>JFJP01038555.1_pt1 | contig 19121 bp, 16 predicted proteins | sample 431651 | NCBI WGS metagenome assembly JFJP01 (sample SAMN02602958, study PRJNA72255) | Microbial mat metagenome, whole genome shotgun sequencing project. | biome: fresh water; feature: sink hole; material: water; isolation source: purple microbial (photo- and chemosynthetic) mats found in...
CTTATGAACCTGGGATGGAAAGGCCTGATACCGTTAGCTATGTTTAACATAGTTGCAACCGGAGTTTATTATTATTTCTTCGAACTAACTTAATCCGGAAAACCATGCAGCAATTAACCAACAGATCGAAGGTGGTTTCGGATAAGAAGATGACTTTTCTTGAAAAGATATATCTGCCTGCCATAGTAAAAGGGATGGCTATCACACTGAAACACTTCTTCCGTAAAAAATCTACCATCAGCTACCCGGAACAGACACGCCCGTTCAGCGAAATATACCGGGGACAGCATGTGTTAAAACGTGATGACCTGGGACGTGAACGATGCACAGCATGCGGATTGTGTGCTGTATCTTGTCCGGCAGAAGCTATTACCATGATTTCGGCTGAACGCAAACCCGGTGAAGAAAACCTGTACCGCGAAGAAAAGTATGCTTCAACCTATGAAATTAATATGCTGCGTTGTATTTTTTGTGGCGATTGCGAAGAAGCCTGCCCCAAAGAAGCTATCTTCCTAACCGATCGCATTGTTGCATCAGAATATAAGCGTGATCCATTTGTTTACGGGAAAGATATCCTGGTTGAACCTCTTGATCCAACCAAAAGAATTGATGTATCAAAACGTCAAACCAAAAGTGTTCTTAAATTCAAGGAAAACAAACGTTTTGCTCATAACAAATAAACTCTCACTTCCTTGCCCGAAGCAGGCTGGGACTACGCTAAGCAAACAACAAACCAGAAATTAAACCAAGTTATAATGGTCTTTTTATTTTACTTTCTTTCAGCAATAATGGTGATCAGTGCTTTGTTGGTTGTGTTTTCTAAAAGCCCGATCAATAATGTTATCTACCTGATTATTTGCTTTATAGCAATGGCCGGGCACTATATTTTACTTAATGCACAGTTCCTGGCAGTAGTTCACATTATCGTTTATACAGGCGCTATAATGGTGCTGTTCCTGTTTGTGATCATGCTGCTGAATCTCAATAAAGCTATTATTCCCCAGAAATCAGCAGTCACCAGGATTATGGCTGTAGTTACCGGTGGAATTTTTTTCCTGGTGCTTATTGCTGCTACACGCCAGACTTTTGTGATAAATCCGCGTTATGCTTTTACCAGTGAAATCGGGTTGGTAGCCAATGTTGGTAAAACCTTATTCCACGAGTTCCTGCTACCTTTCGAAATATCATCCGTATTGTTTATTTCGGCAATGGTTGGGGCGGTGATGTTTGGAAAACGCGATCATGCTGTCGGTGACGATTGAAAGATAGAGACGCAATGCTTGCGTCTCTACTTGAAAATCGCAATCGGAAATTAAAAAATAAATGGTTAATGGAAAATGGTTAAAAGGTCCTTCCCTAAACCCAAATCCCTACCACCCAAAACCTAAAAGAAATGAATGAAATAACATCCGCCATTCAATTAATCCCTCTAGAACACTACATCGTGCTGAGCGTTACGCTTTTCAGCATTGGTATGATGGGTGTTTTGTTCAGGCGAAATATTATTGCGATTCTGATGTGTCTTGAGCTTATGTTCAATTCAGCAAACCTGTTACTTGCGGCTTTTTCCGCTTATCATTCCGATCCTTCAGGACAGGTTTTCGTCTTTTTTATTATGATTGTGGCAGCCGCCGAAGTTGCTGTCGGCCTCTCGATAGTTGTTATGATGAAACGCAATGTTGAATCGGTAGATATTAACCTTCTGAACCGTTTGAAATGGTAGAACAAATTCCCAATATAAACCTTGCATGGCTTGTTCCGGCTTTCCCGTTGCTGGGTTTCCTGGTTACAGGACTGGCTAACAAACGGTTAAAACACAACCAGGCCGGAATTATTGCCAGTGCCATGGTTCTCCTTTCGTTTCTGGTATCCTTAGTTTTGTTTTTCGTACTTCGCGCTTCAGGGCAAAATGAAGCAACTGTAACCCTGTTTAACTGGATTTCCATTGGCGGAATGAATATTCCATTTGCCTTCCTTATCGATCATTTGTCGCTTACTATGATGTTGATCATAACTGGTGTCGGAGCATTAATTCATATTTATTCCATTGGCTACATGCATGATGATGGACGTGTAAATTCCTTCTTTGCCCAGATGAACCTGTTCACATTCAGTATGTTGCTTTTAGTCATGGGCGCAAATTACCTGGTGCTTTTTATCGGATGGGAAGGTGTCGGGCTCTGCTCCTACCTGCTGATTGGATTCTGGTTTAAAAATCCTGCTTACAACTATGCCGCCCGCAAAGCTTTTGTGATGAACCGCATCGGAGACCTTGGATTCATTCTTGGAATCATAGTTCTTTTCTTCACTTTTAAAACAGTAACTTTTTCGGAAATATTTTCACAAGCAGCAGGATTTCAGGCAGGTGCACCGGTAATCACACTCATTACTTTATTATTACTGGTTGGAGCTGTTGGTAAAAGTGCGCAGATTCCTTTATTTACCTGGTTGCCGGACGCCATGGCTGGTCCTACACCGGTATCGGCACTTATTCATGCAGCTACCATGGTAACGGCGGGTATTTACATGATTGCCCGTTCGAGCATTCTTTATAACCTGGCTCCGTTTACGCTGAATATCATCATAGTAATTGGTTTGGCAACGGCAATTATTGCAGCCTTAATTGGGTTAAAGCAGAATGATATAAAGAAAGTTCTTGCTTATTCTACAGTTTCGCAGTTAGGATATATGTTCCTGGCACTGGGACTTGGAGCTTATTCAGCTGGTGTGTTTCATGTTACCACACATGCATTTTTCAAAGCGCTTTTATTCCTTGGTGCTGGTAGCGTAATTCATGCCATGGGTGGTGAACAGGATATACGAAAAATGGGTGGTCTTCGAAAAAAGATGCCTCTCACCTATTTCACATTTCTGGCTGCCACACTTGCAATTAGTGGAATTCCACCGTTTTCAGGTTTTTTCAGCAAAGATCTTATTCTCAGCAAAGCTTTTGAACACAGTATAATTCTGTATATCCTGGCACTTGGCGGTGCATTGATTACATGCTTCTACATGTTCCGCCTGCTCTATCTTGTATTTTTCGGCGAACAACGTCTTGCTGGTGCACATCCGCATGAGTCACCAAAAGTAATGACAATTCCTCTGATTATTTTGTCAGTTCTCTCCGTATTTGGAGGATTTCTGAATATTCCTTCGCTTTTTAACGGGGATTCAAAATTCATTACGTTCCTGCAAACCGCGGTAGTTTCAAAGGCCTCAGAAGAACTGAGCCATTCCACAGAAATCGGGTTGATCCTGGGTTCGTTATTACTTTTAGGACTTGTCATTTTCTTCGCTTACCGCACATTTGTAAGTAAATCAATCATACCTGCAAAAGATGAAGAACCAATGCCATTTTTCAGTAAACTGATTTCCAACAAGTTCTATATTGATGAAATGTACACAGCAGTTTTTGAGAAGCCATTCGGATTTCTTTCCGACTTCTTTTATAACAAGGTCGAAAATACTGTGCTTGATCCTGCTGTTGATGAAATCGGGGTAACCACAGCGCGGGTCGGAGCATTATTGCGAAAACTGCAGCAAGGCAATATGAGTTTCTACCTTTTTGCCATGGTTGCCGGAATCCTTTTATTTATCATCTTTATCCTGATAGTCTGAAAACATGATACTACTGGTTATACTTCTGATACCATTTATTACAGGCCTGTTGCTGTTGCCGGTCAGGAATGCCGCCACGGTGAAACAGCTTGCCCTGGCATCTTCATTGGTTAACTTTCTGGCAACGCTGAGCCTGGTTTTTACTTTTCCTGTAAGCGGATATTCTGTTAGCTGGATTAATTCACTCGGAGTAAATTTTGCTTTGGGTTATGATGGTATCAGCCTCATCATGCTTTTACTCACAAGCCTTTTATTCCCATTCATTTTTATGGCTGGTTTAAAACGGGAACAAGAAAACACAAACTATCTCTATGCCTTGATATTGTTTACTCAATCAGCATTAATCGGTGTTTTCCTCGCGCAAAATGCATTTCTGTTTTATATTTTCTGGGAGCTTACTTTAATTCCACTCTACTTTATTCTACTCCTATGGGGAGGCGACGGCAGAAGGAATGTAACTTTCAAATTCTTTATTTATACGCTGACTGGTAGTTTGTTCCTATTGTTTGGTATAATTTACCTCTATTCGCTGACTCCAGGTGTTCATACTACCGATTTTTCAGCTTTCAGTCAATTAAATATCCCTGTAAATACCCAAGTCTGGTTATTCTGGGTGCTGTTTATAGCCTTTGCTATAAAAATGCCGGTATTCCCGTTTCATACCTGGCAGCCATCAACTTACACTATGGCTCCAACACAAGGTGTTATGATATTGGCTGGAGTTATGACTAAAATGGGGATTTATGGCGCTTTACGATTTCTCTTCCCGATAATTCCTGCGGGAGTGCTTTACTGGCAAAATACGGTTATCATTCTTAGTCTGATTGGCGTCGTCTATGCTTCTGTAATAGCCTTCCGGCAAACCAATCTGAAAACACTTATTGCTTTTTCATCCATGGCGCATATTTCGCTGATGGTTGCCGCTATGTTTGTACTGAATTACTATGCATTGCAGGGACTTCTTTTCCAGGTGCTTAGTCATGGAGTTACCATTATTGCACTTTTCTACATTGTAATGCTTATTGAAGAAAAAACCGGAACGCTTGAATTACCTCAAATGGGAGGTATTAAGCTGCTGGCGCCGAATATGGCAATTCTGTTCCTGCTTGTTGTACTTGGTTCCATCGCGCTTCCGCTGACGGCGGGATTTGTGGGGGAGTTCCTGATCATTACAGGGCTTTTTCAGCAGTCCATCTGGTTTGCTGCAATTGGTGGTATAACTATGGTGCTTGGAGCCATTTATATGCTGTATGCATACCAAAGAGTAATGCTTGGCGATAAAAAAGTCGGTTTCGGAAATATTACCGACCTAAAACCGGTCGATTACATTGTATTGATACCCCTTATCACCATAATACTTGTACTTGGTATATATCCTCAACCCGTTTTTAACCTGGTTGAAGCATCCGTAAATACCATGCAGAATCTCCTGGTGCCGGTGGCTGATGTATTGCCGGCATTACCTCTTTAGAAATTTATTACAAACATACAGATCTCCGAAAGCAGATGAACGCACTGATATTTACAACGATTCTTGGAATAATAATCTTGTACCTTGGATTAACAAAAAACAAGAAAATTCTGGCTCCTGCCGGTATTGCCGGTTTGCTGGTAACATTATTTCTTTCGTTTAATGATTGGGGACTTGGCTCGGCGTACTTCCATAACATGGTTGTTTTCGACAATTTTTCGATTGCATTCAATATATCAATGATCATTATAACCATTGTGATTTTCCTTTTCGGAATTGACTATTACAAAATGATGGAGTTTCATGTTGCTGAGCAATACTCACTTATGGTATTTGCACTCGTTGGCGCTTTTCTAATGACTTCATTTTCCAACCTGATCATCCTTTTCCTGGGCATCGAAATCTTATCCATCCCGTTGTATATACTTGCCGGGGGCAAGAAATTTTCATTTAAATCGAACGAAGCATCATTTAAATATTTCCTGCTCGGGTCATTTGCTACTGCTTTCTTTTTATTTGGTATCGCATTGGTTTATGGAGCTTCCGCTACTTTTTACCTGCCCGAGATTAAAACCTATATTGCCCAGTTCAAGGGCAATCTGCCACCCATGTTACTGATCGGATTGCTGTTTATTATTATCGGGGTTGCCTTTAAAGTTGCTGTTGCTCCTTTTCATTTCTGGAGTCCGGACGTGTACGAAGGCTCACCAACACTGGTTACAGCTTTTATGGCTACAGTTGTAAAAACTGCCGGATTTGCTGCATTTTACAGGTTACTGGGAATTGGTTTGCTGCCCTTACCGGAATCTCTCGAAAAAGCGCTTTGGGTGATGACAGGACTTTCGTTACTTATTGGTAACCTGGTTGCATTAAAACAATATAATTTTAAACGATTGCTGGCATATTCATCAATTGCCCATTCCGGTTTTATCATGCTTGCCATGCTTTCGCAGCATGACAGATCCGCATCGGTTATACTTTATTATACATTTGTCTACTCAATTGCCAGTGTTCCGTTATTTATAATTTTCATATTAGTAAAACGTGCATCCAACGGCCTTGATCATCTCAAGGCTTTCCAGGGATTGTACAAAAAAGCACCCTGGGTGGCAGTTTTCATGACTATTCTCCTAATGTCGATGGCAGGCATTCCTCCCACGGCAGGATTTATAGCAAAATACCAGGTTTTTATTCTTTCGATAAGCCAGGGTTATCTGGGTATTTCAATATTTGCAATTCTTATGGCTGTTGTCGGAATTTACTATTATTTCAACGTGGTACGCGAAGTATTTACCGACAGGGATCATCTGGAACCACTTGTTATCACAAAGCTAAATGCAGGCTTAATTATCGTTTGCGGAATTGCAGTGGTTGTGATGGGGATTTTTGTCTGGCACTTACCGATTTAGAGAGAGTACAAGTTTCTATGTTCAATTGTTCATTTTTTTTAGTTGTTCAAGGGTTCAATGTCCAAGGGTTTAATGACCAAATGTGGTAATTGGTTGCAAATACAAATTATAACTTCAAGACACAGTTTATACTTTTTCATCATTCCCTGAATCGGAATCAGAATTCACTTCTTTCCAATCACAAAGCAGGCTGATAAATTGATTCCTAACTCAGCAATGTGATATAAATGCCTGTAATAATAGCTGTTGTAATAACACCGCTGATATTGGCACCGATAGCCTGCGGCAGAATAAACGCCTGAGGATTCACTTTTGAAACTTCTTTCTGAGCTACTTTCGCTGTTGTGGGTACACAACTTACGGCAGCAATCCCAATGGTTGGATTGTACTTTTTGCCTGAAAGAAAATAAAGAACATATCCGCCCAAAATTCCACCAATTCCCGAAATTAACAGAGCAGTGATCCCCAACACGAGAAGTATCAGAACTTTAGGATCAAGTAACAAACTTGCATCGCATAATACGCCTAACAACAACCCCAACAGGAAAGTGGAACCATAAAGCAATGGTCCGGAAATAAAGTTGAGCAAATTTGTTAATCCCGACTCTTTAATAGCTACACCAACAAACAAGGATAAAAACAAAGGAGACGCGACAGGAAACAAGAAGGAAAGTACTGTACAGATCAGGACGGAGAAAGTAAGTTTCATTCCTGAATTAATAGGCTTTTTCTTGCGTTTTAGAGGTTCAGGCTTAATGCCGCGTATATGCTTAGGTATCATTAGACGGATAAGGTAAGGATAGCCGCCATAGGTTAATCCAAGATATAAATATGCAACCACTGTAATAGGTACAAACAAATGTTTGGCAAGGCTTAGCGAAGTAAATAAAACCATTGGGCCATCGGCACCACCAACCATGGCTATGGAAGCCGCCTCCTTGATATTCAATCCGAAGTAGATTGCTATCGGAATGGTTAAAAACGTACCTAACTCGCCGAACATAGCTAAAAACATACTCGAAAACGGGCGATCAAGCAGGTAACTTACATCGAGCATAGCTCCGATACCCATAAAGACAAAGCAGGCGATTAACCCGTTACTGAACATCAGTACATAAATTGGTTGTAAAAAGTCAATCTGCATAAGGTTCATAAGTTCATCCGGCTCACTAACCATAGGATCCAGGAACAGGTTACCCATACTACCATCAGGCATAAACATTACACCGGCATTAATTGCAGCCATCCCTATTCCCATCGGGATCATCAGCAAAGGCTCCAGAATTCCTCTTTTTCCAAGGTATACAAGTAAAGCCCCCAATATCATCAGGCTGAACCTGGCAATAATAATTGTGGGACTGGATGCCGCAATAGTTCCGAATCCCTGAAACAGTTTATAAAAATCAAGACCTTCCATGTTGTTCTATTCTGTAAATTCTAAATATTTTTGTGTCTCTTCGTAGTACGTTTCCGAAGAATGATTGGCTTGATATCGCCATGATAATCCTCAGGTTGAACGAATTGTTCGTTTATCCCCTGATAAAAATCAAGCAATTCAGGATGAACTTCATGTTCGGTATTCTCAGCTATCAAACTCAACGTTTTATCGTGAATTTTGTGTATCCTGACAGCCCTGCGCACTACAATTTTCGATTTTTCATCAAAAAAACTATTTATCCTTACCGATGTAAGCATCTGGCGGATCCAGTAAATTAACAATGCAACTGCCATTGAAATTACAAATGCCAGTAAAAACATAATTAGAGTTTTTATAAATATCGATCCCATATATTTATATAAGTGTTAAAGCAAAGGATGAATTCCTTCTGATTTTCGGGTGCAAAATTAGATTATTAACAAAAACAAATTCAGTAAAATATTAAATAAAATGCACTTTGGAAGCTATATAAATAAAATCATATAACTTTGATAATAAACTATTTGCAAAAATATCACATGCAGTATTTAACATATTTGCACGTCGAAATGACCTTCTTTCCGGCTGTTATGTAATAACATTAAAATTTTGCACGAAAACGCTGCATCACCTTGCCATAAAAAATCAGGTAATTACTACAGAAAATACAAACACTGTTTGTCGGAAGTCTTCGTCCGGCAAATAATTTTTATCAAAAGAAATCAGAAAAAAAGAATGAATCGGTAAGATAATTCCTAAGTCACTCTTTTGAGGATATTGCGCTTACCGGTCTCAACTACAAAAGGAACTTTCTCTTCTATCACATTACTGGTGTCGAGTCCATAAGCCCGGATATCGGAGGTTGACATTTTGGTAAGCCACCGGTAGGCATCCATTATAAACTGTTCAAAAGCAGGGAAATCGAAATCGTAATTCTGTATACGACGGATGATTATATAGTGAAAATCAGCAGGAATATGATGTTTCCGCAAGGAAGGATAGCCTGATTCGAGATTGATCTCTTTATTTGCAACGAGTTCTTCGAGCACATGTTTAAAAAACAGGTTTATACGGGGCTGAACTTTAAACCCCAGCCTGAATTCAACCCGCATCAACACGCCCGGAATAATCTTGTCAACCGAGTATTCCATGGTATGCGGTTCATCGGTAATATGCACATGAAGCATCCAGTATGTGTCCGCTCGTTTCGGCTTTTTATTGCAGATAGAATAAAGAATTTTAGTCTCAATATCCGAAGCAAAATCTGCATGAGTGATATAAACAAGGTTGGTTGCATACTTTTGAATTGTCAAATCCTTGCTTATATCCTTTATAGTTTGCACATAATCATCAATCTTTACGAAACGGGTAAACTGGTTCTTAATCCGTCGGCCTCTTTGCCAGACATACATTACAAAAGCAATCAGTCCAGCCAGCAGGATAGTGAACCAGCCTCCATGAATGAATTTGGCCAGATTAGCAGCCAGGAAAGCACCCTCAATGGTGAGATAAACTGTCATAAACAATACGATCAACCATCTTTTCCTCTTAATCTTTATCAGGTAAAACATCATTAGAAAAGTTGTCATTAACATTGTTAATGTAATTGCCAAACCGTAGGCGGCTTCCATGTTGGAAGAAGTTTGAAACATCAGTATCACAACAACACATGCAGCGAAAAGAAACCAGTTTATGGACGAAATATACATCTGCCCTTTGCGGGTGGTAGGATAGCTGACACGCACCTTTGGCCAGAAATTAAGCTGAATGGCTTCACTAATTATTGTGTATGAACCACTTATTAAAGCCTGACTTGCAATAACAGCAGCGGCTGTTGCTATCAGAACACCAAGAGGAAGGAACCAAATTGGCATTATAGCAAAAAATGGATTAGCTAAAGTTATTCCTTCTTTATGTTGCATCAGTATCCATGCTCCTTGTCCCAGATAGTTGATAATAAGACTGATTTTTACAAAAATCCAGCTTATCCTGATGTTACCTACTCCACAATGTCCTAGATCAGAATAAAGTGCTTCGGCTCCGGTTGTACACAAAAATACAGCTCCAAGAAGCAGAAACCCGTGAGGGTACTGATAAAGCAGATTAACTGCGTAATAAGGATTAAAAGCCTTTAATACAACCGGAAGCTGTATAAGCTGATTAAAACCAAGTATGGCAAGCATACCAAACCATATGATCATCATTGGGCCGAATGACTTTCCGATGGCTGAAGTTCCGAACTGTTGCACCAGGAACAATGCTGTTACAATAAGTAAAGCAATTGGCAATATCTGTAAGTCAGGAAACTGCAATTGAAGTCCTTCAACTGCTGAAACAATGGTAATGGATGGAGTAATAATTCCATCAGCCAATAATGCGCTGCCTCCGATAATAGCCAGGGCAAACAACCATTTTTTTCTTTTGCGGACAAGCGCATACAGTGCCATTATTCCGCCCTCCCCTTTGTTATCGGCTCGTAAAGTGATAAGAACATACTTTACAGTTGTCTGTAAGGTAAGTGTCCAGATAATACAGGAAATGGCTCCCAGAATAAAATCAGTGGTAATTGTTCCCTGCGAACCAGCAAGGATCGCTTTCATTACATATAACGGCGACGTGCCTATATCTCCAAAAACAATTCCCATGGTTATTATAATGCCAGCCATGGAAAAGGCATGATTTTGAGATGGTATTTTTTTAATCATCTGAAGATTTTGATTAATTAAAGAAATTAACTGTACAAATGCACTTTAGTCCATATCTGTACATAATGATCACAACCGGATCAGGAACAGTTAATGATTCAAGGAGATATTTTCTTAATCTGATGAATCAGCAAGAGATTTGATAAACTGAGATGTAAAGCGCAATTGTGACAGGAAATAGCCATTTTAAAAGTTGAAACCGCATATATTTGGTTTACAATACCTTGTATGGTCAGAAGCAGAACTCCTTTAAACATATTTTACAGTTTTACGGTGCAAAGATATGGCTATCCGGAAATCTATTGGTAAGCATATCACCGAATATTGATTCAACCCATTCATAAGCTACGATAACAAGCTGGTGACAGGAATAGTTTAAGAAGATTAACTATAATTGAAAAGCAACAATTACATTGGTTTGAGTTCGAATTTCAGGTAAAAACAGGGTATAATCCTTTAAAAAAAGTTTTAAGAATCTTAGTTCAAAATCGCTATCCTTTACAAGAGTATTCTATCTTTGTTAGAATATTAATGACTTAAAAGAAAAACAATATGGCTGATTTATCAACCCATTACCTTGGCTTAAAATTAAAAAATCCAGTGATTGTTGGAAGTTCCGGAATGACCGGAACCGTTGCCGGCGTTGTGCATGCTGCCGAAAACGGAGCCGGAGCTGTTGTGTTAAAGTCCATTTTCGAGGAACAGATACTACACGAAATGGATAGCTACCTGACTGAAACAGAAAAAGATAATGGCAATTCATTTCAGAAAGGATATAAATCCGTTCTGAATGAAAGGGAATATGATTATGAAGAAGCCTATTCGTACCTGGCTGATCATGCCAAAGATTTAACATTGAGGAAATTCCTGTCTTTTGTAACGGAAGCAAAAAAAGCGGTTGATATTCCGGTTATTGCCAGCATCAACTGTACTTCGGCTTACGACTGGCATTACTTTGCCCGTAAAATTGAAGAAGCCGGCGCAGATGCCCTGGAGCTCAACGTTTATGTTCTTCCTTCGAATACCACGAAAAATTCGGCCGAAAACGAAAAGGTTTATTTTGATATTATTGAGGCGGTGCTGAAGCAAGTCAAAATTCCGGTATCATTAAAAATTGGTTATTATTTTTCGGGTTTGGCAACCACTGCAATTGAACTTTCCAAAACAGGCATCGGCGGTCTGGTTTTGTTTAACAGGCCATTTCACCCGGATATTGATATTCACAAGCTCGAAATCCATTCAAAATACTTACTCAGCGATCCATCGGAATATTCTCAAGTTTTACGCTGGATTGCGCTTTTATCAAGTCGTGTAGAATGTCAGTTGGTTGCCACAACCGGAATCCATACAGCTGAAACAGCTATAAAACAGATACTTGCCGGTGCAACAGCTATTGAAGTAGTATCTGCTATTTATAAACATGGGTACCCGGTAATTTCGGAAATTGTTAAAGGTATTGAACAATGGATGGATGAAAAAGGATACAAAACCATTGAATCGTTCAAAGGAAAAATGAATCAGCAAGGCATTGCAAATCCTGCCGAATTCGAAAGGGTACAGTTTATGAGGTTGTATTCGGAGATAGTGTAAAAGTGCATATTACTGAGTGTTATCTGCAGGGTAAATTGTAAAGCTTAATAATTACTATCCTCAGTTTCGGCTCAGGATAGTTTTTATTTTTCATGAAAAATTTGTCCGGCAAAATACATGTTTAATAATGTAAAATTGATTAAAACTATGTTATGTAAAACACAAATCATAAATTCTCTAGCCTATCATGATTTTGCTCAGCTAAAACAAACCATATGTTAAGCAGTAGTGAATTAGACCTGCTTGAGGAAGTTTTATCTCAAAATAAAGTCCTGATTGATATCGGATTTGACAATCCAGATAACGGAATAATGGAAGATATCACTAATTCAGTTTTAATGAAGGATTATGAAGATATTCAGATTTATAAATCATTGAAGGTTTCAGATTCTCTTTATGATACATACATTACTATAGTTGGGATTACTTATTCACTTACAAAAGGTAAATATCCTGCACGTTATTCAGAAAATCAGGTTATAGGTTTAAAAAAGTTAAGCAGAAACTATGGACATATTTTAATTAGACCTGAGACATTTGAAGACAAGGTTTCCGAATTATTTATTAAATCTGAAATTGATTTCCCTGATTTCCCTAAATTTTCTTTCAGATATTACTGTTTAGCTGATGACGAAATCAAGGCAAAATCTTTTGCAAATCCTGATAGGTTAAGATGCATAGAAAAGCAAAATGAAATTCTGATAGATGTTAATGGAGATGTTCTGATCGCGAAATTTTCAAGAATAATCACGCATGATGATTTTAATTGTATGCTTGAATTTGTTAAAAACATATGATCCATTCTTTTAAAAAAAAGGCCTGTCGAAATAATCCGGCAGGCCTTTTTATGATTTAACAGAAATCCTAATATTCGTCAGGCAACTCCTTTAGCTGCGTCCTTGTAAATACCGGTCCGTCCTTACAAACAAAAACTTTACCGACATTACATCGTCCACATTTCCCGAGGCCGCATTTCATACGGTTTTCGAGGGTTGTATAAACCTGCCCATCGGCGAAACCATATTTTTCAAGTATCGGGAAAGTAAACTTGATCATTACCGGCGGGCCACAAACAATGGCTATAGTATTTTCACTGATCGGTGTCATTCTATCCAGAATAGTTGGTACAAAACCTACTTCACCTTTCCAGTCCGGAGTTTCGCCACCGGGATCAACTGTAGTAACAAGTTTTACATCCGGGCGTTCTTTCCATTCTGCAAGCTCATCTTTATAAACAAGGTCAGCGACTGATTTGGCTCCATAAAGGATTGTAATATCCTTGAACTGATCCCTTTTATCTAGGCACGACCAGATTACGCTGCGCATTGGGGGAAGAGCAATTCCACCTGCGATAAAAAGCAGGCTTTTCCCTTTCCAGTCATCAATTGGGAAAATATTGCCGTAAGGTCCGCGGAAACCGATAGTATCGCCTTCGTTCAGGCTGGCAAGTTCCGAGGTTACCCTTCCGGCTTCGCGGAAAGTGCATTCGATATATCCTTTGCGGGTATGAGGCGAAGCAACACAAAAGGTCACTTCTCCTTCGCCAAAAACGGAATACTCGCCGAACTGTCCGGTATGAAAAGAAAAATTATTTCCTTCTTCTTCGTTTTTGAATTTCAACCTGAATGTTTTGACCATAGGTGCCTCTTCAGTGATCTTTTCGATCTCCATCAGGTAAGGCTGGTAAATATTCTGTTGGTCCATGTTTCTATATGCTTGTTATTTTATTAGTGCTTTGTGCTCAGTGCAGAGTGCTCAGTGCTGAGCGCTTGTTGTTTACTGGTTTGATTTCTTCATTTTCAAATCCTCAAATCCTCAAATTTTCAAATTAAACAATTACTTTCTCCCCAATCGCCGTCAAATGTTCCTTAATATTCATATCCACCGGGCAAGCCCTTGAACAGCGTCCGCAGCCTTCGCAGCCTACAACATGAAGTTGTTCGGGCATATAAGCGAACTTATGCATGATACGCTGGCGCCAGCGCTGACTTTGCACTTCGCGTGGATTATGGCCTGAAGTATGCAGGGTAAAAAGTGAAAATCCACATGAATCCCAAAGACGAAGGCGAACTCCTTTTTTGGTATTCTGTTCATCCTGGAAATCGAAGCAGGCACAGGTCGGGCAAACAAAAGCGCAAGCCCCGCATCCGATACACCGCAATGATTGTTCGAGCCAGAGTGCTGTATTATTGAAAGATGCAGTTGTTTTTTCAACAACACCATCCACATCAAATACAACTTTTACGTCTGCCAGGAACTTGCTCTTGTCAATGTCTTTGCCTGCATCCGTAAGCAGATCAGCAAAAGTTGCTGCCAGCTTCTCCCCTTTTTCGGTAAGAATTTCAACAAGGATTTCCTCTTTACTAATGCCGGTAAACTGCAGATCACTGCCAGCTGTATTTCCTGGTCCGCCGCCAACCGAGGTGCAGAAGCAATACTCATCAGCAACAGGACAGGAGAAAGAAATAATTGTGGACTTCCCTTTTTTCTCCAGGTAAAACTGGTCCTTCGGTTCTTCTCCAAAAATAGCATCCAGCGATTTGAAACCGGATGCATCGCAAGGTCTCACACCGAAAAGGATAGTTTCCTTATAATCCGCCGGATCAACAGGGAATTGTTTAGTTCCTGATTTTTCGAGGGTATATTCCAGTACTTTTTCAACTTTCGGGAAAGCAGCTTTTTTTGCTGATTGCGTTGATAGCAATACATCCAATGCGATTTCATCAAGCGATTGTACCTGTTCAATCTCCACGACCTTGCCTTTGCGGACAGGTGCCAGCACAGGATATCCCTGCGAACGGAACTTTTCGATCAGTTTTGAAAGGTCGCTGTATTTCAGTATTTTTAGTTGTTTCTCCATGGGTCAGATAATGAAATTCTCCTTATCATCGGGTTTATAGGTGGAAAGTGCATACATCGCATCCGCTTTCATTCCGGCAGTTGCATCAAACGTTGCCTTTATCGGACTAATCAGCTGATAAGTAAGCAGGTTTAAAGGAATATCCATCGGGCAGGCAGTGGCACATTCGCCGCAGTTAACGCAACGTCCGGCAAGATGCATGGCACGCATCAAATGGTAATCGAGGTTTCCGAGTTCATGACTGGCAACCGGGATCCATTGCGGTTGGTTAACGTCTGTTGTGCAACGATGACAATAGCACATAGGGCAGGCAGCACGGCAGGCATAACACTTTATGCATTTCTCAAATTCTTTGTTCCAGAAAAGCCAGCGTTCGTTAACCGTCATTGCTTCCAGTTTTGCGATCATTTCCTGCTCTTCGGATTTTATCCCGGTATCGGTTGTTTGGAGGAATGTTTCTATGGATTTGAAATCAGTAAATTCAGTCAATGAACCATCTGCATTTGCAAACAGCACATACACTTCTCCATCCTTGATCTGAAATTCAGAGGCAAGTTGCATGATGCTTCGTAATGCCGCAACATTAGCAAGAATGCCGAGTTTGCCGAGTTTTTTCACCTCATGTTTCATCAGGTAACCGGTAAGGTTTTGTGTGCAGGAGGCATTTAATATCAGTTTCTGAACCTGATCTTCAGTTCTCACAAAAATTGCCCTGATCCGGTTGGCTGAGCCTTTTTCGTACCCGATAAAAGCATTAATCGTTTTATCGTTCAGTAAAGCTGTTACTTTTTTTATCAAATCACTCATTGGTTGCGCCCTCCTCGTTAAATAAAGTGGAAACGGCAATCTTGTTATAATTCTCGTAAGGACCTATTTCCTTAATCTTTTTCACAGTATTATTCACAACATCAGCCCATTTAAAACCTTCGGCTGCCGAAACCCAACTGAATTGAATACGTTCGGTATCAATTCCTGTAAAATTCAGAAGGTTGCGAAAAACAATCCATCGGCGGCGTGCATGAAAATTGCCTGTACTGTAATGGCAATCGTTCGGATGACAGCCGGAAACAATGATGCCGTCGGCCCCGTTTTCAAAAGCTTTCATCAGTATCATAAAGTCAATGCGGCCGGTACACGGGAAACGGATGATCTTAACATTGGCCGAATATTTTATGCGGCTTGTGCCTGTGAGGTCGGCGCCGGCATAGGTACACCAGTTGCATACAAACGCCACAATTTTTGGTTCAAATTCCTGCATTTAATATCTGTTTTTTCGTTTAATATATTAGGCATCAGGCAATGCTAATCGTTATTCGTTATTCGTTATTCGTAAATCGCAATTCGTAAATCATCCATACTCCTTACTCCTTACTCTTTACTCCTTACTCCGTAATTAATCATTCAAAAGTGCCATAATCTCCGTATACACCTGCTGGTTCGAGTATCCATGTATGTCGATAGCCTTGGTACGGCAAAGAGCGACACAGGTTCCGCATCCCTGGCAAAGGCCTTCATTCACCCTGGCAAGTGTTTTTATCACTTCACCATTCCTGTTTTTGATTTCTTCGCGTTCGATAGCCTGGTAAGGGCAAACACTCTGGCAAAGGAAACAACCCACGCATTGAGAGTAAACTGGAGGAGCAGAACGGTTTACGACAGCGACCAACGGATCACGTGTTAACTCGTCGTTACTGAATAAAGCGGCAACTTTAACTGCAGCACCTGAAGCGGCAGCAACCGACTCGGGAATATCCTTCGGAGCCTGGCAGGCACCGGCAAGGAAAATACCGGCAGTATTGGTTTCAACAGGTTTCAGTTTTGGATGGGCTTCAGCAAAGAAAGTTGCCAGAACCACCATATCCGCTTCAATTTCTATCGGTATGCCTCCCATCAATGTATCAGCACCTTTTACGATCAGTTTTCCGTTCTTTTCATAGATAGTGGAAACACGTCCGCGGATGTATTGAGTTTCATCTTCAACAATTGTACGTCGGACAAATTCTTCATAATTCTTACCACCTGCGCGGATGTCCATATAGAAAACATAAGGAATACCATCATGAACTTTATGTTTGTAAAGCATGGCATGTTTGGCGGTGTACATGCAGCAAATTTTTGAGCAATATTCAATACCCTTGGCAGGATCGCGTGAACCGGCGCAGGCAACGAAGACAATCTTTTTAGGAATCTGTCCGTCGGATGGCCTGCGGATTTCGCCTTGTGTTGGGCCGGATGCTGAAGCCAGGCGCTCAAATGCGAGCCCGTCAATTACATCAGCATATTTTCCATAACCATATTCAGGGAAATAATCGGTTTTGAGAACATCAAAACCTGTGGCCATTACGATAGCGCCAACGGCAACATCAATAACTTCATCTTCCTGGTCGAAACGGATGGCTTTGGTCGGGCAAACAATTTCGCAAACCTTGCATTTACCTTTAATATAATAGGTACAATGTTCCCTGTCGATTACAGGTTTATTTGGAACAGCCTGTGGGAAAGGGACATAAATAGCCGGTCTGAAGCCAAGCCCACGTTCAAATTCATTTGGTATCTTTTTCTGAGGACATTTTGTGGTACAAAGTCCGCAACCTGTACAAAGATGTTCATCCAGGCTTTTTGATTTCTTACGGATCTTCACTTTGAAATTACCGATAAAGCCATCAACACTTTCAACTTCTGAATAGGTATGAAGCGTAATATTGGGATGCTGCGCAACTTCCACCATTCGGGGTGTTAGAATACATTGCGAGCAATCGAGAGTAGGGAAAGTTTCGGATAACTGCGACATATGACCGCCAATTGAAGGCTGTCTTTCAACCATAATCACTTTATGCCCGCAATTGGCAATATCCAAAGCTGCCTGTATACCTGCAATTCCACCTCCAACAACGAGAGCGGTTTTGGTAACCGGAACTTTAATGGAATTCAGTGCCTTGTTCTTTTTAACCTTTTCAACCATTACTCTTACCAGGTCTTGGGCTTTCTCAGTTGTAAGATCATCTTTCGGATGAACCCATGAGCAGTGCTCACGGATATTCGACATTTCGCAAAGGAAAGGATTTAACCCGGCTTCGGCGCAAGCCTTACGGAACGTAGGCTCATGCATACGAGGCGAACAGGCTGCAACCACAACTCCATCAAGTTTATGTTCCTTAATAGCTTCCTTTAATAAGGTCTGGCCGGGATCGGAACACATATATTTATAGTCGGTGGCGAATTCGACACCTTTCAGTTCACCGGTTATTTTGGCTACTTTTTCGCAATTGACTGTGGCTGAAATATTTTCACCACAGTGACAAACAAATACTCCTATTCGCGACATGGTTAAGCCTCCGTTTTTTGAGTGATAACAACTTTTTCAGGAACAGCAGAAATTACTAGTTCTTTCGCTGGCCGCGCAGGCAGATTTACTTCGGTCATATGACGGTTCAACCCGAGAGTTTTGGCATCAATTCCAACAGCCAAACCAAGTACCTGTGAAATATACAGAACCGGAATGTCAATCTTTTTATCAAGGAACTTATTGATTTCCGGGCGGCGCATATCCAGGTTGGAATGGCACATCGGGCAGGCAACCACAACCACTTCGGCATCGCGATCCACGGCATCTTTCATAATATTACCTGAAAGCCTGGCAACTGTATCGGTACGTGAAACCGACATTCCAGCTCCACAGCATTCGGTTTTAAAAGCCCAGTTGATGGCGTTTCCACCGGCTTTTTTTACCAGCACATCCATGCTTTGCGGATCTTCAACCCTGTCAAATTTCAGTATGGAATGAGGCCGAACAAGAAGACAGCCATAGTAACAGGCTGATTTGTAATCGAATGGTTTAACCACTTTTTCTTCCAGTTTATCTGCAATATATTTATCTATGAACTGGATGATATTCATGATATTGGATGTGCCTTCGTATTTCAGGTCAATGATCGAAGCCACTTTTGAACTCAGCGAAGGGTCTTCTGCCAGTTCGTGCTTAACAAGAGAAAGCCGGTTGTAGCATGCGGCACAGGTAACTACGATATCCGTGATTCCTTCTTTCTCTGCC
>JFJP01024068.1_pt1 | contig 19119 bp, 21 predicted proteins | sample 431651 | NCBI WGS metagenome assembly JFJP01 (sample SAMN02602958, study PRJNA72255) | Microbial mat metagenome, whole genome shotgun sequencing project. | biome: fresh water; feature: sink hole; material: water; isolation source: purple microbial (photo- and chemosynthetic) mats found in...
ACAACTACTGGAAATTGGTCGAAAATGCTGAAAAAACGAAAAATAAAACCTTACATGTAAAAGGATAAATGACGATGAAAACTTTTCTTATTACAGGAGGGGCTGGGTTTATTGGCTCAAATTTTTTGCATTATCTTTTCAAGCACTATCCTGATGCTAAAATCATCGTTTTGGATCTTTTAACCTATGCGGGCAATGTCGACAACTTTCCTGTCCGCCCCAATCAAACCTCAGGGCGTTTTGAATTTTGGTATGGAAGCGTAACAAATAGTGCATTGGTCGAAGAGCTTGTCGCTCGTAGCGATATTGTGGTGCATTTTGCGGCAGAAACGCATGTCACACGCTCCATTTACGATAATAGAAACTTCTTTGAGACCGATGTTATTGGAACCCAAACAATCGCTAATGCGGTACTTAAAAATAAGAAAAGCGTTGAGAGATTTATTCACATTTCTACTTCAGAAGTGTATGGTACGGCTGAGAATTGTTTATTTATGGACGAAAATCACCCCTTAAATCCAGCATCTCCTTATGCCGCAGCAAAAGTGGGAGCAGACAGATTGGTGTATTCGTATGTTAATACCTATGATATTCCAGCAACCATCATTCGCCCATTTAATAATTATGGACCTAGGCAGCACCTTGAGAAAGCTATTCCTCGTTTTATAACCTCTCTTCTTTTAGGTGAAAAATTAACAGTTCATGGGAGAGGGGAAGCCTCAAGGGATTGGATTTTTGTGGAAGATACATGTAAAGGTATTGATGCTATTTTATCTGCTCCAATCGATAAGGTTAAAGGGGAAGTTTTTAACTTAGGAACGAGTAAAACCATTTCTATTCGAGATGTAGCGTTAAATGTTGCTAGCTTTTTTGGTTTTGGGGAAGAAAAAATTATTTACAATGAAGACAGACCTGGACAAGTCGATTGTCATTTAGCAGACATTTCCAAAATAGAGCGTATGTTGGAGTGGAGGCCGAAAATTATCTTTGGAGAAGGGCTTCAAGAGACCATAGCATGGTATAAAAATAATAAACCCTTGTGGGAAAAACAGATTTGGATGCGGCAAGTGCCTATTATGCTTAAAGATGGTAAAAAGGTTATACATTAACAATATCTATGTGAAAGTAAAAAAACCTACAGTAAGAGGAAAAAATGGGATATACAAAAAATTCTTATAAAATTTTAATGTCACTCAAGGAAAAGTCTTTGTTTGATGGTCTTAAAAGTATTGTTGAGTTAGGGTCCCAAGATATTGAACCAGAACTACTGACGATTTTTTGCTCTCATAAAGAATCAAAACAAGAACGTGTTTCAGCCAAGCAGCTTTATTATGAATTAGGTTTCAGCAAATATGAATGTATTGATTTTGATGGAGCGCACAATGCATTATCTTTCGATTTAAATTGTAGCCTAAAGGAAAAATACCAGTATAAACAGACATTTGATGTTGTAACAGTTATGGGTACAGCTGAACATGTATTTAACCAAGCGATGCTCTTTGAAAATATTCATTATTTATGTCGCGACGCCGGCTTGATTATTTTGAGCACTCCCATACGAGGATGGAATAATCATGGATTTTTTAATTATCACCCTAAATTTTTTTATAAGTTAGCTATTGCCAATCAATATAACTATGTCTCAGCCTGGGCATCTGGGGATAAATTAATTTCTTTACAAAATCTCAATGACCCTGCTCTTTGTGATATTACAGGAGATACTTCCTTGACAATTGTTTTGCAAAAAAATACTAGCAATCCTTTCTGTTTTCCTACAGATGGTACTATTATGGATTCACGTATTGCAAAAATCTATAAAATTAATAATCCATGTATGGCTACACTTAGATTTTTTGGGTATAAGAATATTTACAAAGTTGCCATCTTTGGCTCTGCCCATGCTGCAAAAAAAGCTTACACTTTTTTTGAGAAAGCAGAGATTGAGGTTGTTTGCTTTGTTGATGACTACAAAATTGGTTCTTTGTATTCTGCTCCAATTGTGGCATGGGAAGATTTTACACAAAAGTTTCAATGTGAATGCTCCCATCTTGTAAAAGGCCCATTGCAAAGTGGCAATATTGAAGAGAGAGAGGGATTGTTAATTCCTATTATATCCATGGATCCAAGTTGGTTTTAAGTGATTGTGCAAAAACGTTTTAGCATCTATAGATTTAGCCATTTGCACCTCTTTTCTTGGAGTATGTCAGGTACCAGAAGACTATAGTATGTCTATAGTTTCGCATAAAGTTTTTAAAACAATTTATAGCTATGTAGACTATATAAATCAAATTATTTGGAAAAAATAATATGGCGACTTTACCATTGGTTTCAATTATTATTCCTGTTTATAATGGTTCAAATTTTTTGGAGCAGTCCATTGTAAGCGCACTAAGTCAAACTTATAAAAATTTAGAAATAATTGTAGTTAACGATGGTTCAACAGACAATACCGAAGAAATAGTTTTTAGATATCTTGACAAAGTTCGATATTTTTCAAAAGAAAATGGAGGTGTTTCGTCAGCTTTAAATGTAGGAATTTCACATATGAAAGGTGAGTTCTTTTCATGGCTAAGTCATGATGATCTATATGCTGTTAATAAAATTTCTCGGCAAATTCAAGAAACTCAAAAATATCCTCCAAAAACACTGCTTTGGAGTGATTTTGATGTTATTGACTCTAGTAATAAAGTAATAGAAAGTTTTAGATTGTTTGAAGAAAACAAGAAAAGCAGTGTTTTTCAAATTCTATCAGCATATATACATGGGTGTTCGTTGCTTATTCCCAAACATGGTTTCGATGCAGTAGGTTTATTTAATGAGTCATTAAAAACGGTTCAAGATAATGAGCTATGGATACGCTTTATCAAAGCTGGTTATAGTTTTATGCATTTACAAGAAAGTCTAGTGTTTTCAAGACGGCATCCTTGTCAGGGTCAAAAAACAATGAGCTTACTCCATAAAGAAGAGTGCAAAGTATTTTACAAATGGGCTATGAATTATTTAGGCGGGGATTTAAATCTTACAGAAATAGATATGCAGTCTATATTGATGAAAAAAGGGTTAAAGTTTGAGTTATAATGCTAAAGAATACTGGAATAATCTTCTAGAAGAATCATGTGATGATGCAGGAGTCTGTTGGCCCCAATGGCCACTTAGTTATAATAAATGGTTACATAAACAACAACGAGAAACCTTTGAACTTATTTTACAAAAGTATCAATTTGATTTTGCCAAAAAATCTATTTTTGAAATTGGTACAGGAAGTGGCTTCTGGAGTGATATTTTAATCTCAAAAGGTTGTTTGATTTTTAAAGGATTTGATATTTCAATTGTATCGACTCAAAAGCTCCAATCTAAATATCCAAATCATTCTTTTGTTGAGTGTGATTTCTTGTCTCAGTTTATAAACCTAACGACAATGAGAGAAAACAATTCGACTTTGGGCTTTGTGTCCAAGTGTTTTTGCATATGACTGAGAATGTACAATTTGAAGCAAGTTTTCATAATATTGGTTCAATGTTAAAAGAGGAAGGCTATTTTATTGTTCTTGATGCTGTTTCAAATAATTTATTGCAGGGATCACAAAAAAAAATGGCAGATGGTGAATTCTTTGATAAAACATATCACAACAAGGTAAGGTATTCAGATTATTATGCATCTGTTGGATTACGCAATGGACTTGAGTTGGTTTCTATTTATCCTGCCTTTAATATCACTCAAAATATTTTTGACTTCAAAAGTAAAATAGGGTTTATAATAGGAAATTTTTACTTTAAATATTTATTAAATCCTCTGCTTACAAATAGCGGAGAGCGATTAGGCTTCATCCTAGGTAAACTGCTCGTAAAAATTGATCAGCGCTTATTTAAAGATAAAACCTATTCTAGTAAATGGCTAGTTTTTAGAAAAATGAAATGAATATTTTTCTTATCCCCTCATGGTATCCCACTGAAGAAAGCCCTATGACAGGGAGGTTTTTTAGAGAACAAGCATTGGTCTATGCTAAAGAGTGGACTCAAGACAGGGTAATTATTAGCAGATGGGGACAAGGAGAATTTATAGTTAATCTTGGGTCTCCCGTGAAAGCATTAAAAAAAATATATTCTTATCTCCAAACTAAAGATTTTCATCGGATACTTGCGCCAAATGTCATAGAATTTTATTCTCCCGCAATAGAAATACGACCTCGAAAATATGCAGGAAATTTAAGCTTTATGAGAAAAAAGAATAGTATAAATTTTCAAAAAGCGCAAAAAAAGTATGGTAAAATAGACGTTATTCATGCGCACGTTGCTTTCCCTGCTGGATTTATTGCAATGAAACTATCAGAAGAATTTAATATTCCTTATATCATTACAGAACATATGGGACCTTTTCCTTTCCCATTTTTTTTAAATTCTAAACAGAAGTTGCATCACCGATTGGTAATCACATATCAACAGGCCTCATGCGTTATTGCCGTGAGTGAATTTTTAAAAAATGAAATGGCTTCCTATGAGGTAAAAGTTCATAATGTTATTCCGAATTTTATTGATGATGATTTTTTTACTTCAGATATTGCTTCTTGCCATGACAATGGATTTGTTATACTTGTTTTAGCAAGAATTACAAAATCAAAAGGTATAGATATTTTTCTAGAAGCTTTTGCTAAAGCATTTTCTTCTCAAGCCAATATAGTGGCAAAAGTGGGTGGAGATGGCCCAGATTTAGGTTATCTTATTAATCTAACAGAGGAGCTTGGTATAGCCTCTAAAGTGCAATTTCTTGGCGAATTAGATGCTCTTGGTGTTAAATGTGTTTTACAAGAGAGTTCAATAGTTGTAAATGCAAGTTTCTACGAAACATTCAGCATCGTGGTGTCAGAGGCATTATGTGCTGGAAAACCTGTAATATCGACAGCATGTGGGGGGCCTAAACAGATGTTGACTAGTAGCAATTCTATTACGGTGGATATTGGTGATACTGAGAGTATGGCGCGTGCCATGAATATGATGTATAATACGATTCATTTATATAATCAAGTTTTGATTCGTGATGAGCATCTTCTAAAATTTGGAAAAAAAACAGTAACAATGCAATTGAGGGAAATTTACAAAAGAGTAATAAAATAAACACTATTGCTATTTAAAAAAATTCGCTTAAAGACTTCACAAAACACCTAGGAGCCACTTTGTAAAAGATTCCGATAAGTCAGGTTTCTCTAGGCAAATAGTATTCTGAAATCATTAAATATTCCAAGAAATTTTTGGAATATTTAATGAATACCGTTAAAAAAACATATGATTCATGGAGAGCGGCAGAACACAAAATCTTGATAAGATGATAACAGCTAAATCTGGCAATAAGTGTGGGGGCTTTCAAAAAAAGCTATAATTGTTTTTTCTTAGTTTATGGCATTTATTATTTTTGAAAACCAAGGGGAAGAGGCGTTTAAATATCACATCGGTTAAATTTATAGGAGGTAGAATATATGGAAAATTTTTGTTCTTACTTATCTGGAGTTAGAGATGTAATTTTTGGTCATAATGTAATGATTATTGAACCAGTTAATCTCTATGAATGCACTTTAGCCGACAATACTTTTATCGGCCCATTTGTGGAGATTCAAAAAGGTGTTCAAATAGGCCGTAATACTAGGATTCAGTCTCATTCGTTTATTTGCGAATTGGTTAGTATTGGTGAATCATGCTTTATTGGGCATGGTGTAATGTTTATTAATGATCTTTTTAAAAGTGGAAAACCAAGCACAAATCCCTTGAATTGGAAAGCTACAACGATTGGTGATAGAGTGAGTATAGGCTCTAATGCAACAATTTTACCAGTTACAATTGTAAGTGATGTTGTTATTGGTGCAGGCAGTGTTGTAACAAAAAATATTTTAATATCAGGCGTTTATGCTGGGAATCCTGCTCGGAAGATGAGAAATCTTTAATGCGTATATGGCTTGATTTGATTACTCCAAAATATACTATTTTTTTTATCCATTTAATACCAATCTTGAAAAAAAGAGGTTATTGTATTCTTGTTACGACACGATATGCAAAAGAGTATAGAGAACCTAAAAAATTACTTGAAAAGTATCGAATCGATCATAAGGTAATTGGCACCTATGGAGGCAATACAAAAGAGGGGAAATATCTTGCTCGGCTAGAGCGAGAGCAAGCTTTTGTTCAAATGTTTTCAAAAGAGGGAAAGCCTGATATTTTCTTTTGTGGAGATTCGGTTGAGGGAACACACGTGGCATTTGGCTTAGGGGTTCCCATTGTTAATTTTTATGATACGCCTATTCAGAACAACCAATTTAGTTTCCAGGATATCACAATACTTGCAAAATTAACAATTCCATATGCAAAGCTTTGGTTTTATCCATTTCCAATTACAGAGCAACTTGGTAAATATTTTGGGCTTTCTGATGATCAAGTCTTTATATATGATTTTATTGATGTCTGCTTATGGTTAAAAGATATAAAAGCTTTAGTTTGTAATGACTTTCGTTTAAATTATAATTTGGATACAACCAAACCAACTATCTTAATGCGAGAAGAAGAATATAAAGCAAATTATGTTCAAAAGAAAGACGACCTTTTCTATAGTCTCATTCCTCTAATCAAGCAACAATTTGATGTCAATATCATTATTATGCCTCGTTATTCAACAGAGGATCTTCAGAAAGAATTTGGACAGATGGCTACCATTTTAGATGATGTGCTAAAGCCCGAATCTTTCTATCCTTTTATTGACATGCTAATTGGTGGAGGAGGAACGATGAACTTAGAAGCGGCTTTTTTTGGTATACCCGTGATATCAACACGATCACTTTTCCTTTATCATGATAAATTCTTATTGGATAATAACCTTATGCATTGGAGTAAAAACAAAGAAGATATTTTGCAATTAATTAAACAGTATATGGGATCTAGAAATCAAAATGCAAAAGAGATTTTTTCGAAAGGGAGATGTAGTTTTGAAAAAATAGTTGATATAATTGAGACAAAGTTGGAGATAAGATAAATGAGAGTAGGGCTTATTGGGTATGGTTATTGGGGGATTAATTTAGCACGTGTCATCAGTGAAACAGATGGTATGCAGTTAATGTGTATCTGTGATTTGGTTGGTGAGCGATTGCATGAGGCAAAAAAGCTTTACAGTTGTTCTTTCGTTTCTTCTTTGGAGGATATTTTAGCTTTAGAGCTTGAAGCTGTTTTTATTGCGACACCACCTTCAACACATTATGCAGTTGCAAAAGCTGCTTTGATGAGCAATAAGCATATTTTTGTTGAGAAGCCTTTTGTTATGAAAATTGAAGATGCTTATGAGTTGATTGAATTAGCAGATAAAAAAAGATTGCTTTATATGGTTGATCACATCTTTATTTATTCAGAGCCTGTAAGATATCTTAAATCACATATTGAGCAGTTTGGTGATATTGTCTATATCAATGCACGTAGAATTAACTTGGGGCTGTTTCAGTATACAACTGATGTTATTTGGGACTTGGCTGTACATGATTTATCAATTATTGATTACTTAATTGGTCTAGATATTATGAGAGTTTCAGTTTTTAAGAAAAAATATAAAAATTTTCCCAATGAAGCCATTGCAAATATTGACCTAGAGCTTAAAAATGGGACCGTTGTACATCTTAATGTTTCTTGGTTGAGCCCAGTGAAGGTAAGAGAAATGATGGTGGGCGGTACAAAGATGACTGCAATTTACAACGACACACTGGCTTCCCCACTAAAATTATATAAAGCGGGTATTGTTTTTGAAAAAGATTTAAGTAAAGCTGAATTATATAAACAAATGATTAAATACGATTATGGTGAAATTTTAATCCCAAAATTGAATTCAAGTAAATCATTAAATAACTCCGTAGAGCATTTCAAGGATTGCATAATACATAAGCGCGAACCAATTACAGGCAAAAGATCTATTTTAAACGTTATAAAAGCATTAGAAATAATCTCAAAAGTGTAAAACATGATTAAATTTTTAGATTTAAAAAAACAGTATGAGTCGATTCAAGCTCAAGTTGATGCTGCCATTAAAAATGTTATTATGGATAGTGCGTTTGTGGGTGGAAAATATGTTGAACTTTTTGAAAAAGAGTTTGCAGCATACATAGGTACTCAATTTTGTTTGGGTGTCGCCAATGGAACAGATGCCCTAGAAATTGCTTTGTGGTCGCTTGATTTGCCTAAAGGAAGTGAGGTTTTAGTACCTGCTAATACTTTTATTGCAACTGCTGAAGCTGTCAGCAGAAATGGATTAGTGGTTCGGTTTGTTGATTGTGCGAGAGATTACACCTTAGATATACAATCATTAAAAGAACATATTACTCCAAATACATCTGCACTTATTGCTGTTCATTTGTATGGGCAAGCATGTTGCATGAAGGAGATTTTAGATATTGCAAAAGCACACAATTTAAAAGTTATTGAAGATTGTGCTCAAGCGCATGGAGCAACCTATAAAGATCAAAAAGTTGGTACATTTGGAGATATTGCAACATTTAGTTTTTATCCAGGGAAAAACTTAGGAGCTTATGGTGATGGCGGAGCGATTGTTACAAATGACGAAAGCTTATTTCATAGGTGCAAGATGTATGCGAATCATGGACGAAATAGTCAATATGGTCATGAGTTCGAGGGAATCAATAGTCGTTTAGATGGTATTCAAGCGGCAATTTTATCTGTTAAATTATCGTATTTAGATCAATGGATAGAGCAAAGAAGAATTATAGCTGGAGTGCGTGGGGCATGTTTGGCATCTCTTTGTCATCTCTTCTACAAAAAGAGATGATCTTATCGCTTATTTAAAAGAGCATGACATCCAATGTGGAATACATTATCCCAAAGCGTTACCTAAACTTAAAGCATATGAAGGAATTAGGCAAAACTGTTCTCATTTTAAGGCTTGCAAAGAGGATACAACACTCCTCTCATTACCAATGGGTGAACACGTAACAAAAAAGAATGTAAGATTTATCAGTAAAACTATAAAAAAATTCTTTTACATGAATAGGGAGTCTTTTAAAGCATGAAAGTAGAATTTTTTAAACATAATATTGACGAAGCAGATATTAAGCGGGTTGAGGGCGTATTACGGTCTTTGTTTTTAACAACGGCTTCGGTAACACAATCTTTTGAAGAGCAATTGGCACAATATCTTGGATGTGCGCATGTGGTTGCTGTAAATTCTTGTACAGCTGCTTTGCATTTGGCGTTAATGGCACTTGATTTAAAAGAAGGGGATGAGGTTATTACCACGCCCATGAGTTTTATTGCTACTTCTAATGCCATTTTGCACGCAGGGGGGAAGCCAGTTTTTGTTGACATTGAGCCTGAGACTGGCAATATGGATATTGCAAAAGTTGAATATGCCATTACCCATAGAACCAAGGCTATCCTTCCTGTGCATTTGTATGGCAATATGGTGGACATGCGAAAGCTTAGAGCGCTAGCGGATGAACATGGATTATACATTATAGAAGATGCAGCCCATTGTATTGAGGGGGTGCGTGACGGTGTTAAGGTTGGCGAGCTCGGAGATATGGCTTGTTTCTCTTTTTATGCTACTAAAAATATTACCTCAGGAGAGGGCGGGGCTATCTCATGCCACCATGAAGCTTTGGCTGAACGGCTCAAGTGCCTACGCCTTCATGGCATGAGCAAAGATGCTTCAAGTCGTTATGGAACTAGATACAAGCATTGGGATATGGTAGAGATTGGGTGGAAATACAATATTTCAGATATTCAATCAGCACTTCTTGTGGGTCAGTTGGAAAAAATAGATACTTTTCGCGAAAAACGTGAGCATATTGCTCACTATTATGAGCAAAGGTTTGAGCAACAGGGAATATCTTTTGTTAAGCCTTCTAATGACATTGTTTCTGCTCGCCATCTTTTTGTTATACATACTCTGAGGCGCAATGAGGTGATTTCGGATTTAAATTATGCGGGTATTGGGGTTGCGGTGAATTATAATCCTATCCATCTTACCCATTACTATAAAAAAAAATTTTCTTATAAAGAAGGGGATTTCCCTAATGCAGAAGCATTTGGTTCAGGGGTCATTTCAATTCCTTTGTATCCAAAATTAACAAAAGAAGAGATAGTGTATGTAGCTGATAATGTGATTAAGAGTGTCAAAGTCGAGTTATAAACTAAATCCATCATCAACAACAATATTTTGACCATTGACACATAGACTCATATCGCTTAAAAGATAAATTAATGTACCATTTAAATCTGAATTGTCTAACATACCTTTGTTCAAACACACACTCTTATACTGTTTTAAAAATACCTCATTTTGTCCATCAAGAATTCCTCCAGGACTTATACAATTCACACGAATATTAAGTCCTTTAAGATACTTTGCAACATACTTTGTCATATGAATTACCCCTGCTTTAATAGCACTGTAAGCAACGGGAGAACTCATGAATGTTCCCTCATACGTCTCAAACTTGGGTGCAACGACACCTTGTATGGAAGAAATAGTGACGATATTCCCATAGCCTTGCTCCTTAAAATAACGGGCAAATTGTTGCATAATCAAAAAAGCTCCACCCAATTGAAGATTGGTATTGACACAAAAATCTTCATATGCAACATCAAAAAAGTGGTTCCCAAATGTTTTTGTCCGCGGATAGGCGCTGTTAACAACAGCGTCAATTTTCCCATATTTCTCTTGAACATTTGCTATTAAATTTTCAATGGATTCTTTAGTTGTAATATCGATGGGATATTCTTGACTCACAATATCTGCGCACACCGCTACACCATTTGCATCTTCTACCGCGTGTATAAATGATTGACCTAATAAGCCTGCTCCTCCAATAATCACAACGACTTTATTCTTGAGCATTTTTTTTCCTCATTAAAAATTCAACAAATTCAAAATCAAGTTCAGTATCTATATCGATGGAACGCTCTTCTGGCATAACATACAACCCTGTTTTTTTAAGAAATAAACTTTTTTGACCTAAGAGCACTTCTCGTTTCCAAATATAAATAGAAGCATTCATATCATAGCTTTTAGGAGCATCTTGTCTTCTTACGATGGTGCCATTAAGTTTTTTTGAAAGAGTCACTTTGCCATCAACGCTTACTTCAACTAGATTAAAATAGGGACTTCTTCTACTTGGCATTGCTGTTATAAGATTATCATTGTTTTCTTTTAAAAATTGAGCAAAAGCGTTTTTAATATCATCGACGCTGCGCAGAGGAGCTGTTGCATCTAAGTCAACCAAATAATCGTATTGTTTGCCATAATAAGCTTCACTCCGTACAAAAGCATCTTTGATAACATCCAATTTTCCTGCTGTATCGCTGGAAATCTCATCGCTTCGTTTAAAAAAAACTTCAGCGCCATAAGTCTTTGCAATAGTGGCAATATCATCCGAATCTGTGCTAATAACGATATGTTCAAATAAGCCTGATATTTTGGCTTGTTCTATTGTATAGGCGATTAGAGGTTTGCCATCTAGCTCTTTGATATTTTTATTTTTAATACCTTTTGATCCGCCTCTAGCACAAATTGTGCATAAAACACTCCTCATCTATTTTGCTCCTGAATCATCGTAATGGTTTGCATAACATCTTGGGCTTCAAGGAAGGTGCATGCTATCGAATTTTGAGCCAAAATAGATTGATGCATCTGCAAAAACATAGTATTTCGCTCTAAAAGATCACTGGTATAGATATTTTCTTGGGTATCTTTATTTTTTTGCACCAAACGATTTGCGATGAAATCTAATACATACGTATGTTCTAATGTATGTACCATCATCTCTCTTCGAGTTACTTTGCTGATATAGTCCATTGAGACGCTTACAATCACATTGTATGACGTTTTTGCGATACATGTGACACAATCATCTGAGTCTATCTCTAAATCGGAGATTTTCAATTGATAGCTTTGAACTTCTATCATTGTGCCAAAAAGCCATTGAATATAGTCTATCTCATGGCTCAAATCTAACAAAACTCCTCCACCTTCTGCTTTTTTTGCACTATAGGTAGTTTTATAATCCACCTCTTTTCTCCATGTAGGCAAATACTGCCCACAGTAAGCATGCACACTGATGACTTTTTCACTTTCAAGCAGTGTTTTAAGCTTTTGAACTAAGGGGTGAAATCGTAAAACATATCCCACATAAACTCTGTTTTGAGAAATATCAAGTTGTTTATACGTTTCAAAAAGAGGTTTTTCACAAAAGATAAGCTTATTTTTTACATGTATTTCCAAATAAGCAAGTTGTTCATAATGTTTATATGTTTTGCTCGCGATAATAAAATAATCATATGCGTCTAGTACTTCAACCTTTTCTAGGGAAGAAAACCTTACTCGAGATTTGAGTATTTGCTTTGTAACGATATCAATAGATTCTATTCCAACAAATGTCGAAAGTACCTCATCGTGCCTCCGACCAATCGAACCATAACCAATAATAAGGACTTTCACTAAAATACTTCTCCATATTCACTATTGGCTTTTTCATACTCTTCCATACGCCCAATGTCTAACCAATACTCTCTGAGAGGAAAAGAGACAACTTTTTTTTCTGCTAAAATTAATTTTTCAAATAACGTTGGCATATCGAAAAATTGTTTTTTAGGAATCGTATCAAATACATCTGGGGAAAGCATATAAATACCAGCACTAACAAAAAATTTATGTAAAGGTTTCTCTTTAATAGATACAATGTTGATGTCATTAACATTTACGACTCCGTATGGAACTTGGAAGTCGTATTCTCTAACACACATTGTTGCTGTAGCATTGTGCTCCAAATGATGATTTCTAAGATGTTCAAAGTTGATATTTGTAAGTAAATCGCCATTCATGACAAAAAATGGCTCATCAGGCTTTTCTTCTAACAAGCCTAAAGCACCTGCTGTGCCCATCTGCGTTTCTTCTAGTATATAATCTATCTTTACTCCAAAATCACTGCCATCTCCAAAATAATTTTTGATAATTTCATATTTGTAATTTACACACATAGTAATACGGTTAAATCCATATTCTGCAAATTTTTCTACTATGGTTTGCAATATTGGCTTATTGCCAACTTTTAACATAGGTTTTGGAGTGGATTCCGTTAAAGGCCTAAGTCTTGTTCCTAATCCACCTACCATAAGAATAACTCTATTTGTTTTGGTTTGAGGACGTATCAGATCTTCTATTCTTTGAATCCCAATCAATTTTCTATTTTCATCTATAATTGGAATTTGGCGTAAATTTTTAGCTAAAGCCTTTTGGAGAATGATTTCTTTTGAGTCACCAATTATTCCTACAGTTGGGTTTTTATGAATAATAGATTTTATAGAGTCATTTAAATTTAGACCTTGTAATAAACCTCTTCGTATATCTCCATCTGTTATTGTTCCAAGAAGTGTATCTTTATCATCAACGATTAAAGCTATTTGTAGAGCTCCATTGTCTATGGTTAAAAGAGCTTGTTTGATTGTTGATTCAGGTGTGAGTTTTATATTTTGAATAGATTTCATGTGGATATGCCTTTTGGAATTTATATGTCATAAAATGTTTTTTTCATGATATTTTTCAAATTAACACTGGCAATCACGTTTAAAATATCTTTACTCGTATTACCTTTTTCGTAAGGATTTTCAACCATCTTTATATGTTCTTGAAACCTCAAAGAATAAAGCTCACTCAATGCCTTTTGAATACTTTTTTTCGTCGGCTCACAATCGATAACACTCGAAGCTTTCATACGCCCTTTTTGTCTATCGCCAATATTAATTGTTCCGATTTTAAAACTAGGAGCTTCGAGTAAACCACTTGAGCTATTACCTACCACAGCATCCACAAACTGTAAAGAACTCAAATAGCGTAGTTGTCCTAAAGAGGTAAATCCTATCGCCTTATGCGAATTTTTTGAAACATAGGTATCAATCATATGATTAATCACTCTGCCATCACTATCACTATTGGCTTTTGTAAAAATAATATGCGTCTCTTCAAGCTCATCGATTGCATTTAGAAGCTCTTGAAATTGCTGTTGTGCCGTTGATTTTTCTAATGTTACGGGATGAAAAGTCACTAAAAGATTTTTAGACGCTAAATTAAAATCAATCGATGCTTTAAATGCCTCTTTCGAGAGTAAATCTAGCCGCTTGATATTTTCAATTCCCAGACCTCCGACATTAAAGACGCTATGAGGATGTTCGCCTAATTGGATTACACGTTTTCGGTACACTTCTGTCGCAACAAAATGGAGTTGACTCATTTTAGTAATGCTATGCCTCATCGTTTCATCATAGGCACCCTCTGTTGTCTCTCCACCATGCAAATGCGCAAGCGGAATTCGCGCTATCGTTGCAGCCGTTGCGGCTGAGAAAATTTCATATCGGTCACCCAAAACAACCACTAAATCAGGCTTTAACTCATCGTATGCTTCAGCAAAAGAGATTTGTGCAAGCCCCATTGATTTTGAAATACCAACAGCAGTATCGCTGGAGAGTAATATCTCAATTTTTTTATGAATCGTAAACTCTTTTTCAATTTCTCTATAAGTTAAGCCAAATTCTGGACTTAAATGCATTCCCGTAACAATCAGCTGAAGCTCTAAATGTTCATCAGCCTCAATGCCTTTCATCAACCAATAAAGCAAGCCATATTCGGCTCGTGTCCCCGTTACAACACAGATTTTTCGCTTCATAGTAACTCATCTTCTGCATAATTTTTAGTCGCAATACTACCAATAATCTCATCCCAGAGCATTGGGCTCAAGCCATTTCCTGGGCGTCTAATGCTTAAATTCTCTTCAGAAAAATATTCGCCCTTCTTAATCGCTTTACATGTAATAATAGACTTGCGTGCTATGGGTATATTTTTTTCTTCACTCTTGCTTGGTTTTTTGATGCCCTCACCCAAAGCATCTTCGATATTTCGTATAGCTTTAACCATCGCAATTAATTCATCTGGTTCCAAAGAAGCCTTGTGGTCAGGTCCTTGCATGTTTTTATCAAGTGTAAAATGCTTTTCAATGACACAAGCCCCCATTGCAACCGCAGCTATGGGTATTTCAATGCCTTTGGTATGGTCAGAATAGCCCACTTTCATATCAAAAGCATCGTGCATCGTTTGCATCGCTTTTAGATTGACTTCATCAATAGGGCATGGATACTCTGTGGCGGCATGTAAAATTATGATTTTTTCTTTGGGGGTACCCGCTTTGACTAAAATAGCCAGTGCATCTTCGACCTCTTTCAATGTTGCCATTCCTGTTGAGAGGATAATCTCTTTTCCTAAACTGCCAACCAAACGAAGGTAAGGAAGATTTGTAATCTCACCACTTGGGATTTTAAAAATAGGCATTTGAAGTCGGTGGAGCAAAGCAATACTCTCATGGTCAAACGGTGTAGAAAGAAAGAGAATATTTTTTAACTTACAATAATCAATCAGTTCATGATGTGCCGCGATATCAAGTTCTAGCTTTTTAATCATATCATATTGAGATTCTGCACAATCGGTTGTTTCTTTTTGGTACTTAGCCTTTTGAGCCTTTTTAGAGACAAGATTATCTGCTTTAAAAGTTTGAAATTTTACAGCATCTGCGCCCGAATGGCTTGCCACATCTATCAGTTTTTTTGCCAAGTCTAAGCTTCCATTGTGGTTAACCCCTGCTTCTGCGATGATAAAAACCCGACTCATTTCACCACACTCCCTGCTTTGATAAACCCGCGTATCTCTATAGCCTCTTTACATGTAGCGTTGCTTCCATAAAACGTTCCCATTTTAATTTGTACGCCGCCATTGACAATAGCACCTGTTGAAATATGGCAATGATCTTCAATCATAGCATCATGTTCAATGAGTGCTTTCGTGTTGACGATGCAATTTTTCCCAATACTCGCACGTGCATTTACAAGTGCATGGTGCATCACAACCGTGCCTTCACCGATATATGCATGTTTCGACACATAGGCTAAAGGTGAAATCAGGGTTGGTAATGCATAATCAAGATATTTTAACGTATCAAATAAGATCATTCTGTTCTCATGAGATTTAATTTGACCAACCGTCACCAACGCATGTGCATAGTTTTGACGCAGAGCCTTTAAGTCCTCATCACAGCCGATGATTTTATACCCTAGAACATCGTGCCCAATAAACTCTTTTTTATCAATAATCCCTACGATTTCAAATCTATTTTCTTGCTCAATCACATCAATAACGGACTTACAATGTCCGCCACCACCGATAAGAAGAATCTGCTTTTTCATAGTCTCACCGAACTTGGAAGATTCACGATATACTCTTCTAAATAAAATGCATTGGAGAGGTCGCTACATTGATATGATTTGAACATTTCAAGCCGATTCATCAATGTCCAAATCGGGCGTGTCATCACACCATTTTGATTGGTGTACTCCAAAAAGGTATCTCTTTGTTCTTTAGTGTCTAAGCAAATAGCATTAAGCCAATAATTTGACCTTGCATTTTTTGGCTCTTTGATAAACTTCATATTTAGTGAAACGAAAAAGTCTTCATATCTGTTTGCTAAAGCTCGTTTGTTTTCTAAAAAACCATTTATCTGTTCAAGTTGCGCGACTAAAAGTGCAGCATTGAGGTTTGGCAGACGGTAATTAAATCCCACTTCATCATGGACAAATTCCCATTTATGAGGTATTTTTGCGGTTGTTGTGATGTGCTTTGCTCTTTTGGCTAATGCTTCATCATCGGTGACTATCACACCGCCACCACCACTGGTGATGATTTTATTGCCATTGAAACTAAAAGCACCTACTTTACCAAATGTTCCTGTATGCTTACCTTCGTAGTAACTACCCAGTGACTCTGCAGCGTCTTCTATTAAAGCGATATGCCATGCATCGCACACGGCTTTTATTTCGCGAATACGACACGGATGACCAAACGTATGCATCGGAACACACGCTTTGATCACTTTTTTCGTGTGCTTATTGACGCATTGATTATCTTTGATATATGCATTTTCATCTAAAAATTGACTCAATGCCTCATGCGATAGACCCAACGTCTCTTTATCGACATCGACAAATACTGGCTTAGCACCACAATACGTTATCGCATTACATGTAGCAATAAATGTCAAAGGCTGCGTGATAACTTCATCATCTTTTTCCACACCCATTAACACTAAACTTACATGTAAAGCCGCCGTGCCATTGACTGTTGCGATAGCATATTGACTTCCCACATACGAAGAAAACTCCTTCTCAAACCGATCAACATACGCGCCTACACTCGAAACAAATGTGGAGTCAATACACTCATTCAGATACTTTTTTTCATTTCCACAAAAGCGAGGCTCATGCAAAGGAATGAAATTTGTCGTATTAAAGGTATCTTGGATAAATGACACTATCTTTTCATACATTACATTTTCCCATCAAGGTATTTAAACGTTTCTTTGTGCCCAAAATGAGGAATCATCTCATGAAAAAGATGCACAATATCCTCTTTGCTCCAAGATTTGGCTGCTTTCATCGCTTCTATGGTTTGCGTAAAATAACCCAGCTTTGCCTCATCAAAAAGCGGTTCATTTTTAATAATACCAAGATTGTTGAAACGAGCCATATCTAATGTCTCATTTTCTGTAAAAAACTCTTCAAAATCTTTTTCACCCGTTGTATCACTGATGGTGAACAAACACGGCCATTTACCATCTTTTGGAAGCGTTTTGACAAGCGTTCTTGCTTCCTCTTCATCTTTACATGTAAAGGCTTCAAAGCCACGCTCTTTGAGATATTTGGCGGCTATTTCTGCAAACGTTATTAAATGCAATTCTTCGCTGAGTTTTGGGAAGAAAATATCACGATTTTCACCAAAAACACAGCTCATCAAACACAGTTCACCCGATTCTTGAGGTGTCACAAAATAGCGTTTGATATCATTAGGTGCAACGATGGGTTGAGATTTGGCAAGGCGTTGATTAAATCCATGAAGCAAGGAACCATCACTGAAAGCAACATTGGCAAATCGTGCTGTTGAAATGTCTATATGAAGACTTTTGCGCATCAAAAACATCTCCATGATGCGTTTGCTTGCTCCCATCATATTGACAGGATTGGCTGCTTTATCGGTCGAGACGCAAAAATATTTTTTAGCCCCTTTATCGATAGCTTGCTGTAAAGTTTTATTGGTATTGAAAATGTTCACATCAATCATGCGCATGAGCGTAAAAGGGTCTTTTTCACTTCTAACATGTTTTAAAGCGGAAAGATTTAAAACATAATCATACTGACCATCCGCTTGGATAAATGCGTCATACTCAACACTTCCAATATCCAGTGCAAAGGTTTGGAAATCCCCCTTAATATAGCCCATAGAACTTCGTATATCACGCACAAGCTCAACCATATTGTTTTCGCTAATATCAATAACATGTAACTTTTTTGGGTTACGTTTAAAAATTTCTTTGACAACAGCCTGACCGATACTTCCAGCTCCACCAAGCACCAAGAAAGAGGAGTTAGAGACAACGGAAAAAAGTTTTTTTTCATTTTTCTTTACATCATCAAGAAAAAGTTGTTGTTTTCTGCCAAGTAATTTTAGATAATTCATAATTATCCATTCAGTTAGTAAGATTTTTAATAGTCGTATCAATAAAGCAATTTTAATTCCTTAAGAAAATACCCAAGGCATAAAATAGCTTTATTTTATCAAAAAGAACCTACCAAATCTTACTAAAATCAAAGGCGATATCTTTGCCGCACTCTTTCATCTCAAACGTGACGGTTTCATCGCTCGCATCGCAGACTTTGATGTAGCGTCCTTCTTTGAGGGCATAGACTTTGGCAACTTTGTCATCGGGGTGGACGATGATGTAGTAGGCCACGCCCTCTTTTTCATACAAATCGTACTTGAGTCCCATGTCTTTTTTGGCAGTGGATGGGGAGAGTATCTCGAAAATTATTTTAGGGGCTTTGGTGATGTAAGCTTCGTGTTCAGGTTTATGGCAGATGACACTGTTGTCTGGTTGGACGATGGTTTCTTCGCTGATCTTCCAGTCGACAGGCAAAAGGGCTTGGCAGAGGGTGCACTCCTGAAAGAGCTCTTCGAGTTGCCAAGCAATTTTATTGCTAATATGCTGATGTTTAA
>JFJP01014029.1_pt1 | contig 19118 bp, 25 predicted proteins | sample 431651 | NCBI WGS metagenome assembly JFJP01 (sample SAMN02602958, study PRJNA72255) | Microbial mat metagenome, whole genome shotgun sequencing project. | biome: fresh water; feature: sink hole; material: water; isolation source: purple microbial (photo- and chemosynthetic) mats found in...
TTTATTTAGCTATTTATAGTGTAGCTCTTAACGGAGAAATGATGTCGTTGGATGTTATGAAAACAATAATTATAGAAAACGATGTGTTATCTGATATAATTGGTTAAACAATTAGGTGAGATGAGCGGATGCCGCCAACTTACCCCCTATCAAATAACCAAGAGGTCTATATGTCTGAAACTATCCTACCATTCTCTCAAGAGTTAGCGCTGTCCCTCGTAAATAGTGGCAATCAGTTCCCAGTTGAGTTCGATAAAGCTTGGCAGTGGTTGGGCTTTGCTACCAAGGCATCCGCCAAGCGAAAATTAGCCAATTTCCTAGACGGTGTGGACTTTTCAACAACTTGGTTGAGAACCTCCAACGGCCGCCCTTCCGAGCAAATCACGCTAACGGTTGACTGCTTTAAATCTTTAGGCATGATGGCGGGCACATCTCAAGGCAGAGAGATTCGCAAATACTTTCTTGATTGTGAGCGCATTGTTCAGAAAGTTGTCCCTGCTCAATCAGAGGAAATAGAAGGGCTAAAACTGGCTCTGGAAATAGAGAAACAGCGCAACAAAGGCCGCGAATTAGACAACACCATGTTGACTTTGCACGGCGCTCCCGCTGTTCTCGCTTTACGCGGTGTCGCCGGCGCGATTGTGGAAGTAGAAAAACCCACCATCGAAGTAATTAAAGAAAATGTCACTTTCAAAGGTCAAACATTAACTCAAATCGTTGAATATTTGAAGAAAAAATACGGCATCAGAAGTTTTAAAACTGGTGCTGATTTGAAACGGTTTTTAGAACGGGAAGGGAAAGTAGGATTAATAGCTCAAACTCCTCGCAGCGTTTTACAAGATTACGTACCAACAGAGAATCAAAATGAAGTTTATCAAGCAATTATGGAAGGTTTAGACCGTCAATTGTTGATGGGGGAAGGAGCGTAATTAGGAAATGGATTCAAGATACAAAGTTGTTTACTTACATAGAATCATTGCTGAACAATCAATCGGACGCAAACTCAATCCCGGTGAAGTTGTGCATCATCTGGATGAGGATAAAAGCAATAACTCTCCCGATAATTTGGTTGTTTGTTCCAGTGCTTCGGTTCATCGTAGATATCACAAGAAATCACTGAGACAGAAACTTGAACCAGATAGACCATTAGTTAAAGATGGTGATTTGTGGTTTTAATACTATTAATTATAAAAAATGCCTAGAACTACAACAGCAAGAAGAGCGCCCCGATGCACCAAAGGTTTCCCCTGTGGAAGTTCCTGTCAGGCTCAAGGAAGGCGCTGCAATCGCCCTTTACCGGGTCAGTTTTCATCCTATGTTGATTGGATAGCAGCCGGGAATGCCGTTCATGGTGGTGGAGGCGGTGGAGGCGGTGCAGTAACCGCAAGTGGAGGTTCGGGCGGTTCTACCACCACAACACGCGCTCCAGCGGATTACAACCCATATAACCACCGATGGAGTGATGCGGAACAGCAGACGCATGATGCAATTTCCCCCCATGCGTCAGCCGCTCACACCGACTTGGCTGCCGTTAATAGCCGATTTAGGGATATTGATGCCCAGAAAACGAGGCTTGAGCAAGAACAATCAAACTTAAATTCCCGAAGGGATGAACGGGACAGATTTAACGCTGATGTAGCCATTAAGACCGAAGCTCTCAAGAGGGAGATATTTCCCGATGGCATGGATATCGCAACCGTCTCATCAGCAAAACTGGAAGAATTTAGCCGTAGGAATAGTGAAATATCGGGAGGGCGGAACACCAGGCTTGAAGCGGAAATTGATTGGCGAAAACAGAATGAATTGGATGCCAAAAAAAGAGATTTGGCTGATGAGGAAAGGTGGGCACGGCGAGATGAGAAAGCAGCCGAGGCGAACGTAGAGCGACTAAACTCGGAAATGCGGGAGATGATGTGGCGATCGCGTGAAGAAAATGTAGCCCTGGAACCACAGTCTCCTCCGCCTACTCGCATAGTTAACGACAAAGAATTGCACCAACTACGAGATTACGAAGAAACTATCCGAAGTCTCCAGCAGGCAGCGGACACCCCAAACCCTGTTGTCTTTACCGAAGCCATTGCAACCATAGAGCAACGCCGCCAAGCACGGGAACGAGAATTAGGAATTGCACAGGAGACGGTCACGCCTGCACCTGCACCAGTGCCCGCAGCAGCGACGGCGGACGCGCCAGCCCCTAATCCTCCCAGACGGAGAGGGCGACCGCCAGCCACTGAACAGATAGAAACGCCTGCGCCTGTCACAGAAACAGCCACACCTGCCAGACGACGCGGACGACCACCTGCATTAACCGAAGCCGAGAGGCAGAAAAAGGAAATTCTCGCGAAAGCTGCAAGGGTGAATTGGTCGGAAGAAGATATCAGAAAAGTCCAGGGGGTTCGGAAACAAATCCCTCATAGAGAGATAGATACGGGGAATCGCCTGCTAGGAAAAACAACAGCAGCAGAATTAATATCAATTGGTGTAACACCACCGAGAGACGGAGATTCTGTAGAGCTAACTGCGACACAAAGGGAAAGACTTACCCTGATGCGTAGGGGGAGGGGGAATTTAGGAGAGCGGGAATTTTTAAGCCGCTCTCCTGAATCAGAGAGTCAGGATAACGTCGGACACAACATATATTCAGGTGAGCGGATGAAGATGTATGTCAGCCATACCGGAACAGTAACTTTTACCGTTGATGGTGCATACCACGCTACCGGTCGAGATGTAGGGGAAAATATGCCATTAAATGAAATGAAAATGATGAAAAAAGCGTGGGAGCATTATTTGTCTCAGCCAAGGTCAAGACGCAGCCTGGATTGTGTTCCGGCTACGGGCGATGGTCGTGATAGGGAAAAATGGTATCAGAGGTTTGGATTTAAAGCGATGGGTTTTGAGATGCAACTACATAATCAATTTGATTTGCCTGATTAGGGCGGTAACTTGCACAATTTCATGTGTCAAAACCGTAATCTAAAGCCGAGAGGGTGGTTTATAATTAAATAAAATTAAGCATCAATTATGGACCCCAGACTTGAAGAATTAGCCAAACTTTCCGGTGTACCCATCAATGAGTTGGAGGGAATAGCACCGGAATATCTCGAAAGTATTTTGTCGATACCCCCAAAAGAGTTAGCTGAAGGTTGGGAAGATTTTACGCCCGATGGAATGTTCTCAACATACAAAGAAGAATTGGAGTGGGCAGCGGAGGGATGGCAACTACTTCGCCCTGCCGTCGCAGCCTAAAAAACTATCACATCAGAAAAGGCACTCTTAAATCAATAAAGAGTGCCTTTTTTGTCCTCTCCACACCTAACAATATTCACCGTTAAGCTAACAGTTAACAGTTAACAGTTAAACAAATTTGTTCGCCAGAAAAACCCATACCCCGCAAAACTTACGGTGATTTTGACTCTCGATTTGTTCACCGGAAAAATTCACTCGTTCACCTCCAATTTTGTTAATCGAGAACACACATTAATAAGCAGGCTTTCAATATCAGCCAGTCGTTTTTCAAAATTAGAATCATCCAGTATTTCATTGCTATCAACACAGCGCTGCATATAGGTAACTAATGCCTCACTGACGGTAATATTTTTAGCCCTACAAAGCTCTGTAAAAGATGATTTGAGGGCTCCATTTAGCCGGAAATTAATCTGACTGTCGGGGGTCTGATAATCCATTGGGAGGGGTGATTTATGACCAATTACTCGTATATACGTAGTCTAGCATTATCTAGCGCTATCCGTCAATCATGGGGGAATCCATCAGGATTACTGATATTTTACAAAAAACCTGGTGTGCTGTCACCGCCACACATTTTCTCGGCGATTCTGTGGTGACTTATCCCTTTAACCTTGCGGTGACGGGTCGGAACCTATATGCTGTAATCACTCTAGCTTTGGTGAATGATTTTCCTCTACATAGCTGTGGATTTTTTTCTCCTTCCCTAATTTTCCCTCAAGGAAGAGACTACTTACCGACATCCCCTCATTTCTCTCTTTCTTTTTTTTTCGCAGTCAATAGGGAGAAAATCATTCACTTTTCCTGAAATACTTATCCAGTATAGGTTCTGAACAGTCACCGGCATCATTAACCAATCCGTCACCATTTTAAATTTTATCCGTCACCGCTCTTTCCCTCAGTATTTATTTTGGCCTGATACCAGACAAATCTAAGTATTCTACGTATTCACCCTTGGCCTGATACCAGACAAACCTAAGTACAGAAAATAAGGTGATTAATAATAAAAGCTGATTATTTAACCTTGATAGCCAAGTAAATTGGTATATACAGGGTATTGACGAGACGGAAGGAAAAAGCTATGATAAAGACATCAACTGAAGTTAAGTTAGACAGTTGTGTTAGTACGAACCGCTTTAAGGACTAGGCTACCTAAACAGAAAGGTTAGAGCTAGGCTTCTGTGACACCCCGGAAAGACGGGGATTTTACCAATTTAGAACGCCACAGATAAGCAATTAAGGTACTCAAATGAACGCAAATAGTTACAACAATATTGTCTTGAGGAATGAGGAATTTACCTACAATGGTAGGTTGTATGTAAGCGTCGGCGCGACACGAAAAGCGTGTCCTACATACACCAGAAAGAGTACGGGTGAAGCTTACGCTAACTGGAGTAAAACGAAAGTTGCTAAGGGCAAGGTGTTTGGAGGATACTTTTGCTTTGACGAGTTTATTTCACCAAGTCAAATTCTGAATCCTTGACAGCACAACCTATTAATTTACGACATACCAGCCTTCGATTAATGCCAAAGAAACCAAAGCTAAATCCCGATGATTTACGGACATATCCAGTGCAAAGAACCCCGTGTAGAACTTGTCCTTTTGCGGGGAAGGAACCAGTGAGGTTGTCGAGCGATCGCTACAAACATTACCTTGACAACCTTCTTGGCAACGGCCAGCATCTCTGTCATTCAGCCGATAACAAAGCCATCTGCCGAGGTGGTAGAGAAATACAACTTCAATGGCTATGCTCGATTGGTTCTTTATCTGAACCTACCGATGAAGCGTTCGATGCGGCCGTCAATGAAACATTAAGTTAACCAAATCAACCTATTACCAACCAACCAATGAACACCACAATTAAAACCTTGAGAGTGATTCCCCAATTAATCAGCGGGGTGTTGAGCGCAATCGCAATTCTCACCATCTATCCTGAGCGAACACGCCAACGGGAAATCGCCGCCGCCAAACGAAACATAGCAGAACGGAAAGCTCAAATCGCTAACCGAGCCGCCGCAATCGAAGCCGAACTGGTAGAACTCAAACGGGCACTGGCTACACCGACACTGGAAATCGTACCCGCTGCCGTCACAGCCCCTCAACCCGAACTATCAAATCCTTGGGAAACTGAAACCGAAATCATACCCGACGCGATGCCTGCGGCCGACGTAGCCATCGCAACTACTACACCAGCACAAGCCCAACTCTGCTTACCAGCCGCGCCTAAACTCGCGAAATCCGCCACAAAAGCGAAAACAACCGCTAAGTCAAAGGCCACGAAGTCTAAACGCCGTTCAACAACCGCGAAAAATAATTAAGCCGGTGGAACCGCACCAAAATTGAGTCTTGAAAGAACTAACTGTCAATAATAAATCCCCCATATATTTCTGGACAAACGCAGAAATATATGGGGGATTTATTGTTATATGGTTGTCACCTATTTGGCGACAAATCAAGAAAATGTTTGTATATGCCGTGCTAAGACTGTCCGCTCACAGATGACCGCATCCATCAGAAATACTAATCCCTATCTCATTGATGGACGGATAGTGACTGCGACATCGCTGACTGTAGATTTTATAAATATCAATGCGGTGACGGATTGGTTAATGATTCGGTGACTGTTCAGAACCTAGACAACATAAGCATTCTAGCTTGGGTGACGGATAACTCCCTATTGAGCCGAAAAAAAATAAAGGAGAAACTAGGATAAGCGTTTTCTTCTTTGTGGGCAAAATTGCAAAGCAGATAAAAAATCTACAGCTATGTAGACCAAAATCATTCACCTTTCCTAAAATCCTTATCCAGTCTGGCTTCTGACCCGTCACCGGGATGTTCAAGAGATAAGTCACCGGATGAATTTTTATTTTGATAGCTCTTTCTTGGTGTTTGCCTCCGCCGATGCCGATTCTCCCTGAAGTTAGCGCAATCATAAGTAATACTGATTATTTAACCTTGATAGCCAGGTAAATTGGTATATACAGCATCTTTACAGATAACGTAAAAGGGTTTACTATAAAAGTACGGACTGAGATGAAGAAACAATCTTAGAACGCCACAGAGACAGAAAAATTGACAACGCTACAAAGTCAAAATAAAAGGAAGGTTAGCTGTGAACGATAGAAAGTTTGGAGTAGAAATTGAGGGCTACAACGTTGCGAGAAAAGATTTAGCTAAAGCGCTAAGGACGGCAGGAATCCCCGCAATAGTAGGTTCGCGTGGTCGGTGTGCCGAGACTGCTAATGAATGGAGAGTTGTGCGAGACGGTTCAATTGTCGGCGGTAATGACCCATTTGAATTAGTGAGTCCTATTTTGAGCGGTTCTGATGGAATTAATCAGATTAAAAAAGTTTGTGAAGTCCTCGAATCTCTAAATGCTCAGGTCAACTTCTCATGCGGACTTCATGTGCATATAGACGCTCGGAATATGAGCGCAGAGGATGTCAAGGCAGTGGTTAAGCGCTATATGTTGAACGAGGACATCATTGATTCATTCATGCCAAAATCGAGACGGGGAGATAACAATCGGTTTTGTCGTAGTATTGTTACGGCCAGCTACTTCCACAATCAAACTGGGGCCCTAGAAGGACTGGAGGAGATAGGAACTATTCGGGAGATGACTCAAAGGTTTTGTCGAACCCGGTACGTGAAATTAAATATTGTGAGCTATCTGGTTCACGGCTCTATTGAGTTCCGGCATCACGGGGGTACAACTGATGCCAAAAAAATCGTTAATTGGGTGTCCTTTCTTCAGCAGTTTGTGGATGGTGCGATCGCCGGGAATATTGGCGATACAGGTACACCAGTAGAAAGATTTGAAAAACTGTTTCGTGCGGCGGCGGCATCACCAAACCGGTCAACGAGCCTAAAAGACCTTAAAGATAGGGTAATGCAGTTATTGGATGTTACATCCACCGCGCAAGTCAAGAAATGGGCTTTACAGCACGGGTTAACGCTTGATTTACGGGGCAAAGCCAGTTGGGAAACAATCTGGCAAGCGGTATCTCATCCCTCTCCCACCACGACTACCGAACTGAATAACATCAAGGCATTCTACCGTAATAGGATGGCTGAGTTGAGCACCAATTATTTTTAGGAGGAACCGTGATAACTTACCGATTTGCCGACTCTCTGATTGAGAGCCAATCCGCCGAGCCCACAGATATCCTCACCGCGATGAGGGATGAAAGTATTTTTTGCTGTGATGAACCACAGCAGGAGTATATGGAGGGATTAGCTACGCGGGTTAAAAATTATGCTGGTGTCGAAATCTCCACAGTATCAGTAGAGGCATTTATAGATAGCTTGATTGTCAATGGCTTTCTAATCCGTGACGACGTAGGCGCGGAGTGAACGATTACAGTGATAGGTTTCCAATCAAAAGGAAGCCTATTAATCCGCGCATAAACAACCGCTCAACGAACACAAAAATAATTGAGGGACTATTGGTGGACAAATTCGTAAAAGTAACTGTAACGACCTCTGTTGATTACGTTGTTCCAGTTTTTCGTAACGGCAAAACTTTCGATGGTAAAGAGATAGATGAACTATTGAAAGAATGGTTTTCTGTCCATCATTTGTCTCGGCATCACGCAACGCGAGACTGTCACAAAGTAACTAACTCAGAAAAAATTTTAGGGTATAAAATTCAAAATACTGGTAAATAAAAACCGATAATAAAGGTTTTATCTCATCGGTTTTTATGTCTATTTTTTCTCTTCATAGGGTGATGGCAAACTAAAATTCTGCTCAATCACCCCACGTTTCTTTAACTCACCAATCAGCTTGACTATATCCCAGCGGTTCTCGTACTCTAATGTCACGGATAGAACCGCTAAGTAAATAGTCAACGCGGTTTCACCCACATTGAAAATACAGAACGTTACTAGCAACGTATATATACCTAAATCTTGCTCTGTCTGCCATAATCGCAAAGCTAATACACAAGAAATGACTAACAAAGCGATTGTGAGAATGATACTAACAGAAATAACCCAACTAAACTTTCTAATCACCGTTTTTCGCCTATGCGTAATTGTTACTTTACTTTGGTTTTTGTTTGTCATAGAATTTTTGAGACTCAATTTTAGGAGTATGCTGATTATCGTAGTCCCTGATTTTCTGGTCAACCCAGAGGTTCGCGGTCAATGTCAATATGCCGACGGCTACTGACGTGACCACTACAGCTAACTGCATTGCGCCCATCGTTTTGTTGTAGCTTTTTTCTAGTTCGTAAATTCGCCCTGACAATTCTTTCTCTACATCTCCAATTTGCCCCGACAACTCTTTCTCTACAGTCTCTAATCGGTTAGAAAGTTTGGTGTTTGACTCGCCAATGAAATCTAGCCGACTTTTTAGCGAACTTAATCCAGAAAGAATCTCGATTAATAGTTTGTGGTCGCCCCCGTCTTTTTCTAATTCCATATCCAGTAAGTCCTTAGATAAGTACCCTCCCATAATGATTCTTCTGTTCAGGTTTTACCACGCTATTTTTTTCTCTTAACATTCCTTAAAGATAGTATAATAAATTTTGTAGCGACCTATTGACATTTGCAATGGGGGTTGCTATAATAAAAGCAGTAAAGAATACTACGAATAAGTGCCACAGAAAAATATGCTACAGACATCAAAAGACGGAATCACTCAAAAACAGGCGAAGACTTTTGCTAAAACTTTTGGGTTAACAAATTTACGGATGGAAGATGGGCTTTGGATAGCCAACGATGGTGATGAGGACAGCCCCTACACAATCTCAGTAGACTTACTGGGGTGCGAAAAATGAAGGGGATTTAAAATAATAGAAAGGGGGATTATTGAATAATCCCCTTTGCAAAACAACAGTAATTGCCTTAATTCAGGAGATGAAAATGTCGAATTTAGAGTCAAAGAATCATGCAATCGTTCGCGATTATACTGGAGCGTTTGAGAGTATCCTTAGATACACCTGTTACAATAACGAGTGTGAATGTGCGTCGATAACTTGGCAGCCCTGGATGAATCGAGAGCGTTGGAGACGAGAGGTTGATGAGTTTCAGCAGAATCATTCCCCGGCATTGATTATGGATTGGGTACAATACAAAAATGAGCAAAACAATGACGCTAAAAACCTCTAGTGAACTACTGAATTTTGCCCGTAGTCTAATGTCAAAATATAGGCTTGAGCAGCGGCAGCTAAAAAGTGATTATTTCCAAATTGAGCCAAGTAATCACTTTGGCGTTGACATCGTTCCTGGCGGTGTAAATAAAGACAAGTGGTTTTTAAGTGCCGACACTGGAAGAAGAGAATTTATCGAGTTTTTGGAGCATCCGCTTGTAAACGGAATTATCTTTCGGACTAATAGGCAAAACCAGCAGTTAACTGCTGATTTTGTAGAGGGTGAGTTCGAGAAAATATTTAGCTATTTGGTTGGGCAGGAGTCACTCCCGCTGTTACTGCGGGAAATTTGCTTTCCGCCATCTTATTTTTTAGTAGAAAAGGCTACGGCTTTTTTAAGGAATCGTGCGGATTTTGAGTTCGGGGGGGCGGGTTTTTGGAAAATGTATAAAGATGGAGATTTGGTGAATTTCTTTTTAATTCATCCCTTCTGTGCCCACGATGGAATCACCTTTTTAAAAGGACAGGAACATACCGAAACTCAATGTTTCAGCGATTCCAGTGATTCAGATGAACTAATGTTTTTTCTCGAACATCGGCTTGAGTTATGGCTTAACAATGACACGCGAAAAGTATGAAAAAAACATCACTGGAATATTTCTGTCCTGAGTGCCACTCATGGCTAACGCGCTCCCAAATTCGTGAACGATTTTATACCGATTACCAAGAACAATTGTGTAAAGTTTGTGACCACGAAGTTTACCATGAATTTGACCAACGTGCTCCCAACAAGAATGAGGATAACGATGGCAAATAATTTAGAATTTGACAACAGCTTAGAAATACACGAAGACTGGCTGTTTGAACTCTCAACTAGACGGAAAAAACGGAGTAGAAACCTGGAACTATTCTGTCTAAACAATAACCTAGATTGTCGAGAAGCTTTCTGGTTTTTTACGGGTAATCCGGTGCAGGAAGATGCCTTTAAAATTATCTGCGGCATCTTAGACGTTGACTGGAAAAAGGTGCAGGAACCTTTACCAACCCCGGTAAACAATCCGGTGTCCGCGAGAATCAATAGCCCGAACAGTAGCAATTTGGCGGCCGCGAATTGAGACGCTAGAAGTGTTAGTAATTCTCAGCGGCCGCCCTCCCAAATTCCAACCAATTCCAGAAGAACCCATCACCATTTTGTTGCCCCATTTGTCCTCAAAAACAATATGACCTGTGGGTAGCAGCCGGACTTTAGCCCCGGCTGTATTTTTGAAAACAATTTCCGTTTCTGACTCAAACACCATTGACCGGGCTTTGATGTGCAACGACCGTTGAATGGTTTGCTTAAACCAGCCAACAACATCCCATTTGTGGTTTTTCCGGTGGATGGCGGTAAAATCATCTCCAATCTCCTCTGCCCATTCACCGCCGACTGCGACACGGGAATCTTTACCAATATCTAACCCAAAATTATCGGTGAATTGCATCAACGACTCTTTCTCTACTTGCAATAAAGATTTACCTGCTATTTGGACAGTTGAATCGTTAGGAATTAACCACCATAAATCTAAAGGATTTTTTTTAGGCAGAGGGGGATTGCCATCATTGCACAAAATTCCCATCCATACCCTATCGTGAGGGTTGCCGTTAAAACTAGCAGAAACCGCACTCATTCCAGCGAAAGGCATCGGGGGGTCAAAAAATGGAAATGGTAGCAGACGCATCTGAAAATCTGATTCAGTTTTGCCGCCTTTAATTTCCGTAGTAATTTTTATCCTGTTTAATTTCAGCGGGTCTTTAATGTTCGAGATTGTCCCAAACTCCGGGTGATTCTGAATGCCGGAACGGGATTGGTTCTCGACAATCAAAGAAGCGATCGCGCCAATGAAATCGTTTTTAATCATGGTTAGAATTTAAAATAATTGCGAGGGTTTTGGGGAACGTTATCTAATAAAACTTCAAAATGCAAATGCGTCCCAGTGCTATTTCCGGTATTTCCCATAATGCCAATCTGTTCACCGGCTTTAATTTGCTGACCTACTTGTACGGACTGGGAATCAAGGTGGGCGTACAAAGTCTCAACTTTTTGTCCGTTATAAGAGCCGTGTTCGACGACAACGATGTTGCCGTAGCCACCAGCTTCTCGAACTTCCACCACCACACCGTCGGCGGCTGATAGCACTGGAGGATTCCCGCCGCCAGGGGGAGCGAAATCAATTCCTTTATGGTCGGTTGACCCAATGCCTCCGGGAGACTCGCGGTGTCCAAAGTCGCTTGTGACAACGGAATCGGGGACGGGATTCGCCAGAGCGATATTCCCTAACTGCCCCGCGCTAACGGGAGTTCCTAACGTTGCTGGTGCGCCGGCACTACCCGTGTTTGATTGAGCCGTAGGTCTAGCCGCCGCATTCGTGACTTTTTGAGGAGAGTACGCTTGGACGGTGCAAGTATGAGCGGTTTCGGCTCCCCCGGAAAATTCAACGGAACTAATGCGCCACTCACGCCCAAACAAACTGCCTGCCGTCCCCGACTCAAAACAATCAGGCGCGATCGCAATCACCGAGCCAGGGGCTAAAGCTAAATTCTCAGGGGCTAATCCCATCGTAATCGTGATTGGATAAGCCTGCACCGTTAACCGCTCCGCTTCTTCTGCTAACGCTAACCCTGTCGCTTCACCGTCGGCAACATCAACCGAGCCGATAGGTTGGTTAGGCAACGATGTCCCCGCCCCTTTAGGTTTTGATTCAGGCTCAACTTTTACCCCGGCTTTTTGCGCTGCGGTTTCCACGATTTTCTGAGCATTTTTAGAAGCTGTGGCAGACAATAAAGAGGAGAACGCTGCACCTTTGGCACTTGAACCCCCCGCCTTTCTATCAGCTTGACCTCCGGCGGCCGCTGTTTCTGTGGCAGAGTCGGTTTCAGTTTTTGCCGGGGTTCCGTGTAATTGTCGGGGTGGAGGCGCAGAGCCTACCTGCGATTGACCAAACACTGCTTCCTGTAACGCTTTCCCCTTACTTTCCCCTTTTTTAAATTTAATTTCTCCTGTTTTCCGATTGCCCCGTCCCGGTTCTGTCGCTGGCGGCGCTCCCGTTCGGGCTTGGGATAATTGCCGTTCCGCTTGAGCCTCATCAGATATCTCGATAATCGCCGCCATCTCTTTCTTGACGACAAATCCACTGAAATCGGGCTTCCAAGGTTTAATAATTAACGTATTATCTCTCTCTCGGACGTTGTAACCAACCGCCTGCGTTTCTCGCAATAACAACTCCCAATCCGTCATCCTAGACTGGTCTAAAAACTGGTATTTCGGCCCGTCGCCTTCCATCTCTAATTTGATGCCGTAGTTCGAGCAAACTTTTTGAGCCAACTGTTTCAATGTGATATTTTGATAAGCGGTATTTTTCGGAGCCCTGGTCATTTTCCATCGCACTCCTTTGCCTTCAATGATAGTTTTTCCGGTCGTATTAGATGTGCGAGTCCCTGTGTGAATAAAGTGGTAAGAAGTCTCTGAGCCGCCTTCAAAAGATAAAGTAATTACTATTTCTGTCCCTTTTTTCCCACCACCACCAGAACTTTTAGGGGGCGTTGCTGTCCTAGGGGATTCGGTTTGAGGTGGCGACGGTGGTAAAGGTGAACTTTGAGGAACCGGATTGCTAAATTGTGGTAATTTTTCTAACCATTCTTGCGATCGCCGCTCAACATCCACAGCTTGATGAGCCGTATCTTTGTCAATCCCGTTTACGACCCGTCTGGCGTTATAAAAATCTACATTACCGTTAGCATCCGTATAATCATCAATTGAGCGCCCCGTAAAAGTTCCGTTTTTAATTCCATGCACTAAAATAAAAGCCGCCAAATCGGGATTTAAAATCAAATCAGGATTATCTACTAACGGCATCCCAGTTAACTCTTGATATTTTAAATAATTAGCCCTTCCTGTCAACTGAACGTAACCACCACCTTTATATTTTACGCCGTCCCCAGGCTGATTATTTCCTAATGCCGCCACACCTTCATAAGCCTCGCCCGATGCGTATTCTCGTATCGGCTGATAATTGCTTTCGTGTCCCGCCGTTGCCAAAATATAGGCTATTTGTTGCGGGTTTGTTATGCCTTGTTTTTGAGCTTCAGCAATTATTAAATTAATATTTTCCTCTTCTGATTGAGATGGTTGGGGAGAGGAATTAAACCCCCTACCGATTGGGCTTGAGGCTGATGGTAATGGCTGACTGGTTGGTAAAATTTCATCGGGGACTTGAATGCCGCCGCTGCTAATTGAGGATAAGATAATTGAACTTCCTATCTCTAAATCGACATCGACAACGCTAAACGAAACTATCGAAGCTAACTTATTTTCTCCTAAGAAAACTCGATAATCAGCGAGATTCTTTCCTGACTCAAAAACTCTACCGCCAATTTTAGCTTGACAAAACGGTGTTTTCATACGTGAAAAAATATCGTTTTAATGTCGATGTTATATAGATTATTCTATTCTAAACACTATCACAATATTTACTATGGCGTTTGCTGGAAATACTACACTGCAAGGTCAAAGGAATCGCGGGGCGGGCTTTAATTCTCGCACCAGCTTTTTACTCCCCCCCTTAACGGAGTCTGACTTTTTACTACAAATCCCCGAAGTAACAGGGGATGAATATTGGCAGAAACAGTCAGGGGCGAAAAAAACCCGACAATCAGCGGACTGGTCGGACGGCGTTCGGAAAATATTGTTACCGATTCCGGGGCCATACAAAGTAGAAAATTTAGTCATTTCTAAACCTTTCTGGCCAGAGCGTGATAAACCAATCTTCGATTGGTTTGATAATTGGTGCGTTTTGGATAATCCGCCGCCGATTATCGTAATTCAGCAGCCGGTTAGATACTGCAATAACGAGCCACGACCTATCGGTAAACCGATTCGGTACGCCAACTGTTACCCGATAGAATTACCCCCTCCCACTGCGGACAAAACCAGTAGTAATATCGCAATCGTTGAGCTAACGTTGGCCGTAGAAGATTGGAGTTTCCAATAAATGAAAACTCAATTTTTATTAGGAAAAAATAAGGTTGAGATAGACCTTAAAATCAAACACCTTTCCTTCTTTATTTTGCCAAAACCCAGTAATGATGATGACGACGAAGCCGAACCTTTAAGCATTGATGCAGACGAGCCGATTGCAGAGGATTCGTTTCTAAAATCAATCCCAGAAATAGCATTGGTCAACGGAGTCAAACAATCTCCTGACTGGTGGCGTGAACGGCCGCTATCCGAGATGGGTGTGGTTAATAGGGAATTAGAAAAATTAGCGCAAATTGTTGCCAGTTTTTCCGTTCCTTACACCGAAGATGCCACGCCATTTGGCGATGGGAAATTCGGTTATTTTAACGGTGAAAACTTTTCCAGAAAAACTTTCTTGAGCGATGGCCGCAGCGTAATTTTCCGAGGATTGCGTTACGAAGACATTGAAAAAATCAACGCCATTAAACTTAATCCGAATTTAACAGATGCCCAAAAGGTAGCAAAAGTCGGGACTAGAATGGTGATTGAATTAGATGGCAAAAAGCCTTTAGAAAAACACTTTAAAGTCACCGAGTTCCTGGAGTTATCGCTATTAGATGCGATGATAATCCGAGCGATGGAAGACGACTTTTTTCGTCCGCTACTCAGTGAGTGAGTGGGATTTTTATAACGTTACGTTTTATCTAAACGGTAAATCTTTCAGTAATCTAACTCAATTCGAGAAAATGCCGCTAGAAAAATGGCACGGGTTACTGAGGATTTATAACCACATAATTGAGAAGGAAAATCAGCAGAAATGAGCCGCCAACCCCAGATAACATTTATCGTCACCGCCGATACCCGCCAAGCTATGAGCGGGTTTCAGAATTTGACGGGGGCGATAACTGGCGGTGTTTTTAAAGGGGGGTTAGCGCTAAAAGCTTTTGATGCAGGATTAGGGTTAATCCAAAACTCCGTTCGCTCTTTAACCAACTCAATCGCCGCCGCCACAGAAACTCAATTAAAAACAATTAGTGCGACTGCAACGCTTTCTTCTTTGGGCGGTATCGGGTATGAGAAAGCGCAAACCGCAGTAGAAGAATTAAACAATTCTTTAGCAAAATCCGCCGCGTCGTTGCCCGGTGTGACTGACGATTATAAACGGTTAGCGCAGGGTTTTTCATCCTCGTTGATTGACGCTTTCAAAGACCCTAAAGGAATCCTGCGGGTTGAAGAATGGAAAAATGCGACGAAATCGCTTGCTGAAAACTTCGGTGCTTTAACGGCATCGACAACTAAAGACGCAGGAAACACGACTTTAGCGTTAAACAAAGCGTTGGGTGGCGCTTCTACCTCCGAGTTGCGACAGATAGCCTTCTTTGAACAAAATAGAGCCGTTTTAGATGAAATTGACAAAGCATTAAAGCAGGAAAACGCCAAATCTTTAAGGGACGTTTCAATCGAAACCCGTGTCAAAATTTTATCCGCAGCTTCCCAGAAATTAATCACAGATGATTTCAAAAAAGCAGCCGGAGAATCCGTTGACGGATTAATTCAGAATTTTAATACCGCATTGTTTGACCCTAGCAGTGGGATTTTTGGGATAATGCGCGACTTGCAACCTGATATGAAAGGGACGCAATCCGTTTTTTCTGCTTACAATGAATCGTTAAAACTGATTGTTGGTTCGGATGGCGTGTTATTCGGCATCGGCAAAATATTAAATCAGTTGGGTTTTCAGTTAGACCCGATGAAAGTTATCTTTGACGGGTTAACTAAATTTAACGCCGGGATTTCTCAAGTGTCATCCCTGGTTAATGATATCTCTAATTTTGTTGAGCAAACAGGCGCAAGAAACGCCACAGTTTTACAGTCAGGAATTAAAGCGTTATTCGGCAGATTCTTGGGCATAGTTCCTGACTTTAAAATGCCGGGTGTATCAACAAGAGATGATTATAAATCCCCATCTGCCGGATTAAAACCAATCCTAGATATGGGGGCAAAAATATCAGTAGGGGACATCGCCGCCAAAGTTAAAGACAGAATTGGCGGGATGGTTGACTCGGTTTTTAATAAAATTTCTGAGGCGGTACAAACAGCAAAAATTATCGTCAGCTCTGAGGAATTTATTACAGGTGTAACGCTAATTAAAAGAGTTTTTGCCAGGGTAATTATTGAAGACTTTTTGCCGGGATTGATAAATTTAGGTGCGGATTTAGCGATATTAATTGCTGATGCGATTACCGGGTTGGTAATTAAACCGAACGCCGGGGATAACGCGGTAATTGCGTCGGCATTCGGGAAAGCATTATCAAAAATAGATTATGGAAAATTAAGGGAAGCTATCACAAAGATTATTTTTACAGCAGTGAAAATAAATGTGGCGATATCCTTTGCCGGGATGACTTTTGCCGGGTTATCAACTCAAGTCGCAGGTATTGTCTCGTTGGCGATTTTAACGCCGTTGCGAGGGGCGTTAGTCGCCGGATTATTAAATTATGGAGTCCCGTTAGCCGCCGCGATAATCGTGCCAATTCAAACTGCTTTTGCAGGGATTGGGGCGGGGATAATGACAGCGGCGGCGGCAACTGGAACAGCTTTAAGCGGGATATTTTCTGGCATCGTCCCGGCGTTGATGGCTGGGGGGTTAGTTACGGCGGGGGCGGCGATTGGGGTAACGGCGGGGTCGCTTTATCTCGCAGCCCGATTAATGGGCGCATCCAACAAAGATATTGCCTATGCTGCCAGCGGATGGGCACAAGAAGCCTCCGCACTGACTGGCATCAAAGTTGACGGAATCGGCAGCGCGATTGCTGCTGGTTTTAACATTATCGGCCTATCCATTCTGACTGGATTTGACGCTGTTTATAACTCAACTATCACATCCATCGCCGACATCCGTTCTAACTTTTCTATTTGGCTTTCTGGTATCAAAAAAGATGCTCAATCTGCATTTAATTCCTTTATTTCCAGTTTCCAAAACCTCACAACATCGGTTCAAAGCCGCATCAATACTTTCGTCAAATTAGTCGTAAATATCTGGGACAATATCGTTAAAGCCATCCAAAATGCGGGTTTACAGATACAAAATTCTTTACGAAAACTTCCGGTTATTGGTGGATTTATCCCCTCTTCCTCCCCATCCCCTGCGGTTTCTCCTGTCTCAAAACCTGCAACTGCAACTGCAACCTCCCCTCAATCGCCCGGTCTTTTAAACCAGGTTTTAAATCTGTTTTCCCCCAAACCTAAATATGCTGGACAAAATATTAAATATATTCAATCGTTTTTAGAAGCAGTTAAAACTGAAACCAGAAACTCCCCCAGCGCTGCTTTGGTGGTCGCAAACTCTAACGAAATAATTATCCCTAAACAATCTTTACCAAGAATTTTTAATACAGTCGTTCGACAGCCGATAAATTCCAACTCTAATTTGTCTGACACCAGTGTTACCGACTCAATATTTTCATCGCTAGTCAATTCTGTTCAAAACAATTATCTTAACAGTATTAAAAAAATCAATAGCCCTGTTAATACTATCAATTCTATCAATTCTATCAACTCTATCAAAAAAATCAATAGTCCTGTCAATGCTATTAATGCTATACTCGCTAACTCTGTTCAAAGTAATCTCAACTCTGCAAATAATTTTGATAGCATAAACAATTCTATCTCGATAAACAGACAGCAGAAATTCAATACCGCAATTGCCACAACACCGAAAGCCCCTGTTTCAACTGTGGCGGTAGCAAACCAGCAAAAAGATTCACGATTACCTCAATCAGTGGTAATCAAACAAGAATCAGGGAGGTCACTGAATATTGAATCAATAAACGTCAGTATCACAAACAGCCAGCCATCCCAACCACTATCAGCCCATGATATCTCTCAGCAACTAGGAGAATTATTGAGATATGAACTATCAAAACTACTCTAATCCTCGACTAAAATTTAACCCTTTAGTTCGAGGAATAAAATACCCGTTACAATTCATTGACGGGAATTTGGCGACGGCGGAAGATGAAGACATCATCGTGCAGCAAATCATCTCAGTAATTGATACGAAATTTGGGGAACGGGTTTTACGCCCGTCTTACGCCACTGACTATTTATTATTTCGCCCCGGCTCTGAGAGATTAATAATCGAAGCAGAGATAGAAAAAGCGATTAAAGATTTTGTAGAAGAAGTCGCAGAAGTAGAAGTCAAGTTAAACCATGAAAATAATAACAAATGGAAAATGATAATAAGATGGAGAGATAACGAGAAATGGTATCCGATTATTGAATACTATCCTGATAAATTTAATATCCAGGAAGGTCAAGTTTTTGAACCCCCAGATTTAGGAGAATAATATGAGCCTACTGCCTTTACCTGACAGCATTAGAGACAAAATAGAGAGTGTTACTGCCAGAAAAATTGGCGGTTTTTTGCGATTACCTTTGAACGATATTTTAAGTAAATCCGTGTCACAAATTGCCACGAAAGCTTTAAATAGCCCCCTGAATTTCAGAGATATTTTGAAAATAACAGGGCAATCAATTTTTGATGGCACACGATTAGACCCGTCAAAAATTGATTTGTCAGACCCCCGTTCTTTTTTAGGAATTGCTCAAGAATTGGGGGTGAAAATCCCATCAGAATATGAGGGCTACATCGGGGCTAGTCAAAGCATTTTAGGGGTGATTAAAGGGGAGCGCCCTGTTTCCGATTTGGTGGGTGTACTGGATACTTTTGGCGTGGAAATTCCAGAATCTTTAAGGCAATATGGTGCAGATGCTAAAGAGATAAT
>JFJP01027146.1_pt1 | contig 19115 bp, 16 predicted proteins | sample 431651 | NCBI WGS metagenome assembly JFJP01 (sample SAMN02602958, study PRJNA72255) | Microbial mat metagenome, whole genome shotgun sequencing project. | biome: fresh water; feature: sink hole; material: water; isolation source: purple microbial (photo- and chemosynthetic) mats found in...
ATAATCGTGGAAACCCAGTTTGAAGGTTTTATCGATTTGTTCTTGGTCATAAGGGCCTTCTTCTTCAGTTAGCTCTGAACGGACCTTTATTTATATATTAAATAGAAAAATCAACGGAATTAAAAAGTCAAATCGTTTTTTTTTTTTCTTTCAAAAATATCTCTTTTTTCTCATAAAATTTCGCCTTTTTTTTTTGATAAAAAATAATAAAAAACCTTCATTAGGAATTCCCTCTTCACATCCTCGAGGATTTCTTTGGCTTCGCTGCTGAAAATCTGTTCAACAACTTCATTTAAATTGATAACAGTTCCTTTCTTCAGATATTCGACGATTTCATATGCGAATTTTAGGATTAAAGGCCCGTTTAACATCTTATTTTCTAAGGTTTTTATAGAGATTTCCTTTTGAATTATCTCAAACAAAGGGGAAATTTGGTTTAAATTCGCGTTTTTTTCTATTGCCCAGCAGTTTTTATTAGAAAAATTCATTAATAGTGAAGTTTTTATCGTTTTTTGTGATTCTGAGTCTTTTTCCTTTACTTTTAAGAAAAATGCTAGATTTTCTGAGCTTTTTTTTTTAAATTAGAGGTTTTTTTAAGAGGAAATATGAGAAAAAATACCTTTTTGAACGTTCTTGATTCAGAAGAATCTGGGAATTGTGGAAAAGTAACAGTAAATCGCCAGTTAAAGGCTTTGAATGTGGCTTTGGTGGGAGTTTTTCGTTGAAATTCTGAAGAAAACGCAGTTTTGAAAGGGTTTTCTCGTCTAAATCTCCAGAGCTTTATAAAAGAAATATAAAAATATCACAAAATTTTGAAAAATAGTGATACAATACTTGGAAAAACAGACAAAAGAGCTCAAAAGACTTCCTGCGATAAAAAGGCTGAGTAGATCTGATTCGTCTTTTGAAAATACATGATAAATAACGATATTTCTTCTAATTTATACCACAAGACTCTAGATTCTCGCTTTCTAATATCACAAGCTCTGAATCAGGCAACATCACGATACTTTGGCTCCAAATAGAAATTCCTAATTTGTAATTTTTTTAAGTATTTTGGCTATTTTATGTGTAAAATCACCGATATTTGTCGATTTATTGGAAACAAGCTCTTTATTTTTGAAAAAACGCTGAGAAATCAGTCTTTTTGTTGAAATTCCTTCAAAATCAAATAAAAGGAGAATTGCCACCTTTTTTTCAATGAATTTTATTGATGAAGATTTCGTACTTTTTTCTCTTTGAGGGATTTAAGGAATTTTATCGCTTCGAAACTCACAGAAAGACGTGGGGTTTGATCCTTTTTATAGACAATAAGAGGTAATAAAGATAAAGGAGTGCTCATTTTTTATTTGAGGATTTATTTAATTATTTTAATTATCAAATGAGAAAATGTGATAAAATGTGATAAAATGATAAAAATGTAAAAAATTATAAAAAATCTGAAAATTCATTAATATTCACTTAAAATTAAAAAAAAAAGAGAGAAATTTAAAAAATTCACTATAAAATGTCATTAAATCAAAAGGATTCTCTGAGTTTTTCTTCGATTATCAAGCCAGGAATCGATGGAGATCTAGTAATTTTCGGTTTTCCTTATGAAATCGGTTCCAAACGAGTTAATCTTCCTTCAGGCCATGAGAACGGTCCTGATTGTTTCCGGCGATTTTTCAATAGAATTGGGCCTTTAATAAACCCAGAAACTAAAATAGACCTTTCTTCACTTGAAATTCGCGATTATGGCAATATTATGATTTCTAATGAAAAATCAAATGAAAAACCTGAAGAATTAAAGGAAAAACTTGAAGAAAAGCCTTTAAAAAAGTCAGAAATTCCAATTTCTTTAGAGAAATTACTTGGGAAACTTCAGCAAAAATGTCTAAATGTGAATAGAAGAAAGGGGGTTTCTTTTGTAATAGGAGGGGGTCGAGATGCCTGTTATGGTCCCGTATCAGCTCTTCTTTCTAAAGAGACTCGTATCGGACATATCAATATAATGGCCTCTTTAGATTGTAAAGAACTGTTTGATTATGATAAAATTACGGCGAAAAACGTGATTAAAAAAATTTCTCGAGATTTTAAAGAAAAAATAAAGAAAAAACAGTATAAAGTCCTTTATTTCGCAGTCAATGAGGCGTTAATCTCAAAAGAAGATGGGATATTTCTAAAGGAAAACGAGAATATTGAACTTTTTGGAATGAAAAGCCTTAGAAGGGCCTTTATAGACCCAGAAACAAGAAAAATCGAGGAAAAACCTTCAAAAAAACACGAGGTTTTTCCTTTTAAAAAAACTGAAGAATTAGCTGATAAAAAAACTGAAGAATTAACTGATAAAACAACCGATTTTCCTTCAGAAAACCTCGATTTCCTTCTAAAAACCTTTGATTTTCCTTTATTAACAAAAGCAGGTCTTATTTTCCTGAAAAAACTTCAGGAATTTCTCTTTTTCGTTGATGAAATTCACCTTTCTCTCTCTCTTGAATCAATAAATGTTCCCAATTTTCTCATTCCCTTCATTAATCTCCCTTATTCTCATTATTTTCTTTATTTCTTTTGTAAATAGGCTGCTTTTTGCCAAGGAGTTGGAAATCCTTGTGTTTGTGGAGGGTTAAATAGTGAAGAAATCACTGAAATTATGGTCATTGCTGGGGCTTGTGAACAGGTGAAAAGTGTGGATATTACTGATTACAACCCGAAATTCGAGGATTTTAGAACAGGACTTTTTTTGGGAAATATGCTGTTTTATTTCTGTCAAGGGCTTTTTATGAGGAAAAATCATTGAAGAATCAAGGGAACATTGAAGAAATTAAGTGGGGAGTTAAGAAAAATATTAAGTTTTTTAATAGAATTTAGAAAGCATTTTTTTTTGGGACTTAGTGGTTGGTATTGTGAAATATAAATTTAATTTTTTTTTGACAAATGTAATTTTTTAAACATTTTATAATTTTTGCTTTAAATGTTTCAAAAAAAACTTATTTTCAATTTGATTAATTTATTAAAACACTCCGATTCTAAAAATCTTTCAAACCTCAAAACTAAATAAAAACTTATAAAATTTAAGAATAAAACTTAATTTAATTTTGCGAAAAAAAATGGACATTCTTGACCCTCTCGAAAAGATCCTCGACATCACAATGGCTCTTAAAGAACTCGTCGAGATTTTCAAAAGCAAAGACAAATGGTTCGAAACCTGTTACACATACCTAGGTTCAGTAATTGAAACAATGACCAAATATAAAGAAAACCGAAACCCTAAAAAAAAAATCCCTGACGCTTGTCTTCTTTTACAAGGAGAATTAGATGCTTACCGTGAATTCCTTGAAAAAGAGAAGAAACGTTCTTCCATAATTTCTTTTTTCCGCGGATCCAGCATGGTAAAAGAAGCTCAAGATATGCAATCAGCTATAGAAAAACAGATTCATAATTTCAATTTGGCCTTAAGTGTAGATAATCAAATAGAAACCAATGAAAATTTCAAGAAAATGCTTAGTTATGGAGGTCCATCAGGTACTAATGTCGCGGCTCTTTTTAAGAATAAAGAGGCTGGGGAAATGTGGATTAAGGAGTTCTTTCAAGATGAACAAGTCTCTTGGTTGTCTTTTTCAACAGCTATGAAGAATTTCGCGTTAAATTCAGAAAAACTAGAACTTTCTGATATACAAATCGAGGTTATTGTCACATCAATGGACTCAGATCATGATCATTTGATCAGATATGATGAATGGGACCGTTTTTATGAGGATATCTGGTCGAATTTAATCCTAAAACAGAATTTATTGAAATCAAAGCCCGTTTTTGAAACAAAATCCTCTATTCAAATACCTCCTTTAGTTCTCAAAGTATCACAAATTAACAGTGAAGATCCAAAGAAATTTATGTATCCTGTAGGTCATGAATTCTATATCTCAGAAGAAAAGATTATGTTTCAGAACTATGAAGGTAAAGAGATCACAGTACTGAAGAACTGGCAAAAAGAAGCTTTAATCCTTGGCAAAATAAAACCTACTGTCTATGTGCCTGATATCTATTTTCATCAGAAGATTTCCTCGGTTAAAGACAAACAATTTCAGATTGTTCTGAAGAAAATGCTAAATAACAGAGGTTTTTTCTTGAATAATTTATCGCCAATTCCAACAAGCCTCAGAATTGAGAAAATTCCATATGTTCTAGGAAGTAAAATGATCTTTGATTTAGCAGATACTTTGGTTGAAATAGTCGAAATCGAGCCAGAACCCAACCAAAATATCGATGAAGAGAACCCTGATTATTTCTTTATAAATTTCAAAGAGAAAAACGATGACGATAATAAAGGTAATGAAGCCACGGTTAAAAAGCCACGGGCAAAGCCAAAAAACGTGATTAAGGGAAAACCTGGCAAAAAAAACCAAGCACCTCCTTCTATCACATTAAAAATCATACAAGGCAAGGATAAAGAGAGCTTTACCTTCACATTGACAGATTATCAAGAAGAAAAAGTGATAAGAATTGGATCTAATAATAATAATGAAGTGATTGTGAAGGAGATAGAAGATGTACAATTAATGATCAAATGGGATGGAATATTAAAAACTTGGGTGGCATTTTCAGATGTAAAGAAAGGAGAGTTTGGAGGTGCTTATTTGTATTTGATTCCAAGTGACGAATATAATGATGTAAACTTGAAACAAGGGAAATTGTCGGTTAAGTTGAGAGATGGAATGAAGGTTGCATTTGGATATAATGAGCTGGAGGTTGTTATGAAATAGAAGATAATAAGGGAATTTGAAAATAAATTTTATTGAAAGATTCAAAATTTGGTTTTTTTTAGGTAGAATTTTTTTGAATTTAAAAAAAATTTGATAAAAATTTGGTTATTTTGTTTTTGAATTTAATTAACTAAAACTTTAAAAAAAAAATTATGTAAAAATAAAAAAATTTTTATTGAAATAGTCTATTGATAAGGTTTGCAAGCCATATTTAAATGCTTCGTTTCAAAATCTAACAGATGTCACTTTTGGAAATTTTTTTAGAAAAATTTTAATAATTAACAAAAAAAAATTAAGCAATTTTTTTGTTTTTTACCTATTTTATCTTATATTCACGTCTAACTCATTATATCCAAATGCGATTTTCATCTTATCCCTCAATTTCACAGACAAAAGTCCTTGTTTCAAGTTTTTATTCATATATTCATTACTCGGAATCAAATACAAATAAGTACCTCCAAACTCTCCTTTTTTTTCATCACTAAACGCAGTCCAACAATTAATTACCTCATCCCATTTGATCATCAATTGAACATCCTCTAAGTCCTTCACAACAACTTCATTATTATCATTAGACCCAATTCTTATCACTTTTTTATCATTCCTATCTTTCAATGTAAAAGTAAAGGCTGCTTTTTTCTCATCAACGCCTTGTATTATCTTTAAAGTAATCGAAGGCGGTGGTCCTGCAGTTTTTCTTCCAGGTCTTCTCACCTTATTATCATCATCATTATTATCTTTCTTTTTTCGAGGCCTTTTAATAGTAACCTCATTCCCCTTTTCCTCATCATTATTATTTTTCTCCTGGAAATTTACAAAGAAATAATCAGGGCTTTCTTCATCGATATTTGGGTTCGGTTCTGGCTCAATTTCTACTATTTCAATCAAGGTTTCTGCTAAATCAAAGATCATTTTAGTGCCAATAACATAAGGAATTTTCTCAATTTTGAGGCTTGTTGGATTACTTGGCGATAAATTATTTAAGAAAAAACCTTTGTTATTTAGCATTTTTTTCAACACAATCTGAAATTGTTTCTCTTTGACTGAGGAAACCTTTTGATGGAAATAGACGTCAGGCACATAGACAGTAGGTTTTATTTTGCCTAAAATTAAAGCTTCTTTTTGCCAATTCTTCAGTACTGTGATCTCTTTGCCTTCATAGTTCTGAAACGTTATCTTTTCTTCTGATATAATGAATTCATGACCAACAGGATACATGAATTTCTTTGGATCATCAGTATTAATCTGTGCCACTTTTAACACTAAAGGAGGTATTTTAATAAAGGATTTCTTCTCAAATATGGGATTCGATTTCAATAAATTCTGTTTTTTGGGTAAATTTGACCAAATTTCCTCATAAAAACTGTCCCATTCTTCAAAACTTATCAATCTATCATGATCAGCATCCATTGATGCCACAATAATCTCTAATTCTATATCAGAAAGTTCAAATTTCTCTGAATTTAATGTGAAAGTCTTCATAGCGGTTGAAAAAGCAGACCAAGAGACTTTCTCATCTTGAAAAAAATTCATAATCCACATGTCAGCAGCTGTAGTATTCTTGAAAAACTTACGAAGATTGCTTCCAGCAGGACCTCCAAAACTAATCATTTTCTTGAAATTTTCATTGGTTTCTATTTGATTATCAACACTTATTGCCAAATTGAAATTATGGATTTGTTTTTCTATAGCCGATTGCAGATCCTGAGCTTCTTTTACCATACTTGACCCACGGAAAAAAGATATTATGGAAGAACGTTTCTTCTCTTTTACGAGGAATTCTTTGAAGGAGTCCAATTCACCTTGCAAAAGAACACAAGCATCAGGGATTTTTTTTGTTTTTGTTTCTATTTTCTTTGTATTTGGTTATAGTTTCAATAACTGAACCAAAATAGATGTAACATGTTTCGAACCATTTGTCTTTGCTTTTAAAGGTCTCAATGAGTTCTTTTAAGGCCATCGTGATGTCGAGGATCCTTTCGAAAGGGTCAAGGATGTCCATTTTTTTTTTATAGAATTCAGTTATTTTAAAAGATAAATATAAAGTTCTGTAGTTTTCTGAGTTGCCCAAGAAATTCTAATTTTTTACCTTAATTTTATAAATTGTGATTTTTGGAATTTTTGCCTTAATTTTGTTTATTCTTTTTTTGAAAAGAAAAGAAAAAAAAAATAATTGACTAAATATTTTTTTATTTTTTTAATGGAATAACAATATTTTATAATTTTATATTAATTTTTAAAAAGATTTGGGATTTGTTTGTTTTTGATATTCTATGAAATTTTAATTACTTATAAAAAAATTTCGAGAAACTTTTTTTCCCTAATTTTCTTTTATTTCTAAATTTTAACTTAATTTTTAGTTATTTTGTTAATTTTTGAGAAAAGGTGTAAATAAAAAGTGACTCCATTTCATATCCTTACCTAAAAATTTGATCTTTTTTTCAGCTAATCCTTTATGATAATATCTAAAAAAAAATTGTTATAATTTCTTTAGAAAATAACAAAAAATTTGTAATTTTACTCATCAAAAAATTCTTTTTCATTGATACATATGGTAGACAAATCTTTCTTTAAAATATAATAAATTTCATTTGGAACGATAACTTCAATTTCAGTTTTATTCTCATTGAAAATGAACTTGTAGGTTTTCTTCAAATTTTCAAAGAAACTCTTGGCATTTTCCTTCAAATCTTTTTCCAAATTTTTATAAATTTTGAAATTTGGAGTGCCTCTTTAAAAATTTCAATAAAAAATAAATAAAAATCTTACTTTAAGAGGAAACTAATTGAAAAATTAATCAAAATTTCATCATTTCGTTTCTGCTCCCTTGCAAAAAATGGGAATCTTTCTTTATTTAACATCTCATGTGTAATAACTGAATTAGAAAAAGTCCTGAGGGGGGGTTCTTGCATATAAAACAGTTCAGAATTATACAAGAACTGCCTGATTTAAAACAAAAAACCACAGGATTAGCATAAAATTATGATTGAAAAAAAATACCGAATAACTGTTTGATCTAGCCAATAAATTGGTTTTTCAGGGTATCCAAACAAAATAAATTTGGTTTGATTCACAAGATACCTCCAATCAGTGTAAATTTTTGGAAAAAATTTTTCTTTGAAAATCAGTTGATGCATGAGTCTAAAATTGAAATAATTCAAACAAAAACATAATTTTTCATCATCAGAGTATTGCATATTGGGGATTAAGGCATTTGGGTCCTCCAATTTCTTGAAGAATTGTTCGGTTTGACTGATAAGATCTTTGTTTTTTTCTCGCAATTTTGCGAGCTCGCTGTAAAACGATTTTGATCTTGAGCTATCTTCTAAAGAAAAATCAAGGCAGGTGAGGTTTAGGTTAGCATGAGAGTTTTTTATTGTTTCGCAATAGTGTTCAAATGTTTCGATTAATTCCTTCGTTTATAGATAAATTCAAATGAGAAAGAAAAAAAATCAAATAAAAGTGAGAAACACAAAATTTGTTAAAAAAATTAATTAAAAAAATAAAAAATACCAAAACAATTCCTTTATATGGTGATATCGAGATAGTTTGCATTAATTCTTTGGGATTCATCAGTTGTAACAACTTTATTTTTTCATAAAAATAATAAAAAATCTTTAAAAAACATACATCAGTTCTTTGATTAATAGCATAAATTTTTTCCTTAAAATTCTGCAAATCTTTTTCTGAAAGCTTTGAATTCTCATCACTATCCTGTATAATATAATAAAATATTTCTCTTGGAAAATCAGGAAAATCACAACAAGCGCCCTGTTGTAACATCAAAAAATTTGATTCAGATATCGCTTTATCAAAACATGCATGGATATTATATGCATGAACCAAATACTATTAAAAAAATAGGAATAAAGACAAAAAATATTCTATAAAAAACATTTAGAAGCACTCTTGAATGAATAGTATATTCTATTGGTCTTTTCGTTTGGATAAAGAAAAAAAAAATTGCCTTATTGAGATAATAATAGGGGTCCTCCATAAAATTTGGCTGGTCAATTGACAAAAGCAGTGTTTTTTTGGTTCGTTCCAGATTGTCAAAATCTTTTTTGATCAGAACATCAAAATTAATGTTTTTGACCTTTGACAACAAATCTTTTTGATATTTTTCTGGCTGATGATTGAAGAGACCTCGAATAAACTTTATCAAAGCTTCGTTAGTGCTTTTCCAAACTGAGTTTTTTTTTAAGCTTGAATGAAAGCTTTCGTTTTTTAATAGAGAATCTTCTCCTAATGTTTCATCGAGGATCCTTTCAATATTCTTTAAATGATCTATGCTCCATGAATCGCCTTCTTTGAGGATTATGGTGCCAAAATAATGGAATAAAAGCTCTGAAACTTCAAATTTCATGATGAATTTTGTCTGTTTAATCGTTTTTCCACACACTTTTTAGCAGAAAAAATTGATTAATTTTAAGATTTTTAAAAGTTTGACTGTTCTCAAACTCGAGTTTGTTCAGAATATACTTAAATCTTGTGGTGGAGTTCAAATCGATTTTATTGTAATCTTTAAGGAAGTTTTTAAAAGCATAACTCTGAATGAATTCGTTTGAGAATTTTTGTGAATATTTCAACTGGAAAATCGAATTGTTCAGTGTTTTTTTTGGGTCACTTTCCACGAAATTCAACAATCCTTCATTGAGTTGTCGATTAGGTTTCAAAGAAATCCCATTTTCGAAAAAGCTGAAGAATAAATTGATCAATCTTTGCGAATATTCATTTTTTAATTGTTGAACTTGAATGAAGGTAGTGTTGATCATATTCAAATTGTTAAGAGCTTCTATATATTTATTTCTTTCTTTCTTTAAAATACAAATTAAATATTTAGAATAAAATAAATAATGCAATTGTTAAAAATAAAAAATAAATTTTCGACAAGGAAATAAAATCGCAATTCTATCTCTAAATCTTCTTGAAGAGCATTTGTAGAGGAATTGTTGAATGTCTCATCATCGAGATTCACCCATACAACATTTTCACCAGGAAAAACCTTTTGTATAAGCTCATAATGGGGTAATCCTTTAAAAAAAGTATTATTTTTTTTTTAAGTATTTAGTATTATTAACCAAGAAATAAATTGTGTTTTAGCTGGCTTTTTGGCAGTTTGGTTCTAATGTTAGTGTAAGGGAAGCTGGTGAATTTAATTTGCGAGTTGAGAGGAAAAATCAAAAAGGAGATCGCCTCCATGATCTCAAATCTCTTATTTTTAAGTTTGGAGACAACAACCACCTTTAAATGAATAATCATTAAAAAAAATCAAAAAGATCTTTTTTTAAAAAATAAACAAACATCTTTTCCCATTATCAAGTTTTTCCAAAGAAAAAAGACAGTTTCAATTTCAACTTCAAAAACACTCTAAATATTCATATTTAATTAATAAAATAAAATCAGTTTATTTGTTTTCAAATACCAAAACAACAGTTTCATCATAAAATGGATGCTCATTCATTGAGGGCTCATAAAACTCAAAAATCTTTTCATCTTTCAAAATTTTTTTTAAATTAAAGAGCTAAAATAAATTAAAAAACTCAGTTTAAATTGCAACAGGGTATTAGGATTTGGTTTCTTGAGATTATTGATCAGAAAAAACAAATTACTTGTGAATTTTATCATGTTATAGAACTCTAAATCGTACTTATCATTATAAACCTTATCTTGTCCATGTAAAATATCGATTAAATTCTCCAAAACTTTCAAGAAAACTCCATTAAAAGCCTTTTTGCTTTTTATCACAAACGTAAATGGATAAAAAAATTTGTCTTGTTCTAAATAAAGTGACTCAAGCAAGAGATTATTGTTATTTTTTGGGTTTCTTTGTAAATCCTTCATCAAACTAGATTTAGCTGATTTCATTATATATGTAATATCTTCATAAATCACGAAGCTATGTAAATAATAAGGGGTGAATGGCTTTTCATCAATGAGGTTTATAGGAGTGAAAACTGTGGAATAGGAAAAATTTGGCATCGGTTTCTCTTCGATTTTGAATTCATAAGCAAAAAATGGCTCAACAATATTGGCTTTTTCGGCCCAGTTATTCGGAAGGGAAAGGAGAACATCACCTCTATATGAAGTATTGGATTTGAAAAAATCTAAAAGAGGGGTTAAAAATTGAAAGGATAAAACTGATGAATGAATAAACTTTGAGCTTGATCAGAAGAAATAACTCCAATGATGAAGAACTCCTCAAAAATTGAGTCCCAACTTGAATTTGAGATAAAAATTTCATCGGGATTCATTCAATTTGTATTTATTTGTTTATTTTTGGTTAACCTTTTTTAATATTGAATTTTCTTTTGCAAAATTTTAATTTATTTTTAAAAAATATTGTTTCCGAAAAGAATTTTTTCTACGATTTGCATATTTTTTTGTTGTTATTATTATTAATTACTATTTTTTAATTCAATATGTATAGAAAATTCCAATTCTTTATATAAAAAAATTCAGATTTTAGTTCCTCATGAAAAAAATCAAAATAAAATTATTTAAAAAATCAATTTTAATCCAATAAAAAATGGACATCATTGACCCTCAAGAAAAAATCCTATATGACACAATGGCCCTCAAAGAGATTGTCGAGTTCTTTAAAGGCCAAGATAAATGGTTTGAGACCTGTTCGACCCATCTCTGTTCCATCGTCGTATCTCTTGCCAAATACAAAGAGAAGAGAGATCCTAAAGAGAAAATCCCTGAGACATTTCTCCTTTTGCTCGTTGAAATAAACTCTTTCAAAGAATTCTTGGAAAAAGAAAAGAAAAACCATTCATCGTCTTCTTCTTTGCGTCTTACAATGGTCAGAGAGGCTCAAGACAAAATGTCAGCAATAGAGAAACAAATCCATAATTGCAATTTGAAAGTAGGAAGCTTCGCTGCTCTATTAACAAAAAAATTTTCAAATCCAAAAGCGGCAGATATGTGGATAACAAATTTTTATCAAGAGGATCAGGTGTCTTGGGCAACGTTCATCCTTGCTTTCAAGAAATATGCTTTGGATTCTGAACAATTTGAGTTGGAAGATTTTCAATTAGAAAATGTGGTCAGTGCAATAGATAAGGATTGTGATCGATTGATTCGATTCGATGAATGGGATCATTTCTATGGCCTTATTTGGTCTAATCCCATTGAAAGAACTACACTATTGGGGATCCCTGCAAAAACTATTAAAAAATCCAAAATAGAAGTTCCTTATATAGTGTTGAAGATGTCGAAAGTTAATTCTGATGATCCACCAGAGTTCATTTATCCATTAAAGCATGAAATCTTCATTTCTGAAGAAAAGGTAGTGTTCCAAGATTATGAGAAAAATGAAATAACCATTACAAAGAATTGGGAAAAAGAAGCTTTGATTTTCGGCCGAATCACGCAAAAAGTCAAGCCAGATGTTTATTTTCATTCTTTAGTTACTTCTGTTTATGATAGACAATTTCAAATAAACTTAAAAAGCCTTGAAGAAAAAAAAGAGTTTTTTTTGAACAATCTTTCAACAAGTGTCCCAACAAGTCTCAAAATAGAAAGCATCCCATACGCTGTGGAGTCTGATATGATATTTGAATTAGCAGATACTCTCCTTCTGATTGAAGATTGTTTTCCTGCTCCCAATAGAAAACTTGAAGATGATTGTCCTGATTATTTTCATGTTTATTATAATGAAAAACTCGATGATCCAACAGGTGATGAAGGAACTCGTAAAAATTCTCGTGCAGCAGTAAAAAAAATTCAAAAAGACAAAAAAAAAAAAGGAAAAAGTCTTGAGCTACCTTCAATCACATTTAAGATTATTCAAGGAGATTCAGACAAATCCTTTCCTTTCACTGTGCCAAATAAAAATGAGGAGAAGGTTATTACGATTGGGTCTAATGATAAATGTGATTTCGTTTTAAATGAAATCGAAAAAGTTCATTTGAAATTCAGGTTTGATCCAATATTAGCAACATGGTTTGCTGAAAGAGATGAAGATTGCACAAGTGAACTGAAAGGAAATGCAGGAACTTATTTATTTTTGATTAATGGCACAGAGTATCTTGCAGAAAACAATGGTGATTCAAAGCCAAAGCCAGGAAAATTATCAGTAAAATTGAGAGATGGAATGAAAATTGGGTTTAATCACAATGAACTGGAAGTAAAAATTAAGTAAAATAAAAAAACAATTAAAGAACAAACAAAAAAACAATCAAAAAAATATTGAAAATTTTTTTTGTTTATCTCCACACATTCTTCATTAATTTTTACATTATGATTTTGAATGCTTAATATTTAAGTTCAAATTTTATTTTAGCAAAATCTTGAGAAAAATATATTTTAAATAAAATTTAGAAAAAAAAGATGAAAAAAATTAAATTATTGAATTTTTATTATTTTTAAAAAATTTTAAGCATAAAAAAATGCTTCTTTTTTTCTTTGCATTTCTGATTTATTTAAACAGAAAAATAAAAATTTATCAAAAACAAATTGTTTCAAAAAAACACACCACAAAATTTTTAAAATACTCATTATAAAATGGACATCCTTGATCCTCTCCAAAAAATACTTGAAATCACAATGACCCTCAAAGAGCTGGTGGATATTTTTAAAGGCAAAGACAAATGGTTTGGCACCTGTTATACCTATCTTGGCTCCATAATAGAATCCATAACCAAATATAAAGTAAATAGAAACCCTAAAACGAAAATTCCAGACGCTTGTCTCCTTTTGCAAGGTGAATTAGATTCTTTTAAAGAATTCCTTGAAAATGAGAAGAAACGTTCTTCATTTTCTTCTTTTTTCCGTGGTAGCACCATGGTCAGAGAGGCTCAAGATCAAATGGCAGCAATAGAGAAACAAATCCATAATTTCAATTTGGCATTAAGTGTGGATAATCAGATTGAAACCAATGACAATTTCAAAAAATTGGTGAGTTGTGGTCCAGGCAGTTTCGCAGCTGCATTCAGAAATAAATTCATTAATCCCTCAGCTGCAGACATGTGGATTTCAAATTTCTATGAAGAGGAGCAAGTGTCTTGGAGTGCTTTTATATTTGCTTTAAAGAAATTTGCTTTTGAGTCTGAGAAGATTGAATTAACAGACATTCAATTGAATATTGTTATCTTGACATTAGATGAAGATCATGACCGATTGATTCGATTCTATGAATGGGATAATTTCTTTGTCAAAACGTGGTGCAAAGAAAATGAAAGAGAGAATTTTTTAAAAAGTCCTCCAATACTAGAAAGCAAATCCAGCATTGTAGTTCCTCCCTTGGTGTTGAAGGTTGTAAAGATAAATTTCAATGATCCAAAGCAGTTCATTTATCCTTTAAAACATGAGATTATGATTTCTGAAGAAAAAGTTCTTTTCCAAGATTATGAAGGAAAAGAAATTACCATAGCGAAGAATTGGAAAAAAGAAGCTTTGCTTGTTGGACGACATAAGCCATCTATTTTCAAGCCAGACGTCTATTATCACAATAAAATCATTTCTGTTTCAGAAAAACAATTCCAAATAAATTTAAAGAAACTTGTGAATAGCAAAGGTTTCTTTTTGAACAATCTTTCAACAAGTTTCGCAACAAGTCTCAAAATTGAGAATATTCCTTACACTGTAGAGCCGGATATGATATTTGATTTAGCAGATACTCTCATTCTTGTGGAGGCTTGCTTTCCTGCTGCCAATGTAAACCTTGATGATGAGAGTCCTAATTATTTTTATCTTAGTTTAAATACCCAATTAGATTGTCCAAACGGTAATAATCTTACTGAAAAAACAAGTCAAGCAGAAAAAAAGAAAAAAAGAAAAAAAGAAGAAGAAGCTAAAAAAAAAGGAAAAAGTGATGTGACGATGCCTTCTATCACTTTAAAGATTATTCAAGGTGCTGATCATAAAAAAGAAGCTATTAACTTTGCTGCCGTTAAAAAAAATGAAGAGAAAGTTGTCAAGATAGGGTCAAGTGAAAAATGTGATTTAATGATAAAGGAGTTAGAAAAAATACATATGAAATTCAGGTATGATCTAATGCTTAAAAGTTGGGTTGCTGAAAGAGATGAAGAATGCACTTGTGAGCTATCTGATGGGAATGCAGGAACTTATTTATATTTAATCAATGGCAAAGAGTTTGCTACCAGCGATTCGAAGCCAAAACCAGGAAGATTATCGGTTAAATTACGAGATGGAATGAAGGTTTCTTTTAATTATAATGAATTAGAAGTAAAAATTAAGTAAGAATGAATTTTTATATAATAGTTTTTTAAAAAATAGAGATTATTGAAAATTTAAAAAAAAAAAAAATGCTAAAACTTTTCGGACAAATAAGGGCTTTTTTCAAATTCATCTCATTTTTTTTAATTTCCTTTTTCTTTTATGACTCCTATTTCTTGTTAAAATTATCATTGTTACTCAGTTTTTATTTGTTCTTTCGATGGATTGCTATAATGATCTATCCAGATTTGTCAACGTCATTTCCTTTATCAATCGGCAGTTTTGGACTTTCTGGTAAGTGTTTGTGTTTTATCAACAAGTAAAATATTTGTCTAGGAATATTTTTCTATGCAATTCCTCAAAGTTTTGTCGATTGCTATATATGGATTTTAAGAATTGCGGGTTATTTTTTCAAAATAATTTTTTTTTTTAATTGTTTAAAGTAAAAATTTTTTCCTTCCAAAAACTAGCTTTTTTCTTTAAAATATTTGAAATGCCGCAAGTTTTAACTTTGAGTTTTTGTTTGAGCCGCAAAGCCAAAGAAAAGATGGATTTCAATACAATGAACACTTCTGCAGTAGGAAAAAAAAATTAATATTTGAAACAATAAATTTTAATATTAATAGGTTTTGATTTTAATTTATACATTTATAATGATTTTAATGGCAATTATTCTACAAATAAATAGTTATTCAATGGCGATTCTTTCTTATGAAACAAAGTGTTTTTTTAATTTTTAAAACTTTTTAATTTAAAATTAGATTATTTTTTTGGATTGTGATGGTTTCCCAAATATTCTTATTGATTTTTTGTGTTGTAAAAGCGAATTATGATTGCATTATTTCTAATTGGGCAACCTATCTCATAATTTCTTCATTGACTGTCTATGAAATTTTAAAATATTTATCAATTTCATCAGTAATTCCTTGTAAAAACTTTAATTGGACATCACCTTTTCAGATCTATTTTGAATGTATTTGCATTTTTATTAAAATCTTAATAAAAAAATTAAAGATTTATTTGATCTATCTGAAACTTCTTTTCAAAATTTTCATAATTGTTATGGATCCATTATTTTGATTAACATTTTTTTTCCTTGGTTCATATTAACGACCTTTGCCAAAACAATGAAAGAATGGAATCTGTTCCTTTATGGAGAAACAGAATCTGAAAAATACTCTGAAAAATACACTGAAAAATACTCTGAAAATTCAATTAATTTCAATCTGATTGCTCTATTTTTCATTTTCATTGAATCCAAAAATGTTTGTGAATACAATCCCACTTTGATCAAATCTTCAGTTTATATATTTACAGGTTGATAAAAAATGTTTTTTAGTGATTTAAAATAAAAATGTTTTAGGGTTTATTTTTTTTTGTTTTAAAATTATGGTGGCGGATGTGATTCATGAAGGAAAATAAAAAATTGAATATAATTTTGTGTTTCGAACATTAGTTTTTATTTTTGTTTTGTTTTTTAAAAAAAATAAATATTATTGATAATTCACCTTTAAACATAAATTTTGCAAAATTTAAAATGAAAATCTTCTCAACCATATTTAACAATTCCTCCAAGAATATGGTATCAAAGAAATTTAAAAAAAAATAATGTTTATTTCGGGTTTTGGTTATTTAACAAAACCTCATTTATTTTTATTGTTGTCAGATATTGAGAAATTAAAAAAACTCACATTTTAATTCAAAAAATTTGTTGTTAAATTAAAATTGTAATTTATATGTTTTTCAAAAAAAAAGTTCAATTTTAAAATTTCTTTTTATTTCAATTGTAAACTGATCTCAACATTAAAACGAAATCAAAAAAATTGACACATCATAAAATCGTTAAAAAATTCACATTAAAACACTATAACAAATGAAAGCCATAATCATATCACACAAAACTCCTAAATTTGGTGACATTTATCAAGAGCCTCCTCTCTCTAAGCCTTCATCTAACCCCTCTCTTAGTTTTTCTTTTACATTAAATCTTTTATTAAATGCGCTATTTATTATAGTTAAAAAAAGGAATTTTTCTTATGTCGATAATAGTCACAAACCCCCCAAAGCAGAAAAACCCATAGAAAATTCAAGAAATACTGAAATCCAAAAGCCGAATTACAAAGAAAACAAGTAGAATTCATAGAAATTATCCTCTTTAAAAATAAAAAATAAAGGTCCAATATCCCAAAACCATCCAAAAACACTGAATTCCTGGAGAAAAAGATGGAGAAAATTTTAACCCTTAACGAAAAACCCCAGAAATCTCGTTCAAAATCTTCTTTAGAAGTCAAAGAATCTAGGGTTCTTGAAGAAAAAACTAAGCAAGCACTAGATTTTTTGGATGATTCTCCAAAATTAAAAGAAAATTCTGAAGAAATCCTTCCAAAGGCAAACATTAAAGAAAAAATTGATTTTATCAATCAAATCTTTGATTCAATTAACAACAAAAGAATCAAAACTGAGCATATTTTACAAGAAAGTCCAAAAAAAGAAAGTGAAGAAGAAGAAGAAGAATTAAACCCCAGAAGAAGCCGAATTTTCCCTGAGCCTATTATGCAATCTAAAGAAATCGATAAAAAAAACATAAGAAATTTCAACAGAAAGAGCTCGAAGGAAGATTTTGAGTCTTCATATGAAGAAAAAGCAGAGAAAAACGATGAATTCTCTGATAAAAAAGAAGAATTTATTTATAAAAAGGAAGAAACTCCTTATAGAAAGGAGATAACTCCTTACAAAAAGAAAGAAACTCATAAAGAAAACTACGTTAAAATGGTGCAGCCTTCACAAAGTCCTTTAAAAAAAACAATTATGAAAAATTTCGTTCAAGCAAATAAGAAAAATAATGGCTTGGGAAGAAAAATGTATGAAAACTATGAGAAAATACTAAAATGTTTTGATAACGAAGTCATTTATCAAAAAGAAACCAATAAAGCTAACATGATTTCAAGGTCCCCAATCATAAAACCTATTAAATCACCTATAAAAACAAAAAATATGAAAGAAAAGCTGTCACCAATGAAGAAAATCCCTATAAAATATATAGAAAATTCTAAGAAAACACCTACAAGAAGCACTTTGAGCAGAGATTCGAGAAGAATTTCTAACTTGGAGAAGAAAGAGAATGAAAATAAAGAAAATAAGGATATGAAAAGTCTTTACATTGGTAATTTTTTTTGCATTTTTTATAAAGTTTGTAAAGTTATTATTGTGTAGAAATATCGAATCTAACAAGAACTTTGAATAAAACTGCAGTTTTGATGAACGAGACCTTTAAAAAAATCGAGACTTTGAACAAAACACCTCAGAAAATGAGGCGGGAATCGCCAGACTCAGAGTCAGATGTTTAAAAAAAATATTTTATTGGTGATTTTTGTTTGTAATAAAAATTTATTTTTTTTCGCTTGAAAAAAATTTGTAATTTTTAAAAAAACTAATAAATAATTTTTTTATTTTCTTTTTTCTTTGATTTTTTAATGGAATTTTTAAATTTTTTTTTTTTTTTTTAATCGTCAAATTTTTTGTTTAACCCTTTTCTCAGATCAAAATATCTGCCAAAAACGCAATCTTCCTTTTAGGATCTGCTGTCAATAAACATTTCGGGCATTCTTTATTCGGAGAAGTAATAAAATAAACTCCTTTCAATCCATAAACTGGAAACAATAGGAAGGATGGCCTGTTAAAAAACTTAATTATCTTTAAAAAAGAATTTATTCAGAATTATTTTGATGTTTCAATATAATTCAATTTTTAAAAAAACAAATACAAAAATTATTGTTTAATTTTTTAGAATTTTTAAAATAAAATTTCATTTAATTTTTTTTTTCTTTCTAAATTTTATTCAAAAATATTTTCGATTTAAAGTTTTTTTTTATTTTTTCATCAATATTTATTATTCATCCTGACAATTCACAGTCAGCACATGGCAGTTAAAGAAAATTTTCATCCCATTCCTCAATTTGCACGCAAAACTAGCAGTTTGATCTTTCTTATAATCCTCCGCAGTCTTTAAATAAATCAAAGTCCCAAGCGAATATCCGCTTTGTTTTGATCCCTGCCATTTTTCTGCAATAATCCAGCAATTGAACTCTGGCACAAACACAATTTGGCTATTATAATCAAGTATTCCTTCCGGATCATCAATCACAATAGCATTATCTTTAGCACTACCCACCCCTGCAACATAAGCTT
>JFJP01015394.1_pt1 | contig 19105 bp, 22 predicted proteins | sample 431651 | NCBI WGS metagenome assembly JFJP01 (sample SAMN02602958, study PRJNA72255) | Microbial mat metagenome, whole genome shotgun sequencing project. | biome: fresh water; feature: sink hole; material: water; isolation source: purple microbial (photo- and chemosynthetic) mats found in...
TAGTTGTTTCATCAGGAATTGAGATCATCACTGGCACGGTTCATAGTTTTCAAGGTGATGAATGTGAAATGATTATTAATCTACTTAATCCACCTTTGGGGATTAGTGAAAGCGAAGAAATATTTTTGAATAAGAAAAATCTTCTGAATGTTTCAATTAGTAGAGCGAAAGACTATCTGATATTATTAATGCCTATTGACAAGTCTCAATCTATTCAAACTGACAAGCTGAAACACATTAATACAATTAGAACTTTATCTTCATCTGTTTCTATTAGTTATAATTCCGAAGATATTGAAGAGGTAATTCTAGGCGGCAAGAATATGATTGAAGATTTCTCATTCCCAACTACCCATCAAGACGTAAATGTCTATGTAGAGCCAGAGAAGAAGTATGAAATTAGGTATGACGATAACGCTGTTGATATTCAAGTAAAGCTTTAAAAGAGAAATCATGATATGAGCAAAAAAAAGAAGCTACTAGAAAAAATATTGGCAGGAACTAAAAACGTCTCCTTTGACGACATGGTTACACTCATCGAAGCATTTGGATTTAGACTATCGCGCATCAACGGAAGTCACCATATTTTTATCCGTTCCGACATCCCCGAACCAATCAACATCCAAAACTTCGGCGGCAAAGCTAAACCCTATCAAGTAAAACAGTTTTTACAACTCATCGAACAGTACAACCTACAACTAGGAGAATAACCATGAAAGACTATCACATCAACATTTTTTACAGCGAAGAAGACGAAGCCTATATTGCCGATATTCCTGACTTGAAATATTGCTCAGCGATCGGTGAAACTCCACAGCAAGCACTCAATGAAGTAATTCTTGCCAAAACTGCATGGTTAGAAGCCGCTACAGCAGAAAACAAAACAATTCCAAAACCTCGTTATCGTCCTGTGATTTATCAAATCGTTGCATAATTCAAAATTAATTTAGGATGAAAACTATGCCCACAGCTAAACTCAGAATGCAAGGCAACGAACAACTAGCCATATTACCAGACGGCTTTCAACTAGTCGGCGAAGAAGTCTATATCAAAAAAGTCGGCAACGCGATCAAAGTCGGCAACGCGATCATCCTCATTCCCAAAAATAACCCTTGGCAAACCCTCTGGAATAGCCTCGATCTCTTCTCCGATGACTTTATGGAAACTAGAGAACAACCTCCATTACAAGAAAGAGAGGAGCTATTCTCATGAGATATATGCTCGACACCAATACTTGCATTTACATCATCAAACGCAAGCCCCAAGACGTTTTAGAAAAATTTCAAACCATCGCCCCCTTTGACATCGGCATCTCATCCATCACCGTAGCCGAACTAGAATATGGAGCCGCCAAAAGCCAATTTCCCGATCGCAATCGCGCCGCCCTTAACCAATTCCTAATCCCCTTAGAAATTGTCCAGTTTGACGAACAAGCCGCAACCATTTACGGAAACATCCGCGCAACCCTAGAGCGATCGGGCAAAATCATCGGTGCAATGGATTTGCTCATAGCGGCTCATGCCTTAAGCCTAAACCTAACTCTAGTCACCAACAACACCAAAGAGTTTAATCGAGTTCAAGATCTTGTACTTGAAAACTGGGTGACATCGTAACTTTTTGTAGAAAAATAACCATGAAAGACTATCACATCAACATTTTTTACAGCGAAGAAGACGAAGCCTACATTGCCGATATCCCTGACTTGAAATATTGCTCAGCGATCGGTGAAACTCCACAACAAGCACTTAATGAAGTAATTCTTGCTAAAACAGCATGGCTAGAAGCTGCAAAAGCAGAGAGCAAGAACATTCCAAAGCCCCGTTACCGCCCTGTAATCTATCAAACTGTGGCTTAAAAACTATGGCAGAAGTAAAAGTCTACTACGACAAACTAGGAAACACTCTCACCGTGTGGTTTGGAGATCCTAATGAAGAATATATCTGCGAAGAAACAGGTGATGAAGTTATCCTGATGAAAAATAAATCTGGTGTAGTCATCGGCTTTGAGAAGCTTAACTACAGGCTTCAAGAATCAGCAAACCTTAGATTTTCCTTTGAAACATTAGCAGCTTAAATCACACAATGACCACATCACTCATCTTACCAATTACCACATTACCCAAAAATCTCCCCCTTGATGGCGCGATCGCTATAACACTTCAAGACGGAGTAATGATCTTTCGCGCATCGCAAAACACTCAACAACGTATCGAGAACCTACTCGACAAACGCGAAGAAACCCCACTCACTGAAACAGAAGAACAAGAACTAGACGATTTTGCAGCGATCGATGACTATCTCAGTTTTGTAAATCGGATGATTCGCAATAACTTTCTTATGACTCGGATGATTCGCAATAACTTTCTTATGACAAGTGAATCATCACTAGCAAAAGATTGGCTTAGCGAAGAAGAAAATGAAGCATGGAAAGACTTAGCCTGAAATACCGCTTAGTCCCTAAAAGTTTACTACCACACAATCACATTAATTAAATTAATTAATTTAATTAATTTAATTAATTTAATTAATTAAATAGAGGGACAACATGGAATACTTACTGCTGCAAGAAGCAACGGAGAACTTTAATAATTTACAGCAATTTGTTTTCAAACCCGCCACAAATTAAAATATAAAACCCGTTGCGGGGCTTCGCCCTGCGACCCTTCTTGTGTCGGGTTTGATCGAGTTTTGCTGTAATTAATCAAGTCATCGCCAACCATAAACCCGTCATGATTAAAGGCTCAGAAAATGACGTAGTTGTGATTTCTAAAGAAGACTGGGCAGCGATTGAAGAGACTATCTATCTTAACTCCATACATGGATATATCGACTCACTCAAGGAGGTCATGACTAGCCCTAGAAGTGAATGGGTAAAGGCTCAAGAGCTTGGTCTATGGCGTAGTTAAATAAAGCAATACCATCGAACTTTTGAGAATGTGGTCACATTACGAATAAGTTATTTAACTCTAGTGCTACTCCCTAACAACTGCCGATCGCATATTTCTTGACTTGTCGCAGGTTCTAGACAAGCAAATCCCTGACATACCATCGCGATCGCCTCAGGATTGGGTAAATGGGCATCGATGCGTAACATCACCGCAGGTAAATATTGACGATTGAGATAGGCGTATTGCTGAGGATTAGTCCGTACTAGTGTATGGTTGCGGAACCAGTCAAAGGCAACCAATAGACTCGGACAGGCCACAGGACTATTGCTAATCACATGACCAAAGCGCTTGAGAGCTAACTCCGCACGGTCTAAATATTCTAGCTTTTCGGTGACACTCGCCAAACGGACTAAATTCGCGATCGCCACCCCATTACTTGACGGCGTAGCATTATCTTGATAACTACGTTCCCGCAATAGCAAATGCTGACTAGACTCGCTGGTTGTGTTGAAATAGCCACCAGAGAGCGCATCCCAAAAATCGCGATCGAATTCTGCTTGGACAGCGATCGCCTGTTGCAGATAGAAGTTTGCTTCTTCAGGAATCGCCTGATGCAGATCGAGCAGAGCCTTAATTAAAAAAGCATAGTCTTCTGACTGTGCTGCCACCGCCGCCTGTCCTTCATAATTAATTCTTTGTAAATGTCCTTCAATCCATTGGTTGTCAAGAATGAATTTAACAGCATTCACTGCGAGTTGCTGATAAACTGGCTTTTGGAAAGCACGATAGGCCTTGATTAAACCTGAAATCATCAGCGCATTCCAAGCCGTGATCGCCTTTGTATCGGTTATTGGTGGTACACGACCTTCCCAATCAATTTCACGAATATCATCTTGACTACGCGCCACAGGAAAAGCATCGGTTGGGCGCGAATATTCGCCATAGCGACGGCGAAATAGCTTTAAGAGACAAGCTTCGACTTCTGGAGAAAGTTCTCCTAATTTTTTACGCTGCAAGACATTAGTTTCTTCAAAATTACCATTGACCGAAATAGTAAACTCTTCAATCAATAGATCAAGTTCTACATTACTAAAAATTTTCTTCAGTTCCGCAAAACTCCACACCCAAAATTTACCTTCCCTACCCTCACTATCAGCATCCTGTGAAGCATAGAAGCATCCTTCTTCGGCTAACATTTCACGCTGGAGCCATGTTGCGGTTAATTCACAGGATCGGGCGATCGCAGGTTCTTGCAAACCCGACATCCACAAATTTGCCAGATATTCCATGATTAACCCATTGTCATAGAGCATCTTCTCAAAGTGCGGCACTGTCCATGTGTGATCGACAGTGTAACGATGCCATCCTCCTGCCACATGGTCAAATATGCCCCCAAGCGCCAAGTCCATTCCTCGTTGTCGAGTTTTAGCTTTGAGAAGGGATTCTCCCGACTCAAAACGACTGGCTCTTAATAAAAAATCGACATAGGGAATCATCGGGAAACAAGTTCCATAATCGCGATTAGTGACTACTTCCGCACATTTACTAATGCTATGAGCTAAGACCTCATCGCTAATAATCGGCACAGGAGTGAGTTTATTAACTTGGTGGAGATTCCGTACAATCTGGTCTTTGTAATCTTGAATATCTTGATTGCGCTCATAATACATTTGATGAATGGATTGCAACACCCGCAAAAATCCAGGGCGTTGGTAGCGGGACTCAATCGGAAAGTAAGTGCCGCCATAAAATGGAACCAAATCATCGGGAGCAAGAAATAAATTTAGGGGCCAGCCGCCACTTTCGCCCATGATCTGGATTGCTTGGAGATAAATGCTATCGAGATCAGGACGCTCTTCGCGATCGACTTTAATTGCCACAAAGCGCTCATTCATATAGTCAGCAATGACCGTATCCGAAAAAGCCTCATGCTCCATCACCGTACACCAATGACAACTGGAGTAGCCAATCGACAAAAAGATCGGCTTATTTTCATTTCTTGCCTTTTCCAATGCTTCGTCTCCCCAAGGATACCAATCAATTGGGTTGTCAGCGTGTTTGCGGAGGTAGAGGCTTTGCGATCGCGCGAGACGGTTGGGCATGGGACAAAAATAAGGGCAATATAGACGGCAATATAGAGCGATTGAGATAGCTTTAGTGTAAAGAGTGTAACTCTTTATGACCCAAATTGTTGAGCCACAAGCATAGCGTGCGGCTCAACAATTTGGTTTAATCTTCATAGGCTGTTATCTTTACTCCTGAAACTTCGTAACTAATTTCCTTAAATCCATTAATATCAGCTATATCTCTGAGGGATTCACTCAAGTATAACTTCCCAAATTTACCCTTATCTTGAGCTATCTTTGATGCCATATTTACAGGCATTCCCGCAATATCTCTAGTCCCGATCGCGAGATTAAAAATTAGCACTTCTCCTCGATCAATGCCAATACGGCAGGCAATATCTTGCTTAGCCAGTTCTTGACGAAAATTTTGAGCAAAATCAATGGCAGTCTTCGCTTCATCAAAGGTATAAATCCCTAAGGAACTCAACACCTTAATCTCTGACTCCAATTGAGTACCTAATAGCCTCAGTCCGATGTCTTTCATCAAAGCTGAAAAAGATAACTGATTGAACATATCCACTTCATGCTCCTCAGCAAGTCCATTCTTGCTCTCGATTAGCACCACTACCTTATGCTGTATATACTTTTTGTTTAGATTATGAGCAAAATCTTGATCGGTAAGCCGAGTTTCATATTCCAATAAATCAGCATAGAAATCTGGGGAATAGGGAATGGGATATGCTGGATCGGTTGGCTTGATTTGCTCTAGTCGCGCCCCATCCATTACTTGATAAATATCACCAATTTCAGTAATTAAATTCCTAGGTAAATCATGATGTTTCTCAAGAGTGAAGTTATGATTTGCTGGCAAGCGATCGCATATAGCCTGACTGATCAAGATTTCACCTCCCTTAGTATGATTTTCCGCAATATCCTCGATCGCATCTGCTTCGATACCGTACAAACCACCACTAATAGAGTAAAAGCTGCCATAATGAGCGCCCAGCCCAATTTTAATTTGGCAGTTTTTGGCGATTTCATCTTGAATTGTTAAAAGTGTGGCTAAAAGCGTCACCGCATCAATGGAATCTGGATAAAACATCTGCGTGTTGTCCGCCGCCCAAATCCCCACACTAGCCCCGCCGATCGCTTTCCCATAGGCGTGAACAAGCTTTTTGGGCTGGTTGATGATTGCCAAAATTTCTAATAATCCCTTTTGCTGACAAAGCCTCGTCAGTCCAACGGAATCAGATGAAACACTATAGCCTCTTACCCTATGGCTTTCCAGTAACTGTAACGCATCTGCATAGGTTTGATTGCTGCTCAGCCATTGCTCCACTAATTTCAGGGGCAATGCACCAATGATGTCTTGAGTAACATCAAACAAGTTGCTGGAATAGCGCTGTTTAGTAAGTTTCTCTACCATCTTGTTATCCCTATTTTTAGTAGTCCTAAAAAGGAAAGGATTTATATAGGTAAGGATGGGCGGCGCTTCGCGCCGCCCATCCTTACCTATTTAGATATTAAAATTTGGCTTCGCCAAATTTTAATATCTAGAAATAAAGCAGCGTGATTACCACGCTGCTTTATTTCTACTTGACCAGTCCTGCTCTGAGGGCGCGGACTGCTGCTTGAGTGCGATCGTCAGCGCATAGCTTATTCAAAATATTGCGTACATGGGTTTTCACAGTGCCAACGGTAATATACAGCTTTTCCGCAATTTCCGCGTTGCTATTGCCATTGACAATCTCTGACAGGACTTCTAATTCGCGCTCAGTCAGAGGTGTGGCTTCAAGGACTTGTTTGTAGTCCGCATTGGCAGCATCAATTTCTACGGTTGCCTCCTTACGGCGCACTTGCTGCAACACAATATTGGCGATCGCAGGGTCAATCCAAGAATTACCCTCGGCGGTTAACTTCAGTGCTTGCACCAGATTATCGGAGCTAATATCTTTGATGCAGTAGGAGTCTGCACCTGCGGCAAAGGCAGCGAGTACAGTCTCTTGGTTATCGGTCAGCGTTAAAATCAATACTTTTGTGGATTTGCCTGCTTCCGTAGCCGCAGCTTTAATTTGGCGCGTTACTTCTACGCCATCCATATCTGGCAAGCCTAAATCCACGATCGCCACATCAGGTTGCTGGCTGTTTACCAGTGACACACCTTCCGCGCCCGTTGCTGCTTCACCAACAAACACAAGATCGACCTGCTGTTGCAACGCGATCTTCATGCCCATGCGGGTCAGGTCATGGTCTTCAATTAGGACAACACGAATCGAACTCATAAGCACTTTTGCGAATTATGCAGGGTCTATATTGTTACCAGAATCTCATAGAAGGGGCAATAAAAACAAAATACTCTTCAAAAGCAATCTTTATTTGTCCCTCAGTTCTTGCCAACGATAAAATTTGACTTTAAAGATTGTGTATATTCTGCGCCGCTTTTAGTCGTTTGCACAATCTTCACTTCATAGGCTGCGTCATTATCGGCGCGGAGCCAAGGTGAGCAATAACGCCCCACAGGTAAAGTGTAAATATTGCCATTAATGCTTGCGCCTTCACTAGGTGTAGATTTGGGTGGAATCTTGAAAGTAACATCACGGCGTTTGACATAATTACTGGCAACTACGCCCGTTGCCGATTGTTTACTCAAACATTGCACCTCAATTTCTGTGCTTTTGAGCAATTCGCGGACATTACCGCGATCGCTGAGAATTAATTGGTTTTCTGTACCCACGCCAGAAATTTTTTGCAATTGGAAAGAACTCACGCGATCGGGGTTAAATCCACCCGTAATCTTCACGACTTGGATATTGTCGGGAGAACTTGCAGGAATTATTTCATATTCCAAAGTCCCCACTAATTGATAATCAATTTGAGCATTTTCATTACGAACATTCGCAGTCGCAACCATCTCAAGGCGATCGACTCCTAAGGCTTGGGGAGTTTCCGAGGCAGCCCAATCAAATCGATAAAATAGCCTTGCTGTATCTTTGAGATAGGTATAGTTATCGGCTACATCGGAGCTAGGGCGGAGTAAGCGCGATAAACCATTCCGATCAACCCAAATATTTTTGATTAATTCCACCTTTTTACCGATCGCCGATGCCAATGGTGTGCGATCGCTGGTGATCTCCGCAGGAATATCTAAACGCGGCACAAGGGTCACTCGCCCATAGTTTCCCGTTTCCCCATTGCGCCCATTATTACTGGTCGCACCATCACGCCCACTTTGACAGGTAAAAGAGGCGGATCGCGAAATTCCCTTATTCGTGCGGCGGTAGAGCCAATCACCCCTACGATATTCAGAAGTCCGTGAGTATGAACGCTCAAAATCTAAGTCAAAGCCATCACTCGAACGCCCACAAAGCCTAGTTTCGCGAGAGTGATATGCCCATGCAGCTTTAGAATCACTAAAAGGACGGCGTTCAATTTCTAAATTACAGTACTTGATCCGCCATTCACTTTCTCGACATTCACAACCTTTCCCCCCGATCGCGCCGCGACCATTGCGACCACCTCTGCCACCTGCGTTACGGATTTCTAGTTGCTTGAGTGTGGCAATATCCGTATAAAAAATTGTCACGTTGCCGCCATTGCCACCGCGACCACCATTACCGCCATCGCCGCCACGTCCGCCCGATGCACCTAATAATGAATATTCAGGACGATAGGGAGGTTCGCAACTACTAGCCGATCGCCCTGTGGTTCCATCTTCAGCATCTTCGCCCATAGTGCCAGTTAAATCATAGGCGGCAGGCTTGCCATCGCCAACAATTTTGATGTTTTGTCCATCGCGTCCATCGCGCCCATCACGACCGCGATCGCCATTTTGTCCTGTTTGTCCAAAGGTAGTTTGCGCGATCGCCGCTAAACCAAAGGTGGGCATGAGCATTAAGGCGATCGGTAAAGCCTGAATTAAGAATTTTGGCGATCGGGGTTTAAGCATATGTAAATTCATGGGAATCAATTTATTTCTGTTGACATTATCACGACAAACTAAGTTTCAGCACAGATTAAAGTTGTAACAAGTAGGGGTAAAGCATTTGCGCCACAATATCTAAACTCCTCATAAAAAACCTTGATCTGCAAATGCTTTACCCTCTTCGCTCTTGCGGATAAATTGTCCCTGCGTTGTAGGGTTTGGGCGTAGCATTACTGTTTAGAGATTGTACTGATATGCGTGAATGGTGGCGGTAATGCTGCGCCTCTAAAGGATTGTGCAGGGATAGATCGGTGGTTCGGAAAAGGGATAATGGATTATAGCGATAGCCTATAATTTTATATAAACCCTTAGCCAAGAGTTAACTATGGTAGCCATCACCGAAAAGCGATCGCTTTCCAACCCAACAGAATTAACCAAAGCAACTAAAGCAGAAATAATCTATCCCACATCAGACGGTGAACCATTGGCAGAAACACAGGAACATAGCTGGGCAATCCTGATGACCCTCAATCTTTTATCGCAATATTTGGCAGGCAAACAGGCAGTCGTATTTGCGAATCAGTTTTTTTATTACCTTGAGAATAAGCCTAGGGCGCGAGTTGCTCCCGACGTGATGGTGATCTTTGATATTCCTGTAAAGATGTATGGCAACTACAAATTATGGGAAGGGCAGCAAACCCCATCGATCATCTTTGAAATGACCTCCGCAGGTACGAAAGAAACTGATTGGAACTTTAAAAAGATGCTGTATGAGCAATTAGGCATACAGGAATACTGGATGTTTGACCCCTATGGTGAGTGGATTCCTGAGCAGTTGCGGGGCTATCGCCTGAATGAGGAAGGCTTATATCAACCAATTAGAGACAATTGCAGTGAAGTTTTACAGTTGCGATTGCAGCCACAGGACTATTTACTAAGTTTTTATCGCTTGGATAATAACCAAAAGTTACTCACTCCTGATGAGTTACTGGTAGCTTCACAGGAAGCCACTCGACAAGTGGAAGAGGCTAATAGGCAAGTTGAAGAAGCCACTCGACAAGCGGAAGAGGCTGATCAAAGGGCGCTATTGGAAAAAGCCAGAGCCGATCGCCTTGCTGAAAAGTTGCGTCAATTGGGGATAGATCTAGACGAATAAGCAACTTTACAGAAAGCGATCTCCATTCGCTAGTATTGGATTTTGAGAAGGTGGCGGATTTGGAGGCGTGGTTGACAAATAAAAAGTAAAAAGTAAAAAATAAAAAGCCATCGTTGTGCAGGGGGAAAGCATTTGCGTCACAATATCTAAACTTCTCTCAGAAAATTTCGATGGCTATCAAATTCAGAAAGCAGGAGCAAAAAATGCGATCGCCTCGCTCTGGTCGGTCGATGATCAAGGAACTCAAACTCTGATGGAATCATTTTATCGTGAACTTCAAAGATGATCAAGGAACTCAAACTCTGATGGAATCATTTTATCGTGAACTTCAAAAAGGTGATGTCACATCCACTGAGGCTTTACATAGAGCGCAGTTATCCCTAATTAAATCATCTAAATATAATCATCCTAATTATTGGTCAGCCTTCTTTGCGATCGGGAATGGCTTGTAGGCGAATTTAGCGATGAGCGTAGCCAAATCCCTACACAACTCAACTAGAATTTCTAAATAACCTCCTCAGTTCAATTAAAAATATGCCCGCAAGTCAGAGTCAACAGCTAGAAACCTATAGCAGCCAAAATCCTCAAGAAGTATTACTAGTAAAGTTAAAAATCGACGATGAACTAGATGAAGTGATGATCTTTAAGGGTTTTTCGAGTTCATTAATGCGATCGACAGCCTTTGATCCCGATGTGCCAGTAATCCCCGATCATGCAGAAATTATAACCATCGATCGCCTTACTGCCCCCTACAAACCAAATCAACCTAACTATATTCAACAAGAGATAACGTGGGAACAGTTTATAAAGTAAGTGCTGAGATATGCTGTTCTGAGAAACCTTAGCTTGAGACCTATGCTTGACGAAACAAGGGAATCAATTTATCAGCTACAGATAAAGATTGCCTCACTGTTGCTATACCAAAATATATTAGAGCAAGAACCTTGGGAAAACTATGAAAGGTTGTTGCAATGCATTGCTAACTATGCTTTAGATGGACATGAGAATAGTTCACGCAGGCTTAGTTATTTATTGGCCTATGGCAAATGGTTTCGAGCGATCGCAGCAACAGGTTATAACTGGCGAGACTATGTAATTTCGCAGATTTTGACCTCCGATAATCCCTTTAGTTATCAATCTCAAACCAAAGATATTGAGCAATTACCTGCGGCGCTAGTCTCCGCCGCTAAATATGACCTTAAAATTTTAGAGGAACTAAGCCTGTGGGGAGGCGATAAGCTCGTTGATGTTATTGAGTCTTTAGGCGATCGCCCTGTAGCTTGGCAGCTATACACCAATGATTCATTGCAGATTTCCCCAGCCAAGCGATCGCTGCTACTCAAATTTCAATCTACAGATGACTGGACACAGCTTTTACCCGAATTAACTAACTATTACAGACATTCAGGCACGGGTATATTTACAGAATATGAAGCTTTTCGTTGGTATAAAGGACATTTAGAGGGCATCGCCTATCCCGATCTGGTGCAGTTATCGGATCTAGTGGGCTACGAGTCTCAACGTCAATCTCTTTATAAAAATACGGAAGCATTTTTGGCGGGCTATCACGCTTTGCATGTCCTGCTCTATGGCAGTCGCGGCACTGGTAAATCATCTATGGTCAAAACCTTGATGTATGCCTATGGCGATCGCGGGTTGCGTCTAGTTGAAGTTGCTAAAGATGATCTCAAAGATTTGCCAATAATTGCCGAAGTCTTACGGGAAGCACCGCAAAAATTCATTATTTTTGTCGATGATCTATCCTTCGAGGAAGAAAGCGAAGACTACAAAGCCCTTAAGGTTGTGCTAGAAGGTAATCTCTCGGCTCAACCCAATAATTTATTGGTTTACGCAACTTCTAACCGTCGTCATTTGCTACGCGAATATTTTAGCGATCGCCCCAGCTTGAAAACTCTTAGTACTAGCGAAGAGGTTAATCCTTGGGACACCATGCAAGAAAAATTATCCCTCAGCGATCGCTTTGGGTTGACCTTAACTTTTCTCAATGCCGATCAAGAAATTTATCTTAAAATCGTGCATCATCTCGCCAAACGCGCAGGTATCAAACTACCTACCGAAGATCTCAATTTTCGCGCCCTGCAATGGGCGACCCGTAATAATGGGCAATCAGGACGGACTGCCCAACAATTCATCGACTTTTTGCAAGCAGATCTTAATCTATAGTTATTGCCCCAAGAGAATAGCGGCGCAAAGCGCCGCCATTCTCTTGGATTTTAATTTCAAAAAATTATTTTTGTATATTCTGCACTTTATGTAGTAACATAGATATTCGCAACGGGATGTAGCGCAGCTTGGTAGCGCGCCTGCTTTGGGAGCAGGATGTCGTAGGTTCGAATCCTATCATCCCGACTGAAAAAGAAAAAATAAAAGCGCTCCACGGAGCGCTTTTTTATTTGAGCGATCGCCCACCCATGTCGATCAGAATTACTGATCATCAATACTTGATTCCCCCACATAAATACCAATATCTCGCGCCGTTCTCACTAAGAAGCCCTGAGGATCGACCCGCGAAGGAGCTTTCTTCTCTCTGCGTGCTTTTTTAATCTGCTCGATCACTCGACTGATCGGAACACTGCTAACTCTGCCATTTTCCCAAATCACCATCTGGTTATAGTTTCCATTAGCAATCAAATCTACGGCTTCTCGCCCAAAGGCAGTGGCTAGCAGGCGATCGCTGGAAGTTGGCGTTCCCCCTCGCTGAACATGTCCCAATACTGTAACGCGAGTATCAAAGGGATAAATTTTATGAGCTTCTGTTGAATCACTATTGAAAAGCTTGTTACTACATTCTTGAATCCGACGAGCGAGATAATCACCAATGTAATGTTCCTTCTGCCCCAGATGATTTTTTACCCCCTCTGCAACTACTACCAAGGCAAATCTTCTACCATTTTGCTGTAATTTGGCGATATGGCGACAGACTCCCATCACGACTTCTTCATTTAAAATAGGAGTTAGTTCGGGAATTAAGATGGCATCTGCACCGCCAGCAAGTCCTGCTTCCATTCCCAGATATCCCGAATCGCGCCCCATAACTTGGACGATCATCACGCGATCGTGACTGGCGGCGGTAAAGGTAAGATCATAAAGAGCTTGAGTAACTCGATTAACTGCCGTATCAAAACCTACGGAGGCTTCAGTGAAAGGAATATCGTTATCAATCGTTTTGGGAATGGCAACCCAATTCCAAGGCGATCCTTGATTAGCAGCTTTTTGAGCTAATCCATCTAAAATTTCAATACTGCCATCACCGCCCATCACGATTAACGCAGTTAAGTCTAATTTCTCGTAGCCCTTGATGATGTCGTCGGCATGGCGATCGGGATCGCCTTTACTAATCGAACCCAGTACACTGCCACTGAGAAAGTAAAGAATATCTAGCCCCTGTACTAAACCAGGAATATCATACCCATGTTCTTTGATGCGTAATTCTTCGGGCTGACGATTGCCAACTAGGAGTTCAATAAAACCGTCGGTTCCATAGGGAATCCCATAGACTTCCCATCCATACTTATAGGTTGCAACTTTAACAACGGCCCGAATCACAGCATTTAGTCCAGGGCAGTCTCCACCACTGGTCAAGATCCCGATACGCTTTGGTTTATGGTTATTTAGCATTTGGATTTTCCTGCCTATGAATCGCCTAAGACGATTCGACTTACTGATAGAGAAATTTCTTATATTTAATATTCTTGACCTTTTAGTGCGATAAATTATCTCTTTCGACAAAACTTAAGAAAATTTCTTACATTCTGCAACACAAATTCATAACCTACAGCGCTTTGCGCTTTCCTAAAACCCAGAAAAATTTTCAAAAAGCTTGCTTCGCAAGCTTTTTGAAAATTTTTCTGTAATACACAAAACCTAAATAAGCTGTAAGCATCACCTCTAAAAACCAAAAGAGAGGGGCGGCACTTTGCGCCGCCCCTCTTCAACTTAAAGTTTTATGTTTTTTACGCTACTTGGGGCTAGAAATTAGAAAATGGAATATACATAGTGTGAAATACCTATACTTTAACAACAAAGGTATTGTTTATGCAGCCGCCACCACTTCCAGAACTAAAACAAGGACTTGAAACAGAAGATAGTTCACTTGATTCTCGATACCATGCATTAGATTTGACGATTAGCCAAAATCGTCATCGTCAAGATGCCTTGATCGAAGTGTTACACAAGGCTCAAGAACGATTTGGCTATCTTGAAAAAGAGGTGCTTACCTACATTGCACGACAACTAAAGTTACCCCTCAGTCGTGTCTATGGTGTCGCTACCTTCTATCATCTATTTTCTATCCATCCTAAATGCAAACATACCTGCTCGATTTGTTTAGGGACAGCATGTTATACCAGGGGAGGTAAAGCTCTGCTAGATATATTGACTCGCGAGTTACATCTCAAGGCTGGCAAGCGATCGCCCCATGACAAAGTGTTTATTCGGGTTGAGCGCTGTATCGGTAACTGTGGCGTTGCGCCTGCGGCGATTTATGACGGTCATGTATCCCGCCAACAAACACCCGCACAGGTTTTAGAAAAGGTTAAAAGCTGGTTAGAAGAACCCTAAATATTTGCGGCGCAATTTGTGAAATAAATATTTAGGAGATGCTCACATAGGAATATCACATTATGGATATTGAAGGACTATTACAAATTGCCAAAGAAGAACGCGATCGCCAAAAAAGTATTCGCATTCGCTGTTGCACTTCGGGCGGATGTCAAGCTTCAGGGTCTTTAGAAGTACGCGATCGCCTTGAGGCAGCTATTCAGACAGAAGGACTCACCGATACGGCGGAAGTAGTTAGCGTCGGTTGTATGGGTTTTTGTGGACGCGGCCCTTTAGTGGCGATCGATTCCGCCCGTGTTCTCTATGAAAAAGTTGAACCGCATCAAGCAGATTCAATTGTGAGTGGATTAAAGGGTGGTCATGTTGCCGCGACGGTCGGAGATTTAGAGCATCCGTTTTTTAAACAGCAATTGCGGATTGTCTTGGAGCATATCGGTCAAATCGACCCTACACGCATCGAGTCTTACATTGCTGTTGGTGGATACCGCCAGCTTTATCGGACTCTCCATGAAATGACTCCCCAGCAAGTGATCGATGAAGTTACGCGCAGTGGTTTGCGCGGCAGAGGTGGTGCAGGCTATCCCACAGGCTTAAAATGGGCAACCGTTGCCAAAATGCAGGATCGGCGACGTAATCAACCTCAAAATCAAACCCAACAAAAATATGTAATCTGTAATGCTGACGAGGGTGATCCTGGAGCCTTTATGGATCGTAGTATTCTCGAAAGTGATCCCCATCGGGTACTAGAAGGTATGGCGATCGCCGCCTATGCCGTCGGTGCTAATCACGGTTATGTCTATGTCCGCGCCGAATACCCACCCGCGATCGAGCATATCCGTCTTGCCATTCAACAAGCCAAACAGCACGGCATCCTCGGCAGCCAAATATTTGAGTCCACCTTTGACTTTAAAATCGATGTGCGCGTTGGTGCAGGAGCCTATGTTTGCGGCGAAGAAACAGCTTTAATCGCTTCCATTGAAGGAGGTCGTGGAATTCCCCATCCCCGTCCTCCCTATCCTGCCGAATCGGGACTCTGGGGCGCACCAACCCTGATCAACAATGTAGAAACCTTTGCCAATATCGTTCCCATTATTCGCAATCGGGGCGCATGGTACGCCAGTATTGGCACAGAAAAGAGCAAAGGCACAAAGGTATTTTCCCTCGCAGGTAATATCGCTAATACTGGGCTAGTGGAAGTACCGATGGGCATCCCATTACGTCAAATCGTCGAAGATATGGGTGGTGGCGCAGCAAGTGGTGGCAAAGTAAAAGCCGTACAGACAGGCGGTCCATCGGGAGGTTGTATTCCCGCTTCTGCTTTTGATACGCCCGTTGACTATGAAGCGATGCAAGCCCTCGGATCAATCATTGGATCGGGAGGAATGGTAGTCATGGATGAAAGTACGAATATGGTCGATATGGCGAGGTTTTTTATCCAATTCTGTATGGATGAGTCCTGCGGAAAATGTATTCCTTGTCGGGCAGGGACGGTGCAATTAGAACATTTATTAACTAAGTTTGTTGAACATAAAGCCACTGAATCCGATCTCGCATCCCTAGAAGAGCTTTGCGGCATGGTCAAATCCATGAGTCTTTGTGGTTTAGGACAATCTGCCCCCAACCCAATCCTGAGTACATTGAGACATTTTCGTGATGACTATATCAAGTTAATTACTAACAGTTAAAAGAACTACCTCACAAGGAGATAAAATCATGAACTCTATAACTCCATCAATTGAATTTTTTGCAGGTGTTCCCGAAGAGTTGAGTGATGTGCGGCTAAGGCGCGATCGCGCAACGGGTCAGAACTCCGTCAAAATGACCTTTGTAAATATCAAGGCTGTGCAAGGCGTAAATAGCTTTGCTAAGGCATCATTTAATGATATTCGCTTAGTTGATAGCGAAGGCACAATTTCCATTGAGCCGAAAAGTTCCAAGCTGTTTTGGAAAGACAAAGGCGATGATGAAGAACTGGCAAAGATTGAAATAATTTTTGAGGTCGGTTCAAATGATCATTGGGAGCGCTTTATGCGCTTTATGGAACGCTATTCTCAAGCTAATGGCTGGGAATTCACTTATGCGCTTTATGGAACGCTATTCTCAAGCTAATGGCTGGGAATTCACGAGTACTCCTATTTCCTAATCAGGTAAACCAAAATGTCAGTTGTAACCCTAAAAATTAATGATATTGAAGTTGCCGCCGAACATGGTGAGAGTATTCTAGCCACAGCAAAAGAAGCAGGAATCACGATTCCCACCCTTTGCCATTTAGAAGGGGTTAGCGATGTCGGAGCCTGTCGTCTCTGTATGGTAGAAGTCAAGGGCAGTAACAAATTACTAGCAGCCTGTGTGACCCAAGTTGCCGAAGGCATGGAAATCCAAACCCATACCGAACAGTTAAATAACTATCGCAAAATGGTAGTGGAAATGCTGTTTGCCGAAGGCAATCATATTTGTGCAGTGTGCGTGGCAAATGGTAACTGTGAATTGCAAAATATGGCGATCGCCACAGGCATGGAGCATTCGCGCTTTCCCTATCAGTTCCCACAACGCGATGTTGACCTGTCCCACGATTTATTTGGTATTGATCGCAATCGCTGCATCTTTTGCACTCGCTGCGTCAGAGTTTGCGATGAAATCGAAGGAGCGCACGTTTGGGATGTGGCAAATCGCGGCGCACAGTCAAAACTGATTACGGGACTCGATCAGCCTTGGGGTGAAGTTGAAGCATGTACTTCCTGCGGTAAATGTGTAGATGCTTGCCCAACAGGAGCTATTTTTGATAAGGGTTCAGCCGTTGGTGAAATGGAACGCGATCGCAGCAAGCTTAAATTTATTGTCACTGCCAGAGAAAATAAACAATGGACAAGATAAGTAATTCAAGATCATAAATCTCTTGGTAATCCTATAAAGTTTATGGAAGCCTGACGAAGGCCAAGCTTCCATAAACTCAAAAATCTACAAATGATTTACGAATGCTATAAGATATTAGCAATAAGCAATGATCTAGGGCGCATATACTGTCTATGACCGATAAAGAACAAATGAGCCTATTTGATTTAGCTCCATCGGAAGTTCCTATCACCGAACTACCCAAGGCAGAAGGTGTAACGGAGTCACAGCCAACCAAAAAAGCGGCGCGTTCTAGTAAAAATATTACCCCTGCCGCCATTGCGAGTGTACCAGTACATGAGCGATTTGCTAGTCTTGATCAACTAAAAGAAGCCGCTTGTAATTGTCAAAAATGCCCCCTTGCCCCAACTCGGACTAATGTTGTTGTTGAAAGAGGCGATCGGCAAGCCAAAATCCTAATCATCGGTGAAGCTCCTGGAGAACAGGAGGATTTATCGGGTTTACCCTTTGTTGGCAAATCTGGACAACTATTAGATAAAATTCTCGAATCCGTGGGATTCGACACCAGTAAAGATATCTATATCTGCAATACCGTCAAATGTCGTCCACCTAATAACCGTGTCCCCACCGATATCGAAACCACCACCTGTAAACCCTATTTATTAGAACAAATTCGCCTCGTCGATCCCAAAATCATTTTGCTCACAGGGGCAACCTCTCTCAAGTCAATTCTTGGCGAAAAATTAGGGATTACCAAAGTTCGTGGTCAATGGTATGAATGGGAGGAACGTTTGGTAATGCCTATATTTCATCCTTCCTATCTATTACGCAATCAAAGCCGTGAGCAGGGCAGCCCAAAGTGGTTAACATGGCAAGATGTAAAAGCCGTTAAAGCCAAGTATTTGGAGATAATAGATACCAATCTAGCAGATGATGAGGAATTTTAGTGAGTAACACAAGAGCCGATTTTGAGGAAATGGTCGATGTGGCACTGTGGGAATGGTTATCTCCCCATGCCGCTAAAGCTAGGGTGATTTTAGTTGGGGCAAATCTAGATCTTGTTGATGTGGGCATTGCGTTAACTGAGGACAATACGCAGTTAGTCCAATCTTGGATTGAGGATGGTTGGTTACGTCATCCCACCGCCGAAGAAATTGACAATTGGAATACAAATAAAGAAAAAGAGTTTACCAGTCTGGTTATTCCACCCTTTGTTCTTGTAAGGATTGATCCGATTTCTTTAAAGTTATAACAAAACTAAGAAAGAGACGCAGGATAACTCTCACCCTTACCTATCCTAGAAAAAACACCAATACAAAAAAGAGACCAGCTATTAACTGATCTCTTTTTTTATTAGATATAACCAAAAGAAAAAGCCTAGGTTACTTTCCCTGTTTCGTTCCTAGGCTTTTTCTTTTGTTCGCTCCTCACACTCCTATAATATACATCTGTTTTCTCGAAATGTCTACTAGATTGTTGCTAAAACAAGAGTTTTTTTCTACGCCTTTTGACTGATATTTTGATTTTTGCGCGATCGCCCCACATTTAGAGCAGAGATAGAAAAGAGAAAAGGACTAGAGGCTTGTGACCAGTAGTCCTTTGGTTGAATATTAAGCTTGGCATCGAGCTATTTTCCCGTA
>JFJP01038312.1_pt1 | contig 19104 bp, 15 predicted proteins | sample 431651 | NCBI WGS metagenome assembly JFJP01 (sample SAMN02602958, study PRJNA72255) | Microbial mat metagenome, whole genome shotgun sequencing project. | biome: fresh water; feature: sink hole; material: water; isolation source: purple microbial (photo- and chemosynthetic) mats found in...
GTCGCTGGGTCGAGAATTTGAACCTGATGAACTTCCTCTTCTTTTCCTAATTCCTGATGCTTAATTTTTAATTTACTATTGTCCGCAAGTCCCAACGCCAAATTAAATTCTGTTTTCAAAATATCATCAACGGCACGAACCATAAAATCCACGACGGGCTTCGGCGTGTACCAAACGCCACGCGATTTGCGCAAAGCAGGGTCATATTCTGAAAGAAAAGTTTCGTAAAAATGGATAATGGGGTCTTCCATTTTCGTTTCTTTGCCGTAGTTTTTTAAAATCTCTTCGACGTTGGCAGCCAAAAAAACCTCCACCAAACTATCTACAACCCATTTTAAACGGTCATCTAAGTCCACGCCTGCGATGTAACTGAACAATTTTCGCAAAAAAGGATTTGATTTTGGTATCAATTCTGCTGCTTTTTGACGGTTAAAACTGTTCAAACTTTCGTCGTGCAAACGTGCGGCAAACATTCCGTAAGCGATGGTTTGCGCATAGACATCGGCAAAAGCTTTGGGCGTAATGTCGTGAATTAAAATTTCTTTGAAGGCATCTAATTGGTCTTTTAGGGTAGAATCTTCTTGATTTTTTTCATCGCTTAACAAAGATTTTTCGATAACATCTGAAAGCAAACGCGCTTTCCCTGCCATCATTTCGGCAAGTTTTTTCGGATTGGTGATGGTTTGCGAAATGTGCGTACAAAAATCTTTGATTAAATTTTCAAAGCGAGAAAAATTTTCGTTCAGCGGAATAATGCCTTTTTCCGTAATTTCGCCAATGGCGATTTTTGTTACAAATTCGCCATCTTGATAGATATAAAAATGGATATAATCGGTAAAAATAATATTGTTTAAAGCAGTTTTGTAGCGGTCAAATTGTTCTTTATTGCCTGTTTTTTTCGCTCCTTCTAAATCTTTATCTCCAATATCTTTGGCTTCGATAAAACCAATGGGAATATCTTTTTTGGTCAAAATATAGTCTGGTGCGCCGCAAAGTTGTCTTTTCGGTTCGTTCGTCGCGCTAACCGACGGCACAATCGTTTCGATTAATTGCTGCAAATCACTACGAAATGTGTGTTCGGTTGCGTTGCCAGCTGCGTAGCGTTTGCTTATATTTTCTATGTATTCTTGGACTGTCATTTTTTTGTTTTTTATGAATCTTTATTATTTACACGAAATTTGATTTTACATTTGCTTAAAAAAACAGTCGCAAGTTACAAAAGAAAAAATAAATTGCAAGGAAAATAGAAAATCAGGGCTTATGTTTTCGCGCCTCAAAATTACGTTTAAATACATTGTTTTATCTAACTTTTTTATTTTATTGTGATGGTATAGATATGAGAAAAAAAGACTGCAAGGTGGATTTTTGACTTTTTTAATTTATGGGAAAGTGCTTGGGCTTAGCAGTAATCATATTTCTTAGAGAAATATGATTGCTATGTTGTTTTTGAAACTTCAATGTTTCAAAAACACTTTCTGATGTACATATATAAATTTTGGTCATTGCGAGCATCTTTAAAATGAACCTCCAAGTAAGTCAAATGGGCATAGTAAAGACAAACTTTGCAGGTCTTTAGAGGAAATATAAACGAACCAAAAATAACACATCGTTTTATTTTTGGTCTAAAAAAAGGCATCAAAAAACAAGTCCTATTTTTGATGCCTTTATCTATTAAAAATACGAACTTATTTTTATTTTTAAAAATAAAACACTACTTTAACGACGTAAAACAAACCTTTAAAAACACAAATACCATGTCGAACAACATTCATTCATTAGGAGGTTATCTCCACGAGTATCAAAAAAGTATGTTCAGTCCCGAAGAATTTTGGGCAGATGTCGCCGAAAACTTTTATTGGCGCAAACGCTGGGATAAAGTTTTGGATTGGAATTTCAGCGAACCCAAAATCGAATGGTTCATCAACGGAAAATTAAACATCACAGAGAACATTTTTGAGCGAAACCTTTTCACACACGCACAAAAAACCGCCATTATTTGGGAATCAAACGACCCAAATGAGCCAAGCAGACACATTACTTATCAAGAACTCTTCGAAAAAGTAGCCCAATTTGCCAATGTTTTGAAGAAATACGGCATCAATAAAGGCGACCGCGTCTGTATTTATATGCCTATGGTGCCTGAAGCCGCGATTGCGATGCTTGCTTGCGCACGTATCGGCGCGATTCACTCGGTTATCTTTGCGGGCTTCTCCGCAAGCTCGCTCGCTGACCGCATCAACGACGCTGGAGCGAAATTAGTCGTTACTTCAGACGGCTCGTACAGAGGAAATAAGTCAATTGCCGTGAAGGAATTGGTTGATGAGGCGTTAATCTCATGCACAAGTGTTACAAATTGCATCGTTTTGCAGCGCACCAACACGCCTGTCGTGATGAAAACGGACAGAGATGTGTGGTGGCATCAAGCAGTTGAAAATATGTCTTCGACAAACGTCGCGGAGGAGATGGATAGCGAAGATATGCTCTTTATCCTTTACACTTCTGGCTCGACAGGCAAGCCTAAAGGCGTGGTACATACGACTGGAGGCTACATGATATACACCGCCTACACATTTGCCAATGTTTTTCAGTTCAAACAAGACCATATTTTCTGGTGTACCGCCGACATTGGCTGGATAACTGGACATTCTTACATCGTCTATGGCCCATTGCTTTGCGGAGCGACGGTTGTGATGTTCGAAGGCGTGCCGACTTACCCAGATGCTGGGCGTTTTTGGGAAACCATTGACAAACATCAAGTAACACACTTTTATACTGCGCCAACAGCCTTGCGTTCTTTGATGGGATATGGGGCGGAGTTGTTGGAAAAATACAATTTGTCGTCCTTAAATGTCTTAGGCTCGGTCGGTGAGCCGATTAATGAGGAAGCATGGCAATGGTATTATCATCATATTGGAAAAGGGAACTGCCCAATCGTAGATACTTGGTGGCAAACCGAAACTGGAGGCATGATGATGTCGCCCATTGCGGGGATTACGCCGACAAAACCTGCGTATGCCTGTTTGCCTTTGCCTGGAGTACAGCCCATTATCGTTGATAATGAAGGAAAAGAACTCAAAGGCAATAATGTTGAGGGCAATTTATGTATTAAATACCCTTGGCCTGCGATGCTTCGCACGACGTATGGCGACCATGAGCGTTGCAAACAAACTTATTTCGCGACATTTGAAAATTTGTATTTCACAGGTGACGGCGTGAAGCGCGATGCCGATGGTTATTATCGCATATTAGGGCGCGTTGACGACGTTATGAATGTTTCGGGGCATAGACTTGGCACTGCGGAGGTCGAAAACGCCATCAATTCGCACCCATTAGTCTTGGAGTCGGCAGTAGTAGGTTATCCACATGACATCAAGGGACAAGGAATATACGCTTATGTGATTTTAGACAAAGACGCGGCTTCACATGATAGCGAGATGATAATAAAAAGCATTCACACCACAGTAACAAAGGTAATTGGACCGATTGCAAAGCCCGACAAGATATTACTTGTATCGGGTTTGCCAAAAACACGTTCAGGAAAGATAATGCGACGCATATTAAGGAAGGTTGCAGAAGGAGATTTTTCGAATTTAGGCGATATAAGTACGCTTTTAAATCCTGAAATTGTTGATGAAATCAAATTAAAGGCAAAACAATAGACAAATTTAGCAAAATGTTTCTTTTTTTGTTTAAAAAATTGGCTATACTTTTGAAGAAATGGTATAAAAAATAGACAATATTTTGCGAAATATTGAAAATATTAAACATCAATTTGAAAACATTTTGTTGAATGAATATTTTATGATTGTCTTTATTGAAAAAAACTTGCAAGCTATTGAAAAAAACTTGCAAGTTTTTTTAATAAGTCTGTTATTTCATTTCAACATCTTGCAATTTCATTTCAACATCTTGCATTTTTATTTCAACATCTTACGATTTCATTTCAACATCTTGCAATTTCATTTCAACATCTTACAATTTTATTTCAACATCTTGCAATTTTATTTCAACATCTTGCAATTTTATTTCAACAACCTGCGATTTTATTTCAACATCTTGCAATTTTGTTTCAACATCTTACAATTTAATTTCAACATCTTGCAATTTTGTTTCAACATCTTACAATTTCATTTCAACATCTTGCTATTTCATTTCAACATCTTGCTATTTTGTTTCAAATTTTTACACTTTTAAAAACACAATCACGACAAACTTTTACTAAAATGAAAACATTATTTGCCATGTTTATCTATTTTTGTCTATTTCACGGACAAATTTTTGCACAAGTTTCCTTTTCTGTTTCGGATACCGCACTTTATATTATCAAGAAAAGAACAAATTTTGCCGTTTATCATATTTCGCAGCTCAATAACCTTAAAGGAGAAGACTTTAAGCTGAAATGGGTGAAGCATATTGAAAAACCTTTTCCCGACCAATGGACAACAACTGTTCAAGACCCACAAGTTTTTCACAATAACCATGCAACTGATAGTGCGGAGTTTACTTTGCAAGCAGTTACGGGTACTTATGACAAATTTATATCTCATGTTTTACCACATTCGCAAGTTGGTCAAGGAACTATACGATTTCATATATTCAGACCCGACAATCCGAAAGATGGTGTGTGGATTAGTTTCTATTTCACGATAGAAGATGACAATGTAACGGGTATTGAGGAAGATGTTTGGGAATGGATTTCAATTTTGCCTAACCAAAAGGTGAAGTTTAAAGAAAATGTTGAAGTTGTTAAGGCTTTTAATCTATTGGGAGAAGAAATATTTTCGCAATATGATATAAAAAATGGCGAGGAGCTTAATTTTTCTTCAATAAAAGGGGCTTTTGTGCTACAATGTTTTAAAAATGGGACTGTTTTTAGCAAAAAAATGTGTTTTGAATGATAAATAAAAAAGGTGGCAAGGTATTTAATCCTGCCACCTTTTAAAATTTTGTTATACGCCCAATTGAAAAGCAACCACTAACACATCATCTATCTGCTCGTGTTTCTCTCCAACCCAATTTTCGAAAGTATCTTTTAATACATTTCTTTGTTCATTAAGGGGTAAGGTATGAATTTGAAAAAGTAAGTCTTTGAATTTGCCCATCTTGAACTTTTTGCCAGTAAGCCCGCCAAATTGATTCGAAAAACCATCAGTAAAAGTATAAAGTGTAAGTGGTTTTTCATAGGAAATGGTATTTTTATTGTATTGAAACAACTCCGTTTCCGTAGAGCCGTTAATGGTGTGCCTGTCTCCCTTAAAAATAATCATTTCTCCATTTTTCATAACCACAAGGTCATTTTTTGCGCCCGCAAACTCTAAGGTTTTGTTCTTAGGATTGATGGTGCAAACGCCAACTTCAATCTCTTCTTCGCCCTGCAACGTCCCTTTGTAAAAAGACCTGCGTACTGATTTATCCAACTCGCGCAATATTAAATGTGCATCGGTATATCCCTTCACATTAACGATTTCGTTGAGCATGGCATTAACCACAAAACTCATAAACGCGCCTGTTATGCCCATTCCTGAGCAATCTACGACCGCTAAAATGACTTTTCCGTACTTTTCCCCCGTCCAAAAGAAGTCCGCACTGACCGTAAACGCAGGTTTCGAATAATGTACAGCATCAGGAATCAAAGAGCGCAAATCATGTTCGTCAGGTAATATCGCTCTTTGTATTTGGCTTGCATAATCCAAGTTAGATACTGCGCCAAACCTGCTTTTATCTTCCAATTCCTTATGTAATCTGCTCTCTTCCAACTTAGCTGCTTCCAAACTTTCAGTTGTTTTTTTATCTTTTCCTTTAAATAATTGTAATTTTTGGATAATAAAACTCAAACCAAAAAGGATTGAAGCCGCAATAAAAGTAGCAAACCACCATGTTTTCCAAATTGGCGGCGCAATCACGATAACTATGGACGTACCAATGTCATTCCATACGCCATCACTATTTGCTCCACGCACCATGAAGGTATATTCGCCATCAGGCATATTGGTATAAGATGCAAACCTGCGCTCCGCGCCCGTGAAAATCCAATCTGTTTCAAAACCTTCCAAACGATAAGCATAAAGGTTCTTAGTTGGTTCAGAAAACTGCAAAGCCGCAAACTCAAACGAGAAGTTATTTTGTCCACCCTCCAAATATATTTTCTTGGCATCGGGTATATTTTTATTCAAAAAGAGCTTTAATGGCATGGATTTGTTATTTACCATAAAGTTCGTGATAACAATATCAGGCGAATTTTGATTATCTTTGATAGATTCGGGGTCAAAAATATTAAAACCGTTCAATCCGCCCACATAGAACTTACCACTTTTACCTTTGAAGACTGCGGCGGGATTAAACTCGTTACCTTGCAAACCGTCCGTAATATCATAGTTGCGAAAGCTCTCATTTTGCGCACTAAACTTGCTAATTCCCTTCAAAGTCGTAAGCCAAAGATTATAGTGTCCGTCTTCTAAAATGCCCATGACGCTATTATTTGCCAAACCATCTTTCTCTGTGAAAAGTCTAAACGTTCCTTTTTTCGGTTCTAAGCGATTTAATCCCGCGTCCGTGCCTATCCAAATAAAGCCGTTTACGTCTTCATGTACAAAGTTTATTAAATTGCTACTTAAAGTCGTGTTTTGAGAAAAGTCCCGCGTATAAAGCATAAAGCGGCGCAGCTTTTTATCAAAACTGTATAAACCTTTGCTTGATGCAATCCATATTTGGTCGTTCTTTCCTTCAAAAAAATGGTGAATGTCTCCACCTTTAAAGCCATTGTTTCCATTTTTGAAGTGTGTCATCTCTTGATTTGCCTGCAAAACATCAATTCCTTTGCTGCTGCCAATCCAAAGATTTCTATCTTCATCAACCAAAAGCGCACGCACAAAGTCCGAGCTTAGGCTGTTCGCATTATCGCTTCGCGCACGCATTTGCACAATTTCCTCTGTTTGCGGATTCATTCGACAAACGCCTCCGCCAAATGTAGCAATCCAAAGATAACCGTCCTTTGACTTTTTAATGTCTGTAATGTGGTTGTTCGAAATGCTGTTGCTGCCTTGTTTGTAGCTCTTGAAGGTCAATTTATCGCCATAAATCGAAACTTTATTTAAGCCGCCATAGCCTGTACCGACCCAAACTCCAGTTTCATCTTCACAAAAACTGGTTACGTTGTTATCGGAAATGGTACTTAATGCGGTTGGCATCTTATTGATGGCAATGAACTTTTCTTTGTTCTTGTCAAATTTATTAAAACCGCCCAAAAACGTACCAAACCAAATCACGCCGTCGCGGTCTTCCGCCATCGAAATGATATGGTTGTCGCTCAAACTATACCTATCGAGCGGATTTGATTGATATTTGATAAAATAGGGTTTGTCTTCGTCGCCCAAAACAATGCGATTCAGCCCATCAACTGTTCCAATCCAAACCCAGCCGTCTTTATCTTTATAGCAAATTTTAATGTTGTTGTCGCTTAATTCAGGATATTTGTCTTGCCTAAAATTGGTAAAATAACCTTTATTTCTGTGCGGCGAAGCCAAACAAGAAAGTCCATTCGGCGTTCCTATCCAAAGATTTCCGCGTGTGTCTTCGCATATTGAGCGCACGGTGCTATGCGCAAGGCTATTTGGGTTCGCTTCTTGGTGTTCGAACCTTGAAAATGTGCGTTTGTCGGGATTCATTCTGTTCAAACCATGCTCCGTGCCAATCCAAAGTGAGCGTTCGGAGTCTTGAAAAATGGTCAAAACGTTATTGTGGCTCAAAGTCGAGCTTTTATTGACATCATTTTTGAAAACTTCAAAGTAGGGTTTGCCATTTTTATCCGCTTTCAATCGCGCCAAACCATTGCTTGTGCCAATCCAAAGATTGCCAAAATGGTCTTCATAAAAACATTGCACGTAATTGCTCGGAATACTTAAAGGGTCGTTCGGATTGTGCCTGTAGCGTCTGAAAGATTGTGATTCGTGGTTAAAAACCTGCAAACCGCCCGCAGCCACCCAGAGATTTTTTTTGCTATCTTCAAAAATTTGTTGAATAAAATTGCTCATAAGCGATGTAGAATCGCCATTTATGGCTTTGAACACCGTAAAATTATAACCGTCAAATTTATTTAAGCCGTTTTGTGTACCGAACCACATAAACCCACGAAAATCTTGGGCAATACATTGGACGCTGCTTTGCGAAAGCCCTTCTTCTGTGCCGATTTTATCGAATTTAACTGCTTTGTGGCTTTGCTGCGCAAAAGCAATTTTATCAGCTAAAAAAAAGAAGGTAAAAAGTAAGAAGACTTGATAGATTTTCATAATTTGATGTCGTAAAATTGTTGTTAGTTGGTTTACTGTTTTGTATCGTAACTCAAATAACGTACTAAAACGCTACATTTTTAGCAGTTTTCTACGAATACGGCATAATCAAAGTATCAATATCGTATTTTGAAAGGTAAAAAAATATGGGCAAAAGTATAGTTTGCGTGTAAGTTTAGCCGAAAAACTTTGTCTGTATTTTATTCTTGATTTAAAATGCAACATAAGTGGTTACTTATAAAATAATAAGGCTGTTAAGTCTTTGAACCTAACAGCCGTATATTTTTATTTTTTGAATCTGCTCGCCATTTCGTCTTTGAATTTAACAAAAAATGTTTGGATTTCATCAAAAAAAGATTGCGCTTTAGCATCAACCTCTTCCCATTGTACACCGCTCATTTTTTCAAATTCCGCCATCTTTTGTGCTGCATTTTTCTTAAATTTTTCAAATTCATCTTTTGCGTCCATTTCACCCAAAGAAGTTTGTACTTTCATGCCTTCAAAAGCAGCACGCATTTTGCTTATTTGCTCATTTAGTGCTGTTTTTGCCTCGTCCCATTGCGCTTTCAATTGGGCATCCTGCTCAAATCTATCGCCAAATTTGTGGCTGATGTTGCGATAGCTTTGTTGAAGGGATTGTAGGTAAGCATCAATTTCTTCTTTGTTTTCGGCTTTACCCAAATTAATTTGGAGGCGAAAAGTGTCTATTTCCTGTTTTAAATCTTGCAAATAAGGGCGACCATTTTTGATTAAATCGTCTATTCGCGCATCAAAACTTTGTAAATCGTCTGAAAATTTGCTTTTAAAGTTTTCCAATTTGTCTTTCACCTCTGCTTTTCCAAGGCTAAACTGCAAAGAAAACTCTTCCAATTCGGTGCGGAAATTTTCCCAATTTTTTAAAAATTCATTCTTTAAGCTCATGTTTTGGCTGTTTAATTTTTTTCGTGTAATAAATTTCTCAAAAACACAGTTTAAAAGTGTATTTTCACCTGAAACTTTGCTTGATAACAAAAAATATAAAAATATAATTCATTAAAAAATTCACAAGTCATTAACAAAGGTTTAAGTTTCATTAACCGCATATAAAAACCTTTTGTATTACCTTTGCGTTAATCATTTTAAATCTAAACTTTTCAAGACCATGACACAAAAATTCTTCTTTTCGATTCTTGCATTTTTTATTTCGATGACTTTGGGTTTCGCGCAAGGCACAACAACAGCTGCCGACGACAAAGCTCCACAATTCAAATGGACAGAAACGACGCATAATTTTGGCACAATCGAACAAAACAAACCTGTTACGGCAAGTTTTGAATTCGTAAATTCGGGCAAACAACCTTTGATTATTCAATCAGCGAAAGGCTCATGTGGCTGTACAGGTGTTAAACACCCAACAGAACCGATTGCACCGGGTGAAAAAGGAACAATTACGGCAACTTTTAATGCGGCTGCAGTTGGTGCTTTTCACAAAAGCGTAACGGTAACGGCAAATGTGGCTGACCAAAATGTCATGCTTTTCATCAAAGGTGAAGTAACGCCTACTCCTGTACAAAGCAATGTGCCTGCAACAGAGAAAAAATAATTTGCGCTTTTGATGAAATTCGGTCATAAAAAAACAGCAAATCTGCTTAATAGAAAAGCAAATTTGCTGTTTTTTATTGACCGAATTTCATCAGAAATTAATCTTTTTCATTTGATGACTTTCATATCAATCACATCAAAAAGATAACCTGCTGATTTTCCCGTTGTATTTGTATTGTATTCTTTGTTAGGAGTTATTTTTAAAGTGCGGTCATTTTCCCATTTAAAAACGCCACCGCGAAGTAAATTTTCTTCTTTGATGATTTTTTTGTTTTTAATGTCATAAATAAAATAACCATTTTCAGCAGACCCACCTGTCATTGCTTCTTTAGGGTCTTTAAAACAAACCACATAAGCCCCGTTCGGACTTTGTTCCATTAAAAACTTGTCCGTAAATTTTTTTTTGGCAATGGCTTCATAATCACCATCTTGCGAATTTTTTGGTGTTTTTGAGCCACTGCACGCAAATGCGAAAATCGTTAGGCAAAAAAACATAAATGCGTTAAATTTCATCTTGATTTGGTTTTATGGTTAAACTTTGTTTGCAAAAATACACTTTTTACAAACAAAAAACCAACATATTATCGAATAAAAAAAACTAAACCAAAGATTCTAATTCTTTGCAGAAAGTAGCTAATTCAATATCAAAGGCTTCGATGGCATTTTCCAGCTCTTCGTCAATGCCGTCTTTCTCCAAAAATGCCAAAAATTCATCAATATAGCGCACAATCTTACTCATGTTATATTGTGCCATGGGTAGCTTTAAATTGTTCTTATAGAATTGAATCCGCTCAATATTTTTATTGCCCGCCTCTAAACCGAAATTTTTTCTGAAATCATTAAATTCTTTCAGTGTAAGCTCTAATAAACTTTTCGCAAACTCAATATCTTTTTTCAAATCGCCATGAACAGCTAAAATCTTAACACTTTCCAAGATTCTCGCATCTAAGTTTTTACTAATCACGTTCGACAAATCTGCGGTCGTGAAAGGTTTTGGCAAAAAATCATTCATGCCAGATTGACTTGCTTTAGCGATAATTCCCTCGCCTGTTTCCGCCGAAATACCTATGATTGGGACTGTTTTGTAATATAAATCATCAAGATTTCTAATCGCTTCGGTGGTTTCGAAACCACTCATTTCGGGCATATAAATATCCATCAAAACAAAGTCAAAAGTTTGGCTTTTGATTTTGTTTAAGGCTTCTAAACCGCTTGCCGCTTTTTCGAAGGATAAACCCAAATTTTGTAAGTGCTTGCCAATAATAAGCAAATTGCTTGGCACGTCATCAATGATTAAGGCTTTGAGTAATTGCATGATTTGTTCTATTTATTTTAATAAGCCCTAAATCTATTAAGTATTTCATCATTAGTCAAATTTATTTTTCGATTCTCTCAAAAAAATAAAAATTTGATTTGCTTTCTTTCAAAAATAATTTGTTTTTTACGTAAAATTTCGATTTTATTACTTCATTTTATTTAAATCTTTGCAAATGAACAATTTATCATACACATTAATTGCTGAAAATCCTACGAACAATTATTTAAAAATTGTTGTAGAACTTACACCCAAACCAGAATCCTTACAAACCGATTTTCAACTCCCCGCATGGCGACCAGGGCGATATACGCTGCAAAATTTTGTCAAAAACGTAAGAAATGTACAATTTAGGGCAGAAAATGGCGAAATGTTATCGGCAGAAAAAATAACCAAAGATTGTTGGAAAGTTAGCCATCAGGACGGGCAAAAAATTCAACTTACTTACGAATATTACGCACGGCAGTGGGACGCTGGAGGTTGTTGGTTTGACGACGAGCAGGTGTATGTCAATTGGGTATGTTGCGCAATGTATGCCGTAGGTTACGAAAATGAGGCTTTTGAAGTGCATTTAAACATTCCGACAGAATACCAAATTGCTTGCAGTTTACCGCAAAAAGGCAATGTACTTTCAGCGCAAAATTTTGATGAATTGGCGGATAGCCCAATGATTGCTTCTGCAAACTTACAGCATCAAAGTTACCAAATTGAAGAATCAGACTGCCACTTTCATTTGTGGGTACAAGGCAATCACACGCCCGATTGGGAAAAATGGCTAAGTGATTTTAGTGCGTTTAGCCGCACGCAATTGCAATTATTTGGAGATATTCCGACAAAAAATTTTCATTTTTTCATTTTACTTTTGCCCCATACTTTTTATCATGGCGTTGAACATTTAAAATCTACGGTTATCGCACTCGGACCGGCGGATAAAATGTCAGAAAAAAGTATGTACGACGAACTTTTGGGCGTTTCTTGCCACGAATTATTCCATGTTTGGAATATCAAATCTATTCGTCCAAAAGAAATGATGCCATATATTTTTTCAGAAGAAAATTATTTCCGAACAGGCTTTGTGGCGGAAGGCATCACGACTTATTATGGCGATTATTTGTTGCTCAGAAGTGGTATTTTCGAAACGGACGAGTATTTTCGTGAGTTCAATAAAATACTTAAACGTTGGCACGACAACTACGGACGACACAATCTCTCCGTTGCGGATTCGTCCTTTGACCTCTGGATTGACGGCTATGAGGCAGGCGTTCCACATCGCAAACGCTCGATATATGTGGACGGCTGTATGGGCGCGTTGATTTTGGATTTGACAATTCGAAAAAACAGCAAAAATGAACGTTCTCTTGATGATTTGATGCGCCTTTTATGGGAAAATTTTGGAAAAAAAGGCATTGGTTATACAGAAAAAGATTACAAGGAGGCGGCTGAAATAGTTGTCGGTGCGGATTTGACGAAATATTTTGAGGAGGTCATTTTCGGAAAAGCCGATTTAACCACTTGGCTAAATGAGGCTCTGACATGGATTGGCTGCGAATTGGTAAAAGAGGCGGGGAAAGAAGCATCGGAGTCAAATTTTGGTTTGCGTTTGGCAGGGACAAGCGTGGCGATGACTGCGCCGAATTCGCCTGCTGAAAGTGTTTTATCTATCGGAGATGAGTTGGTGGCAATTGATGGTTTGAAGGCGACGAGCGAAAATATACAACGTTTGTTTGCTCAAAAAGAAACATTGGCTTGTCATTTTTTCAGAAATGGCAGATTGCTTCAGGCTAACTTGCACAGCAATGGGCAAATTTATTTTGAAAAAGTAACGATTAATGTTTTGGAAGAAATTACGGAGGCGCAGCGATTGAATTTTGACATTTGGGCAGGTTTATAGTTTTTGATAAACGAAGATTTTTCTGTACTACACGTTTCGAACATACGCTGGTGTAGTACAGAAAATTTTATTATTGATAATGTAAAGCGGAATTTTTTAAAGTTGCGTGCTGAAAACAATTTCGACACAAAGGCTCATATCGGTCGGTTTCGCCCAATAAAATGGTTTCTTCATTCGTCGAATCCAAACGATGTGAATAAGCAGCTAAACCGCCACATCGCAAGCATATTGCGTGAACTTTTGTTACAAACTCGGCTACGCTCAATAAAACAGGCATTGCGCCAAATGGAATTCCTTTGTAATCCATGTCTAAGCCCGCAATAATGACTCTTTTTCCTTGATTTGCCAATTCTTGACAGACATTGGGTAGTTCTAAATCAAAAAATTGGGCTTCATCAATACCAACAACATCACAATCTTTGGCTAAATCGAGTATTTGTATGGATTCAGAAATGACAAAGGCACCGACAGTATTTTTATTATGGGAAACCACTTCATTTTTTGAATAACGAACGTCAACGACAGGCTTAAAAATTTTCACACTTTGCTTGGCAATCAAAGCACGCGTAATGCGCCTTATAAGCTCTTCTGTTTTCCCTGAAAACATAGAACCGCAGACGACCTCAATCCAGCCACTTTTATTTTGATGCAAATGTTTTTGAAGCTCGGATTCAAAAATTTGATTCATTAATGTATAAAATTAATAATTTAATCATAAACTGCTTCTTTATGAAGCAATTTTTTTGTCAAAAAAACGATTTAGAAGCTCAAACATAAAAATTAAGCTCGTTTGCCGAGTTCGTCGCGTATTCTTGCGGCTTTTTCATAATTTTCGTTTGTAATGGCTTCAATTAGCATTTTTTCTAAGGATTCGCTACTAAGTACCGAAAAATCATTTTCATCTTTAGCCGCAGGCGTAATTTTCTCTGCTACGGGAGCTTTTTCAATTTCGCCATCCGTTTCATTGTCCGCTTGCTCAATTTCACTCAGGGATATACCTGCATCTTGCATAATATGCTCATAAGTATAAATTGGCGCACTGAATCGCAAACCAATGGCAATGGCATCTGAGGGTCTTGCGTCTATGGTGATTCGCCTATTATCACGTTTATCATTGACAATAATTTCGGCAAAAAACACCCCTTCTCTCAAATCGGAGATGATAATTTCGACCACATCAAAATACAAAAAACGAGAGAACGACTTAAATAGGTCGTGCGTCATCGGTCTGCTTGACGTGATTTTTTCTATTTCGATAGCTATAGCTTGAGCTTCAAACATGCCTATAATAACAGGTAAGCGTCTGCTTTTACCTTCCTCACCCAAAACTAAGGCGAAAGAATTATGCTGCGATTGACTTGAAGATAGTCCTAATATTTCTAACTTTACTTTGCTCACGATTTTGTTCGTTTTTGGCTTTTCGGTTTTTTCAACTGCAAATATACAAAAAATACAACAAAATACAAGTTATGAATAAAACATTAAATAAACAAATTTTTCGTAATCAACTTTTGTATAAATAAGGACTTTGCGCTGCTTGCGAGCAACGCTTTTTTCTCCTTATGGGCGAATACTCAATGAATATTTTTTTGATTTGGTCAATGAGGAAATTCGCTACTGGTGATTTTTTTTGTTGGGAAAAAAGCCGAAATAACACCTACAAGGGCTATAAATCAAAAATAATTTATTTTTGTTTAATCTTTTTGAAAAATACTTAAACAAAAATTTGCTTTTTTGTTTAAGTAAATATACCTTTGCATTAAACAAAAAACAAAATAATTACGCTTATGTCAACTATCGAATTCAACTACACACTCGAAAACTTGCACGGCACACTCAAACCGTTTGCCATGAAGCTGACCAAAAACGCCGAAGATGCGAACGATTTGTTGCAAGAAACGGCTTTGAAAGCATTTATCAATCGTGAAAAATTTACGGACGGCACAAACCTAAAAGCGTGGCTTTTTACCATCATGCGCAATACTTTTATCACCAATTATCAACGTTTGGTGCGCAGAAATACATTTATTGATACGACCGAAAATTTGCATTTTATCAACTCCTCCGAAACCGCACAAAATGCCGCTTACGGTACTTTTTTGGCGGAGGATATACAACGCGCCATCAATGGCATTGATGCGATGTATAGCGAGCCGTTTTTGTTGCATTTTCAGGGTTTCAAATACAACGAAATCGCAGATAATTTGGATATTCCACTCGGAACTGTCAAAAATCGCATACATATTGCACGCAAAGTATTGAAAGATAAACTTTCGATGTACGAATAAAAACGTGGTCAATCATGCTCTAAAAGCCATATTTGCACATAAAAAAGATAAAACAAGGATTTTTGACAAATTTAGGTGCATCTTTGTCGCGTGGCAGCTAAAAATGTTACTAAAAAAACAAAACCCTACAAACAACTAACAAAATGAAAGTTCTTATTATAGGTTCTGGTCTTGGTGGTTTATCAACCGCATTGAGATTAAGTCATTTAGGACACGAAGTACATATTGTTGAAAAGTATCATCAGGCTGGCGGGCGATTAAATCAAATCACGCAAGATGGTTTTACTTTTGATATTGGTCCTTCGTTTTTTAGCATGAGCTACGAATTTGACGAGTTGTTCCGCTCTGTTGGTGAGTCGAATCCGTTAAAATTTAATGAACTCAATCCCTTGTATTCGGTTTATTTTTCGGATAGAAAAAAACCGTTTTTGATGCACAAAAATTTAAAAAAATTAGCGGCGGAGTTTGCCGATATTGAGCCAGATTTAGATAAAAAAGTTAGAAAATATTTAGATGATGCCAAAAGTATTTTTCACGATACCGAATACCGCATCATCAAAAAAAATTATGATGGTATAGCAAGTTATTTAAAAGCTCTTGCCTCCGTTCCGCTTCGCCACGCACCGAAATTATTTAGAACGATGTGGACAGAATTGGAGCGAAATTTTGATTCGCAAGAAGTAAAAGTTATTTTTTCGATGGTTGCGTTTTTTTTAGGTTCAACGCCTTTTGAAACTCCTGCCGTTTATACTTTGCTCAATTATACAGAATTAGAACATGACGGTTATTGGAATGTGCAGGGTGGAATGTATAAAATTGTGGAAGAAATTTTGGTAATGCTTGAAAAACGCGGTGTAAAAATTCATTATGGCGTGGAGATTGAAAGTTTGCTTCCGCAGCATAAACTTACAGGAAAAGTACATGGTTTTATAGACCAAAACGGCAAAACTTGGGAAGCAGATATTTTTGTTGCGAATAGTGATGCTGCTTTTTTTAGGGGAAAAGTATTGAACCGAGCGAAATTTTCGGAGTACAAATTGGATAGAAAAGATTGGACTTTAGCCCCATTTACGATTTATTTGGGTGTAAAAGGGATTATTCCAGACTTTTATCACCACAATTATTTTTTAGGTACGAATTTTAACGAATACGCCGACAAAATTTTCAAAACATCAATTGCGCCTGACAAACCATATTATTATGTGAATGTTTTGTCAAAAAATAATCCTGAAAGCGCACCTGAAAATTGCGAAAATATTTTTATTCTTTGCCCCGTGCCTGATTTGCGCTACAAACCTGACTGGTCAGAAACAGAAGCGTTTGCAGACCAAATTGTCAAAGATTTGGGCGATAGAATTGGCTATGATTTACTTGGAAATACGCTCACACGCAAAGTGATGAACCCAATCGAATGGGGTGAAACTTTTAATCTTTACAAAGGAAGTGGACTCGGCTTGGCGCATGGATTGAACCAAGTTGGCGGTTTGCGTCCGTCAAATAAGGACGAACATTTCGACAACCTCTATTACGTGGGCGCATCTACAGTGCCTGGTACAGGTTTGCCGATTGTGGTGATTAGTTCGCGCTTAGTAACCGAACGCATCGAAAACGATTTTCCACTTAGTTAAACCAAAAATTCAAGTCCTGATAAATCTTATCGGGACTCAAAAATAACTGCCATGAAATCACTTTTTGACCTTACAAGTTTGAAATGCAGTAAGCTCATTACGCAGCATTACAGCACGTCTTTTTCTCTCGGCATCAAAACTTTGGATAAAAAGTTTCATGATGCGATTTATGCCATTTACGCTTTTGTGCGCTACGCTGACGAAATTGTGGATACTTTTCACGATTTTGACAAAAGAATGTTGCTTGCGGAGTTTAAGGCAGATACCTACAAAGCCATATCCTTAAAAATAAGTTTAAATCCTGTGTTAAATTCATTTCAGTGGGTCGTCAATAAGTATGAAATCGAACACGAATTGATAGATGCTTTTTTATTTAGCATGGAAATGGATTTAGATGTTCATGTTTATCAATCTGAAAATGAGTATAATCGCTACATTTATGGCTCTGCCGAAGTTGTCGGTTTGATGTGTTTACGTGTTTTTTGCGAAGGAAAACGACATCAATTTGACCATTTGAAGCCTGCGGCGCGAAGTTTAGGTGCGGCATTTCAAAAGGTAAATTTTTTGCGTGATATAAAAAGTGATTTTGATGAGCGTGGCAGAGTGTATTTTCCGAACGTAAATTACACGCATTTTGATGGCGAGGTCAAAAAACAAATCGAAGCAGATATTAAAAAAGATTTCGACGATGCACTTAAAGGTATTCAAGAATTGCCCGAATCTGCAAAATTTGGTGTTTATGTGGCTTATGTTTATTATTTAAACCTTTTTCATAAAATCAAAGCCGCACCAAGCAATTCTTTGCAAACCACCCGAATTCGTGTACCTGATTTACAAAAAATTTATTTGATGATAAAATCTTACTTCAAATTTCGTTTGAATTATATTTAAAAATCCAAAACGAAATGGCGCAAATTTTTGGTTTTTTCCAAATAAAAAGACAAAATTTTGTTTGGAAAGACCTTTTTTAGCTTTGCGCTTGCTTATTGAGGAGTAAATAAATGCTATTTACGAGTATGATTTGTTAGAAATATATTTGCCAGATAAGGTAATGCCTTACTTGCCACGAAATCTATTTTCAAGGTGATTTTTATGATTTTTCGACTAAAAAAATCAGTCCCTCCCATGCGTTTTTTAGCCATAGCCGAATTGAAAATTTTCCATGCGCCTAACATGGCTTTTTTATGAAATACCTTAACAAAAACTTGCTAATAAGCCATTTTCGCGCTGAAAATACCGCATATACGCATGTTAGAGAAAGTATTTAAAGTTTTATTTTGTTTCTAAAACGCTGTTACTGCGGCTATATGTTCTGATAAAGAGCGTGTCTAATGCTTTTTTACCAATGTACGAAAATATAGTGCGCTTAATCTGATTTTTTGCACATTTTTTGCATAATAAAAAAAAAGACTGTAATTTTAGGGGGCTATTTTTCCGAAATGTTTGAAGCATGAAAAAATTACTTTGGTTCGTTTGGTTTAGTTATTTTGCTACCACATTTTTGTCTGCGCAAAATGTACCCAAATACAGCAACGAATTTCTATCTATAGGTGTAGGAGCGCGTGCTTTAGGCATGGGTAATACCTACACAGCGGTCGCAAACGACGTAACCTCGTCTTATTGGAATCCGTCTGGACTTGTCGAAATCGAAGACGATTTTCAAGTAAGTTTGATGCACACCGCATATTTTGCGGGTATAGCCAATTATGATTATGGTGGATTCGCCGCAAAATTAGACTCCTCAAGTGCGATTTCGTTCTCAATAATTCGTTTTGGCATTGATGACATTCCCGATACGCGGTATTTGATAGATTTGAATAACGGCACGGTAAATTATGATAAAGTTGGCTCTTTTGCAGAGGCTTCTTATGCTTTTTTGTTTGGTTATGGACGTAAAGTTTGGCTGCGTTATCATGTCAAAGACAGCCTTACTGGGCAAAAAATCGAAAAATATTTTCCCCTTGCACTTGGCGGAAATTTTAAAGTCATCAATCGAAGTGCGGGTATTTTTTCTAATGCTTGGGGTTTTGGTTTAGATTTTGGCGCAAAATTCAACCTAAAATCATGGAAAATTGGCTTAATGGCGCGTGATATTAGCGGCACTTTTAATGCTTAT
>JFJP01027147.1_pt1 | contig 19103 bp, 26 predicted proteins | sample 431651 | NCBI WGS metagenome assembly JFJP01 (sample SAMN02602958, study PRJNA72255) | Microbial mat metagenome, whole genome shotgun sequencing project. | biome: fresh water; feature: sink hole; material: water; isolation source: purple microbial (photo- and chemosynthetic) mats found in...
CTATTTCAAAAATAGCTTCTCCTAAAACTAACCTAAAACCTTTGAAAACCATAACAGCAGGTAAAAAATTATTTTAATAATTTTTTGATTCAAATGTATTTATTATTTATAAAAAGAGAATGTATTGAAACAGATTCTTAATGGGAAAGAACCGGATGACAAAACAAAAAATATCCAAACAACAGAAAATCAATATAAATTTAACAAACCTCAAAAAAATGAAACATTTCACGAATCTAATATTGAAAAAAATCCACTTAATAAATTGCAAAAGAAGTTAAATACGCAATATTAGAATAATTATTTTTTTTTGGTCAATTTTCTTTTATTTTTTTATTTAGTTTTTTTAGAAAAGCAGAAACCTCCGAAAAAACTGTCAGATCTCGACCTCATTTGAAAGAACCTTTTCACCCGAAAATTAAAGAAGACAATGGAATTCTTGGGTAAATTCATTACTTTCTCTCTATCAACAATTGATTTAATTTTTTTAGAAGAGATGAAGAAATTTTAATTAGCAATGTTCAAAGGTTTTTTTGCAAAAACATAAAAAAAACTAATAAATAAATAAAATGAAAAATTTGATAAAGTGATCGAATGTTCAATTTAACAAACTTGGACGAAAATCAAACCTCACATATAAAGCATTCTTCCCTTTCAAAAAAAAGGCATAAACACGAAAAATCAGCTGAAAAATTGTAAAACAAAATAAAAAGATTTTTAAAATAATAATATTAATTTAAACTATATAATAAACAAAAGAAAAAGAAGTCCTTTAAAAAATGGAGTTCAACCAGGTCCTTCTCCTTATAATTCTATTTGGGCCATCAATATCCTAAAAAACCATTACAATATTGATATGGAGCAAGGAAATTATGAAAGTGAACCAAAGACAAATAATTCCAAATGGAAAATCAGAAAAATCAAGAATGTTAGGCTTTTCACTCACCAGAAAAAACGCAGTTTTAACAAAATTAATGAAAATCAACTTCAGGATATTCCAGAAAATAGCAAAGAAGACAATTTTAATTCGATTTATTTGAATGAATATCAATTCCCCAATTTTCCGAAAGATTTATTACAAGAAATCAATAGATTTAATGATGATCTTTTCTATAAAACTATGGGAAATAAAAATACAGTAAAATATGCTTAGTTTTATTCTTAAATAAAATATTTTTTATCAAAAAAGGATACAAATTTGCCTTTTCGCCATAATAATTTTGTGAATAATGAAGATGAAAAAATAAACTCTAACAAAAAAAAACTACCACATTTAAATGAAAATTATGCTGGGAAAATGAAAAATAAAGGTGGCAATTATAAAAACAGTCAAAATCAAAAAAAAGAATTTATGAAAACCTTAGGGAATTTTTCGCAAAATGAAAAAACTTTGGAAATCCGCGATATCCAATCTCAAGCAGGATCAGATTTGGTGAATTTTAAAACAATAGAAGTATTTGATTTAAAATCTTACGGCTTTTCTCTTGAAATTTAATTTTTTAAGACTCTAAAACCTTTGCCCATATTTTCAACAAATTTTATAGCAACTTTGAAAGGAAATAATGTATTTCCTCAGATGTTTGCTCAAAATAATGAGAAAGCTGAGCTAAATAAATTAATTTTAACCTCAGATCCCATATATTCATAAAAAGCCTCACGTTAGAATGTGCACAAAAGTCAAAAAAAATAAAATTTTGGGAATGTTTATTTAAAAATTTTAAAATTTTAAAAAAAGAGCAGAAAAACAATGTTTTACAAAAGCCAAAAAACTACATTTTTCTTCTTAAAATAAATTTAAAAACCAAGATTGTTTAAAATTATACAGGATTTTCAAGCTAAAAAATTCTCCCGAAATCAAAAAATTAATGACGGTCTTCTTTAAAAAAAAATAAACAAATTAATTTAAAAAAAAAAAAATTGAAAAGAAACTAAAAAAAAGTAAGCACAAAAATTTTAAACTGAAAAAAGGCCATTAAAATAAAATAAAATGCAAGCACCTCCAAACAAAACTTTTAAATTTAATCCAATCGATCCTGAGCTTCAAAAACAATTAGTTTCCAAATTAATAAACCCATCCCAAAATTTTTATGAATTCCTTTGTGAAATCCAGCCTTTTTCTTTTGAGGGAGATTCTTCTGAATTCAACCAATGGTTTCTCAACGGAGAATTCGGACAAAAGGATGTATTGGAGCTTGTTTATGTCTCTTCCTTTCAAAAAACCTGTTTGTTGAACTACATTTTAATAAGTTTTTTCACTTCTCCTGATTTCATGAATTTAGAAGAGTCCATAACTCGTCCAATGCCTGAATTGATTTACATAGACACAACCAATAATTTTAATATTTTGGCTTTGCATGGATTAATAAGTGAGAATTTATTTTTCCGATCTACTTTGAACCCGAATTTTAAGAACCAGAACTATGTCGAAGCCTTAATAACAAATATTTTTTCACATTTGCATATCTATAGAGTTTATGATATAGATCAATTCCTGAGCACATTGCGAATGTTGCCGTTTATTATTGACAAAAATAAACAAATTAAATTGATAATAATAGATTCTATCAATAATTTCCCCATTTATGAGCACCATAATTATCAGCATAAGGGACACAATGTTGGAAGTAAAGAAAAAGCAGCGAATGAGGTTTTTTTCAATTATAACACAACAGATAAAAAAACTATGAAGAAATTAATGAAGCTTGTGGATGAAGCTAAAAACGTCAGAGATATTGGTTTTATTGTTACGAAGAAAGAAATTTATAAAACTAATGAGATGATTGGGTTTAATTTTAAAGAAAAATGTCTGCATGCGAATAGTCGTTTAATGAAAACTTTTAAAAATTTCTTCTTTAAAGAGGGGTCAAATATGATATTTCTTATGAGTTTTTATTCATTTGAAGAGGCCGCTTTGAATTTAATTTATAATGATATGGAGATTCTGCAAAAGCTTGATTCATTCAATGTACAAAGTTATTCAGTTGCCGATATTATTCACAATGGAAATCTTTGTTTTGCCATAAAATTACAAAATAAAAATTCAGAAGTTTTATGCTATAATATCAATAAATCGAATTTTTTTTATTTGAAAAGATACCCATGTATATTGATAGACAGTTAAAATTTCCAATTATGTAATAATAAGTGGGAAAATCTTTATTTTTTTCAAAATTATTTTTATTAATATTATTAAAAAAAATTAATTTTTTTGTTATTTTCATATTTGTTGTATTCATTTTTTTTTTAACTCAAATATTTAATAAGATCTTCCCCATAACACTCGTTTTTTGGCTAATTGTCCGCATCTAAAACATTTTTCATCTTTTTTCAACTCAGTTTGAACTAAAGGAATACATAAAGTTTTCGCACTTCCTGTTAGTTGTATTTCTCTCTTTAATAATATTTAGAAATTTTAAATTTCTCATAATGAATAAAACAAAACTTCAGTTTCATCAATTTTAGATTCAATTGCTGATTCTTCTTTCACTTTTTTTTCACATTCTTCATTTAAACACCTAAAAATTACCCAATAATTAAAAAATTCAATAAAATAAATAAAAAACCAAGGAGTCAAAACAATATTAGCATTATTCAAATGAACCATGAAAGTTTTCCAGTCACCAGCTTCTTGGATATTCTTTTGGAACGCATCATGAGCTTTTTTGAACATTTCTTTGTGAATTGTTTCCATAACTTCCTCAACCTTATAAACAAATTTTATCAAAAAATACAACATTATTATACTTTTTGATCTAAATTCTTCCATGGAATTTGTAATTTTTCTCCTGTATTTCTCTTCACCAAGACAATTTGTTCTTTTTCATAATCCTTTGGTCCTAATTCCAATCTTGCAGGAACTCCCTTCAGTTCCCAATGATTATATTTCCATCCAGGCGTATAAATTTCTCGATCATCGACATATGCTCTAATGCCTTTGGCCTTTAATAAATCTCTTAATTCTTTGCATTTTTCTTGAATTTCACTCTCAAACTTCCCTTTGAAAAGAACGGGAACAATCACAACTTGGTAGCGAGCAATTTTTGGAGGAAGAACTAAACCTACATCGTCTGCATGAACCATAACCACCACCCCAATTGAACGAGTTGTAAGACCCCAAGATGTCTGCCAAGCAAATTGGTTAATGCCACCCTTATCGAGATATTGAATATCGAACATTTTGGAGAAGTTTTGGCCGAGATTGTGTGAGGTAGCAGCCTAAAAATTAATTTAATTTTAATAGTTTGTAATGACATTTTTTTCTTTGTATGAAATTTAAAACTTTGAAAACAATTTCAACATTTTTATTTAATTTTTACTTGAATAGCTCGTCCGTTTGCTGGAATAAAAGTTTCCACAGTTGTAGTATACAATCCTCCTGCGAATTTCTCATTCTCAGTTTTAACCTTCATTACAAAATCATCAAAAAAATTAAACATTTTCAATCATTAATTTTACCCCTTTAATGACAGGCACAGCCAGCAATTCCTCATAGACTTTCCTATAAAGCTCTAGAATATGATAGGTCTGTTCTTCTGCTTCTTTGAATGAAGCATGTGCAGTATGTCCTTCTTGCCAAAGGAATTCCCTGGTTCTAATAAAAGGTGTTGGATGTTTGAATTCCCAGCGAACAACATTAGTCCATTGATTCAATTTCAAAGGCAAATCTCTGTGACTGGTGATCCATTTCGAGTATGAAGGATACATAATAGTTTCACTGGTTGGCCGAATAGCAATTGGTTTATCCAAATTTGTATCTCCATATTTAGTGACCCATGCTACTTCGGGGGCAAAACCTTCAACATGTTCTTTTTCGGTTGTTAAGGCTTTTTCAGAAACAAACAAAGGAAAATAAGCATTATCAACTCCATTCTATTCATAAATTTTAAAAAAATTATTGAATATTCAGTTTTTTTTAAAAAAAAAATCATAAATATTTGTTTTTTATTGTATGAAATAACTTCTTTAATGTGTTTATCAAAGTACTCTTGGATTTTTTCCCACATAGCATAAGCCCATGGTCTCAAAATATAGCAGCCTGACACATCATAATATTCAATGAGTTCAGATTTTATAATGATCTGGGAGTACCATTTGGAGAAGTTTTCTGCCTTCTTAAACTCAAGGCAAAGTTTTGTTTTACCTGCATCTTCTTCTTTTTCTTTTTTTTCCTCAACAACTTTTTTATTTTTGTCTTCTTTCGGTTTATCTTCAACGACCTCATCTAAAGCCAGTTCTTTATAAGTCCTGCCAATGTCTTGCAAATACTTCAAAAAGTCGGCTTTTGAAAGCTCAATGGTCTCAGAATTATCCATTGGATGAAAAGAAAAAAACTCATGTCCATCAAAGAGCTTTTTGTCTATTATTACGTGTTTCACTTTGTTTTCTTTATCATTGATTAAAGCAAAAGGATTAACTGAACCTTTTTTCACCTTCAAAATCCGATCAATATCCTCTTCTTTTGCCATTCTAACGTTCCCTGGAGTTACATTTAAATGTTTCCAAAAGGATTTTTCGACTTTGGTTTCGCTTAAAGCCAAAACCAAATAAAAATTGTCTTTTTTGTCTGCATAAAAAAGGTTTTTGATGTAGGGAGCTTTATCTAATTTGACTTTTGAAAGTTCGACCATGTTAAATACAGGTTCGTGAGTGTGCAAGGAGAAATTTATGTTTAATTCCTTTAATTTCGCTTTGCATTCCTCTTTGTTGGAAAGAGAAGCGGGTTGCATAGAGGAGAATCTTATTTTATTTGTTTGCTTTTGATTTATTGAAAGAAAAAATCTTTTGTTTATTAATTTGAATTTGAAAAGAAATTTGAACATTTGGTTTTAAAAAAGAGCAATTTTTATTTCTTTTATAAAATTTTGTATTTTCTTGTTTGGTTTGTTTATTTTGAAAATTTAATTATTTTTTTTTAAGAAATAAAAATTTTTTTCAAATTTTTAAAAATTTAATTTTTTTTGTTCAAATCACAATTATTTTTCTATAAATAAATCTTGTTTTTTAAAAAATTAATTAAAAAAACAACCAAAAAAAGCTTGCCTTCAAAAAATCTCAACAAAATAAATAATTTTCTTATGAATTCAAATTAAAATTTATTTCAAATTTTATTTTTTATTTAAAAATTAAAACAAAACCTCATAAAATTCAAATCAAAAATTTCAGCGTTTAAGCAATGGAAAAACAAATGAGTTTAAGACCACAAGAGTATGTTTTTCACCAGTTTTAATTCTCATTTCTAAATAAAGAGATCGAAACAAGGTGGAGAAAGAAGGAGGTACAGGTTATCATTCATTTTCCAATGAAGAGAAGAAGAGTTTTGCTGATATCATCAGTTATTCACTTAAAAGTGACCCAAATCTAACAGATCTCCTACCAATCGATCCAGAAACTGATGATCTTTTTACAGCAGTAGGCAATGGTATTCTCCTCTGGTACATAAAATTAAATCCTTTTAGAGTTATATTGGATTTGTTCTTTTTAGCAAAATGATCAACAATGCAGTTCCTGGAACTATTGATGCAAGAGCCATCAATACTAAAAAACCATTGAACATTTTTCAAATCAAAGTATTTTTTTTCCTAAAATTTGATTATTTTTTTAAAAAAACCTAAAAACATTCTTTATAAAAATAGGAAAATTTGACCTTGGCTATTTCTTCAGCAAAGGCTATTGGTTGCATTATTGTCAGTATCACTCCACCATTGATTCTTGAGAAAAGAGAGCACATTATACTTGGTATTTTATGGCAAATCCTTAGAGTAAAAAAATAAAATTATTTTTCAAAATTGTTTATTTTATTTTTTTTAGATCAGAATTGCTTCGACCATCAACTTGAAAAACCATCCTTATTTGATCCGTTTGAAGTATCCTGATGAAGAATTATCTGATTTATTGAAGCTTCATCCAGAAGATCTTTTGTTGAGATGGTTTAACTACCATTTAAAGAACGCAGGCCATGATCGCACTGTCAAAAATTTTTCAGGCGATATAAAGGTTTTTTTTAATATTTTCATTATTAAAAATTATTTTATTTCTTTAGGATGCTATTAATTATACAGTCCTTTTGAACCAATTGAATGCTGAAAAGTGCGATAAGACTGGTTTGGATATGGATGAAGAGAAACGAGCGAATAAAGTCATTCAAGATACCAAGAAATTGAATGTTCCTCCATTCCTCAGAGGAGGTGATATCAGATCAGGCAACCCCAAATTGAATTTGATGCTTTGTGCCGAAATCTTCAACAATTGTCCAGGACTACAACCAACAGAACAAGAGTTATTAGAAGCAGCAGGTCTTTTGAATGATGATGTTGGTGATTCTCGTGAAGAGCGATGTAATTTTTTACTGGATTATTTATGATAAAAATTGATTTTTATTAAATAAAATGATAGCTTTTAGAATGTGGGTTAATTCATTGAATATTGAGAATGTTTATGTTAACAATCTTTATGAAGATATCAAGGATGGTATTGTGTTATTGAAGGTTTTAGAAAGAATTGAGCCTGGATGTGTTGATTGGAAAAAGGCAGAGCTCAAACCTACTATCAAAATAAAGAAGGTTCATAATTGCAACTATGCTGTTGATACAGGCAAAAACATGAAATTCAGCTTAGTTGGAATCGGTGGTATTGATTTGGTAGACGGTAAAAAGAAATTAACTTTGGCATTAATCTGGCAAATGGTCAGAAAACACACTTTATCTGTAAGTTATAATTTTATTTTAAGTTTATTTAGTTTTGTCTTTAGCTTTTAGGAGGTTGGAATGAAGAGAAATTGATTGAGTGGGCTGTTTCCAGAGTGGCTAAAGAGCCGAAAATTACATCTTTCAAGGATAAATCCATCCAAGATTGCAAATTCTTATTTAATCTCATTGCCAGCATTGAGCCAAGAATTTTGAATTGGGAGCTTGTTACTCCAGGTAATTTTTTTTAAAAATGTAATTCCTATAAAAATTGTTTGTTTTTTTGAAAAATTAGGTCAAACTCCTGAAGAAATCGAAAATAATTGCAAATATGTGATTTCAGCAGCCAGAAAATTGGGAGCCACTATTTTCCTTGTTTGGGAAGATATTAAAGATGTATCCTTTCTTCATTAATGAGGATTTTATAATAATTTTAACAGGTGAATCCGAAAATGATTATGACTTTGGTGGCTGCTTTGGTACATATTGCAAATAAGGGAAAGCAAGAGGAAATGCCTGATATTTCCCATCAAACTGAAACTCAACAAATTTAAAGAATAAATAATCGAACTTTTAAAAATTTAACAACCAAAAATTAAATATACAGACAAGAAAAAAATTCCATTAATAAAGAAAAATCATTAATTAATTTTTTTATTTTTCTTTCTTTTATATAAAAGAAAATTAGAAATTGTATTTTCAAGAAGTTGAATAAAGAAACAATTAATTGGATGAAAAACATTAAAAATAATAATTAATTTATTTATTTTCTCTAATTAATTGAAGTCATAATATATAAAGGAAATTAGTTATCTCCCAATTGAAAAATTCAATTCTTATATTCCGATCAAGTTAGCATAAATTTTGTATTGTGACTTATTACTGACTAATAAGAAGAGAAGATCACAGAAGATTTCTTTGTTTTGTTTCATAAGCTTCTTTTTAAATATTTCATAAAGTTGAATAGGTGCAAAGACCCCACATATTGCAATATCTTTATCAAACGGAATAAATGATTCATGGGAACAATTCCTCCCCATTTTTTGTTTGACATATCTATCAAAAATTAATAATTAAATTTAAAAAATAATTAATAATCAAAAATGCCTTGGATTGACTATTGGAATATAATCAGATATTTTATTCCATAAATAAGCTTTTCCGTCCTCAGATCCTGAAAGGATCATTTCTCTTTCATAACAATAATCAGATTTTATATGAAAACGTTCGTTTTTGAATCCTTTATATTTAAGAATTTGCTGGAAATTTGATGTGTCAATTAGTCTTATTCTGCTGTCATTTGTAGTGACCAAAAAATATTGATTATCAATAAATTGAATATTTGTGATTTTTTTCCCCTTTGATTTCATTAGATTCTTTCTCTTGTTTTTGCATTGTATTTCCGTTATCAATTCTATTTTTTTCTTCAAATTTGAAAAAAAAATTTTCCATTTTTTACTTTGGTTGAAAATTTACGTTTATTATCTTGTAAATCCTTGCACAACCTTGCACAAACCCAAGAACCAACATGCTTCTATTAGGAGAGAAAGCCATAGAAGTGATGAAATCAGGAGTATGGGCATATGTGATAACTTTTTCAGAAGCTATATCCCATAATCTCAATATTTTATCAAAACTACCTGTGTAAAAAGTGTTCTCGTCCTTAAAAATATTTTTTTCATTATTATTAAAAAATTATTTGAAATACTGTAATTTGTTTTGTTAAAAAATTCAGTTTTGAAAAAAAATGCAATTAATTTTTGAGTAATCATTATTTAATTTTTTTATGAGCAAATTGAAAATTTTACTTCAGGGTTAAAAATGCAACAAGTTATAATATCAAAATGCTGGAAAATTTTCAAAGGGACTGGGTTATGTCTTTCCCAAAGAATCACTTTAAAATCCATTGAACATGTAAGGATTTTTGTTGAGTTCTGTGAATTTTATGTATTGAGTTTATTTTATTTAATTTTAGTCTTACGAAATTCCATGCCAAATCCACAATATCCGATTGATGGAATTTCTGTATAAAACAATTCAAGTTGATCAATTCCACTTGAGAGAGAAAAATACATTGAAAATTTTGCAAAAATTATTATTTTTTTTACAAGTTTCTTCATTTTTATTGATTTCATACACTCTCAAAATGGCATCACTGCCTCCTGTAGCCATGTATTCTCCATTAAAGCTGAATTTTATCACCCATATACAATTTTCTATTAAGTTTTTAACTGGTTTTGATTTATGGGTGTTGATTTTCACATTTAAAAGTTCAGGACAATTTTTTTTTTCTTGATAGAAATTTTGCACACATCTCAGATTGTTCACATCATTACTGTTTTTGTTCTTTAAAAAAATCTTTATTTTCTCATTCAAAGATGATTCCAAAGGTATGCTCGGATACATGAAACTATTCAAATCAATCATAAGTTTTAAAGACGATTTTTTTAAAGGATCCTCATGTTTATCTGTTTTTTGTATGATAAAATCATCACTTTTTGAACTGTAAAAAGCTCTTTATTTTATTGATTTATTTTGGAAAAAGTCTTTAGTTTTACTTTTTTTCGTTCGGGTCGATATCCACTAATATTCGATCATTTTTTTCATTTGATTTTGATCGTTTATTATTGGCGATGTGAAGATCAGTTTTGAAGATTGAATTGTCTGTTTCGTTCTGAATAGAAGGAACTTGATTAAATTTTTGATCAATTTCCCAAAACTCTTGGTAAGTATCGTGAAAAATCTCGGAGTCTTCCATTTTCGATTATAGTTAGCCAACGATCGAAAAAAACAATTATTATTTTAAATTTTTCTTTTATAATTTTGATTATTTTTTTTTAATTTATAATTTCTTTTAAATTTAAGAATTTTTGTTCAGATTAAAAAAATAAGCAAAATAATTCTTTATAAAAATGAATAAATATTTTGAAACAGTAAAAGGAAAGCAATTAATTTTTCTCTCTCTCATAATTTATCATTTCGGTATAAAATAACAATAAAACGAATTTAATTTTTTTTATGAAAAAAATAGCAAAAAAATAAAATAAATACAAATTATAATCTTTTCATAATTTTGCCATTTTTTACATTAATCTCTTCTCCAATCTTATAAATTAATTTCCCTCTTAAATAAGTATGGGTGACCTCCCCATAGAGTTTCCTATTGTTAAACAAGAACAGCTTCGGTGAGGCCAATTTAATCGTTTTTTTATCAATTGTTATAATTTTAAAAGGGTTCCACACTACAAAATCTGCTTGAAAACCTTTTTTAATTGCTCCTTTTTTCAATTCAAACCCAAGGATTTTTGCAGGATTCACGCATAATTTTCTTATAATTTCCTTGAAAATCCCATCATATTTACAAATTTCATCATTCTCTCCTTCTTTGTGAGCATTTATCTTCTTTTCTCTCACATACAACTTCGTCCAAACTACTTGTAAATTGACTCCAATACATGATAATCCATTGAAGCATCTTCTGAAATTTCCTTTATCAATCATTTTATATTCTGGAGGAATGGACATATGAAAAGAAGACACTACATCGATTAAATTATTGAATTTCAATCCCTGAATCATTAGATCTCTCTCTTCTTTTATTCGAATTGGTGGAGAGTTTTTGAACTTAGCATAACTGGGTTTTATCATTTTGCTATGAAAATACAAATAAGGTGTACAAACTTCGGTGTAAAGATGCACGTTTTCTTTTGGATCTATGCGATCATTAAAGAACTTCACCATAAAAAACAAAGACATTGATGAGAGATTTGTGAAGAGCATTGTCACATTCTTTAAACTCTTTATGTTGCGGAAAATCAAATGAATTCCATTATATTCCCATATCAATGAATGATTCGCTAAAAATATGTTATAATCCCTGTTATTCACTTCTTCCTTCTCCTGATCTTCGTCTTTCTCCACCTGCAATTCCTTTAATTCTTTGAAAATCATAGTCTGAAGATTCTTTTTTCCCAAATTATTCTGATTGGGAACTGTTATTCTTCTTGATAAAAGCTTTGAACGCATGAGAAAAGGCCTTCCAACCTCTTTGGTTTTTGATGAAATTATTTTTGGGGTTTTTTCTTCTTCTATCTCCAATGGAAATCTGACTTTAAGATGAGAACTTTTTTTGGTTTGAACATCGTTATTAGATGTTTTTCCAGTGTTTTTGCTCAATTTTTCAAAGATTTGTCTTATGCAGTTTTTCAAAGGATTGCCATCGAATTTACTTTCTGTTGCATTTTGGATTTCTTCATTGAAAAAAATTAGTTTTTGAGGTTGCGAACTTTTAAATTCTATTTCGTTATTGGTATTTGGAGAAGGGTCTAATTTATCATTGATTTTCCTTAATGCTGTAGTTGAATTATCAAAATCTTCATCGCTTAATTCGATGTCATTCATTAATTCCTTATCTGTAGACACAGATATATCCACTTTTTTTTCTTCTTTTATTTCATTATATTCTTTTTCTAGAACATTGATTCTAAAGCTCGTACTATATTGCACCAATTCTAAACTGGCAATGGCATTTTCTTTTTGGCTTTTTGCAACTATATTTGCTTTTTTTTTCAATCTGTCGATTTCCGAAAAAAAATCCTCATGTTCTGTATGATGTATCTCAAATTCTTTGATAATCTCTTCAATCTCCTCATCTGATGAATAAGTCTTATCTGATCTTTCATTAGCAGTTTGAATGGCTTCATGAACGCCTCCAGCAAAATTTTTAAATTTCTTTAGTTCTGCAGTTAAATCAAACCTCATTTCTTTCTCTTCACCCCTCAAAGGAGAACACATGAACCTTTCTCTTGGACTCACGTATACGCAATCAAAAGCTAGAAAAATTCCATGCAATTCATTGTGTTTCGCAATCTTTTTAAAAAGACTTTTCAAACATTTCCTCTCTATATTCGGCAAATCAGATAGCATTGTCTGTGATAAATAAAGCTTAAACCCCAAAACATCACCTTTCTCATAAATCTCCTTTATCTTCTTATAATTATGAGCCCCCAAATGGCCCATAAGTCCGCAATCTACATATAATTTACCTTCTAAATTCTCGATGCGATTTTTTATGCAATTTTGTTCATCGAATTTATCATCATAAAAATTCATTAAAGGGTTATCTATGATCGTTGTAATGCCGCCTTGTGATGCCATACGGGTGACTTCGCTTGGATTGCTCCATTTGTCCTCATAATTACTGTTTAAATGAACGTTCATATCTATGAGGCCTGGAAAAATATAGGAATCGCCCATATCATAATAGTCATAACTTGCTTGAATTTGCAATAGCAGATCAGAGGTTATTGCACTTTCTAAAAGAATTTCTTGGATTTTGTCAAAGGAGACGAGGATTATGCCAGAGAAAGAGTCAGAAAGGTGATCTGAAAAGATGTGTGAAGATTTGAGGGCGAGGTTCTTATCCATAAAATTATAAATAAATTTTTTAATTTTTAATTTTTATAATGAGGACAAATTATCCAAAAACACTAGAGAAAATAATAACATTGAGAAAAAAGTTTTTTTCATTTTAAATTTTATTCAAAAAAAATTCAAAAAAAAGGAAACCATTTTTGTAAGTTTTATTATCATTTAAAAAAATGCAAAATTTTTGAGGGGAAAATGCTTTACTTTGAATAATTGACATAAATGACAAATAAATTAAAAACATTCAAATGTTTACAACAATTTTTCAATCTTCAAAAAAAAAAATTCTTATCAAAAAATTAGGAAAAAAACACTTTTTTCATTTTTTTTTTTAAACTTAAAAATTTTTTTTTAAAAAATCAAAGCTTTCAAATAACAGTGCTTTGAAATAATTTTAAGCACTTTTTCTAGTTATAAACCGCTTGAAATCATTCTGAATATTCAAAGATTATAATTTTTTATTAATCAAAACTTTGATTACTTTCTATGAAAATGTTTTGTGGATTATATAAGCAAAAAAAACCTGCCGCTCTTCCAAAAAAGACTGAAGCAGAGCCTGAAAAACCTTTTTCTTCTCGAATGGCTTCCACAGTGATCACTCAAAAATCATCTAAACCTTTAGTGGACTTAATGAAATTGGAATGCTTTAGAAATAATGATAAGATTTTACAAAATTATGAGATTATTGAGAAGATCGGTGGAGGCTCCTTCGGCGAGATCTACAAAGTCAAAAGTCTTCAATCAGATCAAATTTTCGCAATGAAAATCGAAAAAAAACGGCCAGAAAAGAATCTTTTATTGATAAAAGAGCGTCAAATTCTTAATGAATTTCAACAAGATTATGGCTTTCCTCATATAAATTCTTTTATAAAAGGGGATAATTTCAGCTATTTAGTGATGTCTTATTTAGGAGAGAACCTTGAATCTCTTAAGAAGAAAATGAACAATAAGTTCTCTTTAAAGACAGTAATGATGGTTGGCTATCAATTAATGGAAAGAATCGAGATATTACACACCAAAAACTTCTTACATAGAGACATAAAGCCTGAGAATTTTGTGATAGGTTCGGGGGAGAATTATAAGACAATTTATATCATAGATTTTGGATTATCAAAAGCTTATATAGAGAATGATGAACATATTCCTTTTAAAGACCATAAAGGGATGGTTGGCACTGCTCGTTATGCAAGTATTAAAACTCATTTGGGAATTGAACAAAGCCGGAGAGACGATTTAGAAGCTATTGGGTATATGTTGGTATATTTTGCGAAAGGGAGATTGCCTTGGCAGAACATTTTTGCGAAGAATAAAGAGCAGAAATATTTACAAATAATGAATAGTAAACAAAAGGTTACTGTGGAAACTTTATGTTGTGGACTCCCGAAAGAATTCGTGAGTTATTTTGATTATGTAAAAGCTTTGGAGTTCACCAGTAAGCCAGATTATAAGTATTTAAAGCAATTGTTCTTGACTATGATGAAAAACGATCAACATTGTTTGGATTATGAGTTTGATTGGCTGGAACTTTTCAATAGAAATTCTAATAGTAATAGTAGTTTAGAGATGAAAGATGATGAAAACTATCATAATCATGTAAATGATTACTTAAAACATCACAAAAATGCTAATAATATTGATTTGTTCAACGAAAACAGAAAACCATTGCAATTCTCACCAAAACCGCTGAAAAACGCAAAATTGCCACTTCCTGCAAATTTTGATGAGAAAATGCTGAGTTATTTAACTTCTAGCAATGAAGAATTGCATGAATGCGACCTCAAAGAAGACGATTATGATCAAGTGAAGATCCAAGAAACTTATAATACAATGAGGCCGAAATTAATAAGAAGTTCAATTAAGAAAATGAAGAATTCGGGAGAAGTTTTTTTGGTCAATTTCAGGGGTAATAAACATTTTTTTAAATTCAACAAAAAAAATCTAATAATGAAAAAAAAATTCTTAAGATATCAACCAGAAATATCAGGAATCTTCCGCTGAGTTTTATGTATCATTTGAGCAAATTCCTTTCAAAAAAGAAGAGATTTGAAGGTTTTGGAGAATTTAAATAAATTTTAACCGTTTTATCCTGTTTTTTGTTCTCTTAGTTTTTATAGTTAAATTAGATTTCCTCTATTTTTATTTTAGGAGCTTTGATATGTATTTTTTTCTCTCTAAGCTTTAAAGCAAAAACATTCGACTTGAAAAAGCTTTATTTAAAAACATAATTATATTTTGATTTTGTTTTTTTTAAAATTAAATTATTTTTTAAAATACTATATTTTTGTTCTAAACAGGCTTTATTTATAAATTTCAATTATTTTTTAAAAGAGCAGAGTTTTTTTAATTATAAATCTAAACGGATTTTTTTTTAAAAGAACAGAATAAATTTAACAAAGATTTTTTTAAAGAAATTAAATTTATAAAACTAATTTTTTTTTTTAAAAAAGTATATATTAAAAAATTTATTTCAAAATTCAATTTAAGAAATATCCTATATAAATTTTTTAAATTTTCATTTATTTGAAAAAAAATTTAATACCGAGCCTCAGGTCTAACCCTTTTTTTTCTAATCTTCTAACTTTTTTTAAGGTTTAAATGGGAAACACTAATAAAAAAAATCAAATTTACAACGATGTAATCTCCCTAACTTATCAAAAGATTAGTAAAAGTGCCAACCCAAAAGTTTTATCCCTTTACATTGATAACGCCCAATATCCTGAAAGCGGCATGATAGCAGTTGGAAACGAATGTATATTTCCAAAAAATCCATAGATTAAATAAATACCTCCCTCTCATTTTTCTTTGTATAAATTAAAATATTTCTTGTTTTTCCTTAGTCGTTGAGAACTATTCTGAGCCAAAATCAACATTATATACCTCTTATCAAGCTTCTTCTAAGATATTAACAAGTTGTTTTTTAAATACCACGATCAGTGAAATACATGGAAAGAAAGAAAAAAACGAACCTACTCTTATCCTTTCATTGGAAAACCAACAATTGGAGTTCATTCATGGCAAAACCTTGATATCCTTCAAGAATTACTCTCCAGTTCTCAAATTGACTGATGTTGTCTTTCCCAATGAAGAAATAGAATTGATCAGTTCAAACCCTGAACCATTTAAAGCTTTATTTGTGGATACACTGCTCACATTAGATGAAACACAGTTTCTTATCGGTTTCGCCAATGGGTTCGTTCAAAGGATCTCCCTTCCAAATACCATTATTTTAAAGACTTATAACCCTTTGCTTTTTCAAAAGGAAGAACCTTTGGTGGAAAAAAAAGAAGAAAAACAACTGTTAGAAAAAAAAGAAGAAAAACAACAGATAGAAAAAAAAAAAGAAGCTTCTGTCTCTATTGAAGAAAAGAAAGAAGAACAACAAGAGAATGAACCTTCAAAAGAAGAAAATGAAAATCCCTCGGAAAAGCAAATTATTCAAGAAGATGTTCCCAAAAAGAACAAAACTATAATTTTGGATAATTTCCTTATGCCAGGCATAGAATCCCTTGGATCCTGCAATCTCTATGAGTTACTATTTGTTAATCATCGCAATTATGATAAAAATGCATATAACCGTACCTTCGCCTTAGAAGAAACCCCGATTTTCATTTATAAATTCAACGGGGAAAAACATATGAGACTGAGGAATTGTTCAGGAACTGTGCTACAAAACTCAATTCTTGATAATAGGGGACTTTATCTTGTGCTGACAAGCGGGAATCTCATTTATGCATGGAATTTTCTCTCAAATAGCCTAATATTGAAGATTTCATTGGATAATTTGGGGATGAAAGGAGGCTCTGAGACTTTTTTCACGACAATGTCAGCAAGAAGCTTTGATATTAATCAAAGATTGGTGACTGCAGATAAAATTTATGATTTTTCCTATTTGAAAAATCTGATTAAAATGGACTATAAAACAATTGATGGAGATTTGATTTTCACAGCTGAAAGAAATGGTGGGTTTTTGATCAGTAAATTGACATTTGAAAATGAAAAAAATGAGGTTTCTTGGATACCGATGAAGATTTTCGATATGAAGGAGAAAGATACACAACAGAATAAAAGCAAGGTGCTGAATTCGATCAAAAGTATTCAGAATAATATCAGTGTCTTGTTCTATGATAAGTTCCAGGATAATCTTTATATGATTGATCATAAATCCAGCGTGAGGATCTTCAAAAGAATCACTCAGAAGATATTTGCTCCTTAATGTTTTTTAAAATTAATTTAAAAAAAATAAGGAAAACCAAATTAATTTTTTTTAAATTTTAAAACACAAAAAAAATCACTAAAAAAAAATTTCAGTCTTTTAAACAAAATTAATTAATTATTTGAAAAAATTGAGCATTTGACTGAGGTTATTTAAATATTCTTTGAAATTTTAAAAGTTTTTTATTTGATTTGAATTTTTTTAAAATTTGAATTTTCATATAACCACAACGACATTCCAAAAGGGAATTTTCTTAAACTTTTTTAATTTTTTTATCGAATTTCATCAGAAAAAATTATTATTTTTTCTAAATTTCTTTTTAAAATTTTAGAATGGAATTTACGTTTTTTTTCAAAAAAATAAGGATAATTTTTAATGAGCAATTTAGCTGATTCCAAAGTTTTAATTGCTTTTATCTGTTCTACATTTTCGATACTCTGTTCAGGGTACCAAATCATTCAGCATTTAATCAATTTTCATGAACCAAAATTCCAACTCTACATCGTTCGAATCATCCTATTAGTGCCAATCTATTCGATTTCAAGTTTTTTATCATTATGTCTTCCAGAATCCTCTTTGATTTTTGATACCCTCCGTGATTGGTTTATCTTTAATTCATTTATTTCTTCTAATAGAATTTACCAAAAAATAGCTTTGAAGCTTATGTTTTATATATTTTTATGCAATTACTTATACAGTATTTGGGTGGGGAATACACATTGATTGCTCATTTGGAAATGAAGGTATTTATTTATTGTTGATTTCTTCAAGGTAAAATTTTTTAAAAAGGGTAGAATAAAACATCCTTGGCCTTTTACAAAAAAATTGAGACCATTGGTTTTGAACCGTGTGTTTTTTCGGAAAATTAAACAAGGCTGTTTGCAATTCGTGTTTATAAAGCCATTCACTGCTATTATTGCATTGATTTTGGAATCACAACATGTTTATAAAGAAGGCTCCTTGGAATTGACATCAGGATATATTTATGTTGCAATGATTAATAATGTTTCAGTCTCAGTTAAAAGCTTCTGCCCAAAAAACCATATTTTAATTTAAAGAAAATTTAGATCTCGTTATATAGTTTGGTGCTATTTTATTTGGCAACTCATGATCGATTAGAGCCTTTTAAACCCTTTGGAAAATTTCTCACTATAAAATCCATTATTTTCTTTTCATTTTGGTTAGTTTATTTGAAATTTTTTGAAAAAATGATTTCTTTTAATAGGCAATCAACTTTGATTTTATTTCTGATGAAAATTGGAGCTTTTGGAGATCCCAAAAACATATCAACTCAACAAATAGCCAGTTCTTATCAAGATTTCATCATTTGCATTGAAATGGTGCTGGCTGCTCTTGCTTATAGCTTCACGTTTTCTTACACTGATTTCTTGGATATCACGAAATCTCCAAGACCCATTCTTAATAATTTAAAAACTGTATAAATTTTAGTAAAACTGACGGAAATAATTTTTAAAAAAGGTGTTAAATGTTAAAGATGTCTTATCAGAAGCGAAAAATGCATTTGTTGATGATGAGGAAGTTTATGAAACTCCAATGAAAGTATTTCAATTAAAATGGAATAATAACCATGAAAACAATTAAATTTTAAAGAATATAAAGCTAAAACCTAAGAAAAATGAAAATGATGAAGAGATTGATGATGAAGTGTCATCATTCATGAAAAACTAGGTATTTTATTATAATATAAAAGAAAGAATGAAACAGTTTAAAAAAAAAAAATAAAATTTTGTAACAATTATTTAAAAAGAAATTTTTTTTTT
>JFJP01037133.1_pt2 | contig 19102 bp, 29 predicted proteins | sample 431651 | NCBI WGS metagenome assembly JFJP01 (sample SAMN02602958, study PRJNA72255) | Microbial mat metagenome, whole genome shotgun sequencing project. | biome: fresh water; feature: sink hole; material: water; isolation source: purple microbial (photo- and chemosynthetic) mats found in...
TCTCAGCATCTTTAGTATATTTATCTTTTACTAGGTTATATAGATTAGAAGCTATTAATCTACATGAATCCTTTGAACTAAGTGGAATCTCACCACAAGGATTTGTTGAAATTGCTTTAAATTCTGGATATACACTAGCAGGATCATTATCTAAAATATTATCCCAAAATAGTATTCCGGGTTCTGCGGTATTCCAAGCACATTGAATTATAGAATCCCAAAGTTCTTTTGCTTTGATTTTTTTAATGTATTGTCCATTATTTGATGGAATTAATTCATTATATGGTAAATTTTTTTGTTGGATTTTATTATCTAGTACCCAAACCTCTCCTTGTGTATTAATAGGCCATATAAGAATATAATCTTTATCATTCTCTACAGCTTGCATAAATTCATCATTCAACTTAACAGATATATTAGCACCTGTAATCTTTGAGAGGTTCTGTTTACTTGTGATGAAATCAGGAGAATCAGGATGGCTTATATCTATACTTATCATTAATGCCCCCATTCGGACTATATCACACCTAAATCTCTAGTATTTAGGCTCGGACGCTCTAGCTGGTTATTAAGGGAATCCATTTTCCCTCCAGTAGTCTCTACACTTTCCTTGAAATGGTTCAAGGCTTAGCTCGGTATTATTCTCTTACGAGACCTTCACCGAATTCATCCAATTTAAGACGCAGGGCATAGTTTGAAATACCTTCTTTTGACAATAGATTGACATTTATTGTCATTCCATTATCTAACAAACATTCTTTATTATTTATTTTTAAAATTGTAAAAGATCCTTTTAAATTTATAGAAGATTTTATATTATATTTAGCAAGAGTTCTTTTATCTACAAATTTAACAATATCTCCTTCGTTAAAAGTATATTTTAAAATTGTATCTCTTAACCAAATTAAATGATTATCACGCTTTCTTTTCAAAAAGTAATCTTCTGTCGGTAAAATTTGTAGGAAATTAAATACATCTAATTCATTTGAAAACTCCATTACATAACAATCTTCTCCTGATTTAGGTTTAATTGCTGTAGAAATATCAAAATTTATCAGTATTTTTTGCAGAGATAGTAATAATGAGTAAGAAGATGTAAATGATACTTTTTGCCAAAGTCTATCACGATCTTTTCTATATCCCCATGTTATGCATCCCTCAGCATCAAAAAACCCTTGTATTAAATTTTTATAAAGAAATTGTTTAACTATTGGTAAACTACGTTCTTTTTTTAATCTTCCTCCAATAAAAGTTTGTACATCTTCTATTTTTAATCTAATTGTTGAGCTTGGAAATTTTTTCTGAGATTTATTATAAGATAAATCATCAACAATATCACAATCAGTAAAAGATTCGATATATTTTAAAATTTCCCTATCATCATGTTTTATACTAAGTTCTAATATATTATTCTTATCAAAATGCCCATCACCAGTAATAAATCCTATAAAATAGGCTTTTTCAGGAGAATCTATTTTTTCAAATAAAAATTTGCAAGGTTTTTGATTAATAACACTTTCTCTTAACTCATATTTTCCAACATAATAATCAACAGTAGATTTAGATACACCTATAATCTCTGCAATTTTTTTAAAGGTTTTACCTTCTTCTAAATAATTTTTTAATTCTTGTTTGTTCATATTTTTACTCTTTTATTTTTAATAATTTTCAAAATTTTGTATTTCATTTATTTACGTCTACCTGCCTGACCGATTGTATTAGTTACTTGACTAAATAGCTCCATAAATGGAACAACTCCTCCAGTAGTTTTTGCTGCATTGTTTACATGAGCACTAGAAGGTCTTAAAACAGATACATCAACTCCGCAGTTATGAATATTTACAAATCCAAAATTTCCAGCATAGTAATTATTATTTCCTTCTACAGAAATATCAATATAATTAAATTTTTCTAAATTATCTTCTATTATATTACAAAGTTTAGTTCTGGATAGTATTTCAAAATATTTTTTTTCAGTTATTATTTCATAATCTCTTAAAAAAGCTAGATGAGCTTTACCACATTCCTTTAATTTTTGCAAATTATATGAATTAGTCTTTGCTAATCTGTATTCTTTACTAGTAGATGAAAATATTGTTGAATATTTAAAATCTACAATATTTTTAATTTCTAAATCTGTTAATTTTATATTATTTGATTGATGAGATTTAGATTTTATCAACATTTTTTCTAATTTTAAATCATGCTTAATAAATTGCGTAATTTCTAGATAAATGTCAGAATCCTTATGAATATGTAAATTATAAATAGGTGATTCATTAGATCTTTTAGGAATTTTTACACTAGTTGTAAATGGTTGGCCTATTAAAGATAAATACTGTGCAATTTCATCAATGGCGTTTTTAGCACAAATAGAAATATCTATTCTGCCTGAATCTGTAATATATCCATCAGAATCTATTAATCCAGCTATAAAAGGTACCCACAAGTTATAATTTTTTACAAAAGATGGTACTTCCCAAGTATACGTTTTTTTATTTATTTGATTATCAAAATAAGTATCAAAAAGTAAATTATTGAAAGGATGTGTGCTGTAATATTCCCAGACTTCTGTTTTATAAGCAGGATTTCTTGATACATAAATAGAAGATTCTTTTATATTTAAAAGTTGTTCGTGTGCTAGTTTGTAGGCCTCAATTACATTTTTATTATCTCCATTTATTCTAATCCTAGGATCTTTTATTGAATCTGCATTACCATCCCCAAAATGACAACCTAAAAACCATCCAATATAATCTGAATCAGTTTTTTCATACTCAAAAGTTTTTAAATTAGGAGTCTTATTAGTACTATTTAATAATTTACCATCATTATAATTACTAAAAATGTAATTATCATTTTGTAAATTTAGGATAGGGTGTTTTTTAGATGTTTTTAATTTTACCCCATTCGAATAGTTCAACTCAATTTGGTCTTCTAAAGAAACATCCGTAAAATATTTATCGTCCACTAATTTCCATTCATCTTGTAAAGTTTCTAGGTTAAATGATAATATATAATCACCAACATTTACATCTTTAATTGGAATGTTTCCTTTATCTTTTATTATAACTGGTGTACTCTCTTCAATACAGCCTCCTCTACGTTTATAAATTTGAGACATATTCTTTGAAGAGTTAAAAATATCTTCAATAGAGTCTTTAGTATCAAGAACGAAACAATTACTTAGACTTACTGGTTTTCCTGTTCCTATTCCTGCAAGTACTGAACCACCAGGAATTATATATTTAAAATCTTTAAATAATTTTAGAAACCACTCTTTTCTATCAGAACAATCTAATCTTTCTTGTCCATAAACACTTAACTCATCATATTCTGTATCTGAGAGTGAACTAGCTTTTGGTGTATTATCTAATCTTGAAAATTCAAATGCTACTCTTTCAAAAAACTCATCTAATGTCTCATCTCCTAATTGATACTTACTTTTCCATACTTGCTCTGCAAGTTCATCATTTTTAAAATAATTGTTTTTTTCTTTCATTTTTAATTTTTAGTAATTTTTATATTTTTTGCAAAAAATACAAAATTTTGATTTTTCATATTTTTATTATAATGCAAAGATACAAAAAAATTCTGACATATCAAAATCCCTCAAATAATCATTTAAGAGTTTATCAATTTAGATTGTAATTTAGTATTTAATAGTTCATTAATTAAATCTAAAGTTAATTCTTTTTTACTTTCAGACCAATATGCAGCATATTCTTCAAGATTTTCATCTTCAAAAACAAGAAATGGAAGTTTTTTAGCACCATGTCTTGTCATTATTGGAATAGCGTTCTTTTTTTCTTTATAATGATCATAATTGTATTTTTCAATAAATACTCTGTCTAACTTACCTATTAATTTTAAACAGTTTTTTGTATCATTATTATATATTACTTTAATTATTCTCATTCTTCTCCTTGAATATATTGTTTAATTATTTGACCATTTTTATCAGTTAATATTCTCAATGGAATATCTAATTTAATACAAGCTTTTTTTACAGATTCCATTAAATTAAAATGTCCCATTTGTATCATCATTATAATACCTTGTATTTGTTGAGGATTAGTTATAGGTTTTTCGAATAAATCTGTTACTGCTATAATATATTCAGTTATATCTTGCTGTGAGATTTGACTTCCAGCAATTATTTTTTTTATTACTTCTTTCACTTTTGGTTATTATTTTACGTCTGAATATATTTTTAAGACATTCTAATTAACTAATTATATAAAGTTTTATATTTATATTCATTGAAAATTAGAATGTCTTAAAATAAAATTTATACTTCTTCTAAAAGTATTTCTTCTATAATGAAATCAGTGTGAGTTAAAGCCCTACTAAGATTATCTAAGGCTTCTTCTCTAATTGATTCAATATATTGTTCAGTTGCATTTGTTGGAACATCTACATCAAGAGTGATAATAGCTGTAACAATGATTGTTTTTAAATCTTCCATTTTTATAATGTAAAAATATAATAATTATTTATCTCATCATAATTTTCACTAATTGAATCTAAACTAAAAAAATTTCTAACTAAATCTTCATTTATTGTTACAAATTTTTTATATTCAAAGTCACTATAATCTAAAGCTGATTGAATATATCCTATTTCATCTTCACTCATATTGTCAAGATAAGTATCAACTTCTTCACTTGTTAAAATTAAATAATCATAATTATCATAACTAAAATAGATATTTGTTTCTTGTGATATATCCAAAGATTGTTCCTTATCTAATTCTAAATATTCAACTAATGCTGCTATTTTAGGATTAATTTTTTCTTCTAAATTTTTTTCCATAATTAAACTTTTAATAATTTGTTTATAATCATTATCTTTTCAAATTTATTTAAAAGATCTTTATTATCATCTGTTAATACTTGTGTAAATGCATTATATACATCAAATAATGAGGGATCTATACCCATTGGTATATAATAATCACTACTTGTATCTACAAATAATTTTTTATAAGCATCAACTGGAGTAGAAACAGCAATTTTAACTTTACCATAACCATAATCTTCATGTTCTCTTAATGAATAATCTACCCATTCACCAAGATACTGAGTTTGCATATCACGACTTAAATAAGTATCTTTTAAAGATTTAAGCTTAATGCCAAAATCACTTGTATATTCCATTAAATTTTTAATTGGTTTAAAGTTAATTGGCTCTCCTGGTGCTAATTCTTGAATATTAATCCAGTCTGGATTAAATACACACATATTAGTACAAGCTCTATTTAAGTATGAACGATATATCTTAACCATAGGTTTTTTAACATCAATTCCATATAAAAATCCAACTACTTCATCATGATTATCAATACAATGTTTTTCTGGTAATACAGCTTCAATTAGTACTCTATTAAAGGCTAAGTCAGCTACACTACCTGCATTAGTAGTCATTTGATCTGGAGTTTTAACTTTAATTCTAAAGTCATTTGTAAATGCAGACATCTTTTCAATAAAAGGTTCTACATATCGTTTTGTTTCGAAGTATTCCTTCGTTTTTATCATTGTTGATTTACCTTTAAGTAAATCTTGTAAAGTTATATCAGCCATTAATCTATTATTTTGTTTAAATCATAACTATTTAATATTTCATAAAAGTTTTCTGATAATTTTTCAATTTCATCATATCCTGCTTCTTCTCCATATTTTAATCTATTACGAAACATTTGTTTAATATCCCATAAAGCCAAAGACATATCTTCAGCTTTTATATAAGTTTTATGAAGATTAAAATCTTCATCCTTTTCTGTATCAAATTCCAGTATTACTTTCATCTTCTTTTAATTTTATTACTTCATTAATCATTTTCTGAATTTCTTTTAATTCAACTAAATCTATATTACAATAAGTATCATCTTCATCATCACAAGTATGTAATTGAAATTGCATTCTTCCTATATAACAAATACGAAACATAAATTCTCCATATTCATCTTCTGAAATAAATTCAATATTTTCTTTATTTCTAATTGTTTTCATTATCTATATCATAACTAACATTCATATAACCAAAACTATCACAAATATACCCATCACCACCAATTAATTCTTGTAATAAATCATATCCATAATCATAATCAGCAAATTCCTCAGATTCTTCAATTAATTCTTGCAATTCAATTGCATCTTCTAATGTAATATCTTCTCCAATTAGTAATCCTACTGTCCTAACAACAGTTTCTTCAGCTCTAATCCAAAGTCTTTGACCTTCTTTTAATTCTTCCATTTTATTTTCCATTTTTATATATGATTTTTGTTGTTTCAGGATCTTGAATTTCTAAAGTAGCATACCCATCATTATCTTCTATTGAAGTTTCATTCCAAGTATCATAAATTGGTTCGGAATAAACAATATCTAAATCATCATAATTTTCAACAGCATCAATTACTTTCTGTTTAGCTTCATCATAAGAATCAGCTTCTATTTCAATGCAATCTCGATACCAAATTGTACCGAATTCATCTTTAAAAAATGTATATTTCATTTTAATATAATGTTGTATAAGACATAGTGTCTTTATTTAAAATAATTAACTGTCGTTTACCATGTTTATTTAAAGTACATGAAGCATAAGCCCAACCTGATAAACCTTTATTATATCCATGTTGCATTTGACATGATATACCAACTTGATAACATCCTCCTGAAATTTGAGGTGAGTGTGAATGACCAATAATAGTTTTACTAGATAGTTTAGAAAATGCACCAGCACTACCTTTAGAACCATTTGGACCTTTATGACCATGAAGTGCTAATTCTACATCACGATGAATGTAAGAATCATCAACTCCAAAAGCTTTTATATTTTTAAATGTATTATTAATTGTATAAGGTATAACTCCATTTTTAGCTTTGCCGGATAAAGTAAGTTTTAACATATCAACAAAAATAACTGCATTTTTCATATTATCTCTCCAATCACCTTGCCACATAGCTCTATCTAACATATCATCATGATTAGATGCAATAACTAAAGTTTCTCTCATATGAGTTTCAAACCATTGAAGTTCTTCTTTCATTTGTTCTAATTCTTTCTTTAAATCATCTTTTCCTTCAGTCATTAACTGATGTTTTACAACACCATTTTTAGCATTATGTACATTTAATGATTCAGAATCCCAAACATCATGCAATACAGACATTTCAATTCCTAAATCTAAACATAATTTTCTAAATGCTAAAGTAACACGTTCTTCTTTTTGAGCAAAATGAGAATCTCCCCAAACTAAAGTTTCCACTGTTTCTGTAGTAACTCCATTATCATCAACTCTATAAATTAAATCATTAAAATTACCATATATATCAGCAGATACATTCCTAATATGTACAATATCATCATTTTCTATTTCGACAATTACAAATCCATAAGCATGATGTTCTGCTTGTTTACCTCCTGCAACTGAATCTGTGAAACTTGGAACAGTTACACTACCAGTTGAATGAAGAAATTTTTGTTTTTGATTTGGTAAAACAGGTACACTTCTCATTTCAATTTTTGGACTACCAACAATAACTGAAGAAATACCACCAAATAATTCTATACCACTTGTTGGATTTGGACTTGTGGCTTGTATTTTTAAATCTGCTAAAAGTAAACAATTATTATGTAATTGTTGTCTATTAGCTGTTAAGTATTTATGTGTTTTTTCATCCCAAACATCACCTTCTTCTGCCCAAATAGAAGTTGGATTTCTATATCTTGTTGCTATAATACCAATTTCTGCATCAATATATTCAGCATATACTTCAATTTTACGAAGAAAATCTTCATTAATTGGAGATGCTGTTTGAGCACTAGTAATTATATATCTTTTTTTCTTTTTTAAAGTATGTAGTTTAGCTGCTGAGAACTGAGAAGGAGTTAAAATCATCCCCAATGATTCAATATACTCTGTAACTACTTCTTTTGTTGTATTAAAATGTTCTACTAATATATTTAGTTTATCTTCTAATGTTAAAGTATTATTACTACAAATTCTTTTAATATATCTTTGATCTACTTTTGCTAAATCTATCTTAACTTCCTCTGTAGTTACTTCAATATTCTCTTTATTCATTCAATTTTATTTATGGATTATACTCCGTTAGTTATTGGTATTAAATAAAAAAAGGTCAATAGAAATTAATCTATTGACCTTTTAGTATGGTTAACGTCGATATTTGACGAATGATTTAGGTTCATTATACCACTCAAATTTAGTAGAGTTTCGATGTTTAATTCAAAGAGGTAAACAATCCGCTGGTAATCTTAGACTTCTTTGTTGAAAAAGATGAATTTACCTAATTTAGCTGATTCTGATGGAGTGTAATCCACAAAAGCTGCATATTTTTGTCCTTCAACGATTTCTTCAACGATTTCAATACCATAAGCACGTTTATTAGCTGTAGTAAGTTTTTTAGCAGCTGCAACAGCTTCACTTTTCTTACTTTCACGACCAACTACTACACCTAAAACTACTGATTTTGGATCAACAACTTTAATTGTTTCTTCAACACCTTCTTCGTTAACAACTGTAGAAGTTTTAGTTTTAAAACTAGCTTCTTTAATTTGATATACACGTTTTGATTTGCGTTTACCATCAGTTACTACATTAATAACAGAATATGGACGAAGACGAGTGTCTTTTGACGATCCATCAACTACAATAAATGTTCCAACAGCTTTGTTGGCAGTCATATATTCAGCCATGAATTTATTCAATTCTTTTGTGTTCATAGGTGAACCTTCTTTTTTCCATTTTTGGGTTGCATTTTTCAATAATGCAAAGTCTACATCTAATCCTGTTGTTTCGTAAGCTGCTGCTTTAGTAAATCCTTGTGCTTCAATTGTTCTCATAATTCCTTAACATTTTTTTATTTATAAATTTTTATCTTGTAGTTTCTTATCTATATAATTTTTTGTATTTAAAAATACAAAACACATTTTTATCTCTTTTGTTATACAAAGGTACAACATTTTTTCCAATCTACCAAATATTTTAACCTTTATTTTTAAAAGAAATGAATATTTTTTAAAAATAGGATAGAATTAATATTTTAATAAATTAAAAACCAATGGCAATTTTGTTGTGAACAAAACTATCATATCGTTGTTTAGCTAGTGGATTTTTAATTTGTTCAACAACTTGGTCAAATCCATTACCTAAAACATAAGTTCCAATAAATAATTCTTTTAATTGAGACATAGAAAATTTTGATGATGCTTTTACAAACATTTCTAAATCGGATTCTTCTACACCTTTAAATTTAAAAAATTCTAATCTAGATGCTTTTGTTGGATAACCAATAACTACTCTCATATCCATTCTACTAGGCCTAATTATTGCATCTGATAAATCTGAAGAATCATTAGTAGTTGCAATAACTAAATGATGATCAATACTCATTTTACCATCTAAAAAATCTAAAAATTCAGGTTCTATTGAATCATTTACTAATTTATCAATATCTTCAATTACAGTTATTATATTTCTATCTGGTTCAATCTTTCTTAATGTATTTTTAAAGAAATCATATATTAATGAAAAATCTCTAGCAGAGTTGACTATAAATACTAAACCGTCTTTTTTAATTAATTCTTGAATTAATAATGTAATAGTTACACTTTTACCTGTACCTGGACTGCCTTCTAATAAAATTCCTCTTTTATGAATCATTTTATACTTTTTAAATTCATCTGCTCTTGCCCAAAACTTTTCAGTTTCATTTAAAATTAATTGTGAAGTTGAATCAGGTAATAAACATAATCCATCAGAAGAAATAGCTTGTGGAATACACGTAAGTTGTTCATTAATAATACCTACTTTGTAAATACCTTTTTTCATTTTCTTTACAACTGTTACAGAAATTGCAGGAGTATAATTACCTTTTGTCTCAATCCAATTACTATAATCTTCATAAATTATAGGTTCATCATCCTCATAAAAATCTTGTAACATATATTCATTAATGTCAAGATCTGCTTCTTTTATTTCTACTATACTTTTATTCATTATTAAAATGGAAGCCACTCTTCCAATATATTTTTAATTTTTGTTATTATTTCTGCAGAAGTTTTTAATCCAAATGAATCAATTTCATTAATTCCAACCATCATATCATCACAAACAATACTTAATCCAATTAAATAATGATCATAACCATTATTAGAATTTAATGTTCTACTAATAATTTTTTCTATTACATCTTTTGGAGTAACAGTTTTATTATCTACAGACATTTTTTGACTAACTAAACAAATTAATGATATTAATATTAATTTATTATTCATTTTTCCAGAAGTTTGTGTACCGCTAGAAAAGAATGATGAGTATAAAGTTCTTTTATCATCATAATTTGCATCATTAATCATCTTTTTTATATCTTCATGCATATTTTAATTTTCTTTAAATTCAATATCATAACCATGTGTTTCATGGAATGCAACCCTACATATTAACTCTTTAAATTCCTGCATACCTAATTTTATATATTTCTCAGGAACTTCATATAATTTACTGTTATATTCAGGCAGAGTTTGCACTACAGCCATATTAGCCTTATACGTGTAACCTGTATAACCTTGAGTTTGTAAATATATTTGTAAAACTACTAAATAAAAAGCGATTTGGCGATAGTAATGATATTTTTGAAAACTTCCGTCAATCCATTGTTCTTCATTCTTAACTCCAACCTCATCAAATAATGGGATATTACCTCCCATAAAATAATTGACATTTTTTCCACTTGTCTTTAAATCATTTAAATAAATTACTTTTTCAGAGGGATCTATTCTATAATTATCCAATTTTAATTTCATTGGAATAATTATATCTTGACCATCTGGCAATGTAATTAATACATCAATAAATAAAGCCTCTTCATTAGATATAATGCATGTATCCCAAAAATTTTGCATAAATAAGTTTTGGTAAATCTTATTATTGCTTTTTAAATTTCCTATACAAGCTTTACATTCTTCTAATTGTTTCTTATTTAAAACGATTACACTTCGACCAAATTCATCAAAATACAAATCATTCATCATAGCAATATAATAAGGTAAGCCTTTTTGTATTGCTGTTTTAATAATTTTTTCTGATAATTTACCTTTATAGTAGTCAGCTTTTTCAGAAGCAATTTCTAAAGATTTTTTAATAGTATTTCCTTTTTTTCTTGCTTTATACATTTCATCAACGAAAACACCAAGTTTTGCAGTTGGCTTTCCTTCATAATTACTTAAAGAGAAATTTTCTGATTGTAAAAATAAAGCATGAACTGCACTACCTAAATCAAAAGAAGAATTAAAGCCTGACTTTAATCCTTCTTTGTATTTTTGAGGTGAACCTTCTTGCATTGGATTTATATAAGATAATTTAGAATTACTAGAATATTTTTTATATTTATCTGAAAAGTAAACTTCGTCAGATATATCTTCTTTTCTTACAGTTTCAATTAAAAATTGTATTTTATATTTGCTTAAATCCATTACCAATCAATTTCAATTAAATAATTACCTTCTTCAACTAATCCTTTTTCATATAAATCATTCATAACCATATCAATAGAAGGATAGAAATTTCTTTCCCACCATAAATCATTTTGGTTTTCATACTCTTCAGGATATTCGTTATTGATTTCTTCAACTGTAGTATTTAACCAAGTTTTAAAAGATACCCCCATTTCATCCCCATTTATTCTATATTCTAATGAATGATTTTCATAATCTTCTGGGTATTGTACTGGAATAGTTATTTCATGAATACCACGTTCTTTACAACCATCTTGTTGTTGAAACATATAAGGTTTATTATAAGTTTTAACAATTAAATCATCTAAAGAATATACATTAACTACTTTTCTTGTTTTATAACTTAAACTCATTATATTTATCTTTAATTTCTTTTAAAGTTAATGAATAAATTCTAAAAGGAGTTTCAAATCCTTGATTATGTGGAGAATCCATTAATAAACATGGTACACCACTATTATTCATTTTAATAAAGTTACTTACAGAATCATCTATAAATACATCTACGCGACCTTTAATCATTGTAGCTTTATTTCCTTTTTGAAAATACATTTGATATACAGGTCTTTCTGGAAAATGATTAGCAGCTAACCAATCTTTTGTCCAACACTTTTTATTTATACGTTTAGTACAATATAAAGCTGGAACAAAATCAATAGAATTTATTTTTGGCAATGATAACCAAAAATTTTTATTATTTTTTAAACTATTAACATTTTTAGTAATATTTACATCTGTCATATCTTTTGGTTTTGTAAATGTAACTTTATACATATTAAAAAATCCTGCTAAGACATCATCTATGTCTAATCCGATTCGTAAATTACTCATTAATTTTATAATTTAATTCTACATATTCCCATAGTTCATCTATGGTAGTTAAAAAAGGTTTGTCATCTTTATAAGCTAATAAACCTTCATTCTCTCCTTTTTCGTATAAATACCAGTTAATCCAATCACATCCTTGTTCAGTGTATGAATTAACAAAAACTATATCAAGAAGTCTCCAAAAAAAGTTTACAATTGGAGTTTCTACAATATCAATATTTAAATTTTTACAAGCATCTATATATTCATTAGATTGCTTCTGTAAATTAACTATTTCTTTAAATAAATCTTTAGTCATATTTTTTATCTGTTAATGTTATATTATAATCTATTAATACATTGTTTATACTATATGGACCTATATATTCTGTGAATTTATTTATTTTAAAAAGAGGAGATACAATTCCTATTAAATTAAATTGATCACTTCCAAGAATAACTCCTGTAAAATTTTCAGTATAACAATGAGTACACATAACTACTAAAGCATGTGTACTATCTATTTCTTTATATATTTTTCCTTTTATCATATTATATAAAAAAAAGACGTTACAAATTGCAACGTCTTTTAATTATTTGGTTAAAATCATTTGTATACATTCATCTACTTGTTTGTGATTATGTGGCATGTATAAATCATACTTTAAATTATTATCATTTAAGTATTTTTTAAACAATTTCCACCTCATTGGGAATGACTCATTTTGACGACCTTTGGTTTCAATAATTCAGCCATTACCTATAAAATCTGGAGTATACTTAACTGATTGTAAATTATTAGACTTTGGATACATTCCTGTTCCTTTTCTTTTATCACTTTCGTAACTATCACCAATATATTTAAAACCTTCAACAATAGTAAATGTTTTTTGCCCGTATTCAAATGATAAATCTGTATTGTTTAAAGCTTTATAACAATATACTTCTAATTGTGAATCAAATTTAATTCCATCAACCTCTGATTTTATAGAGCTAACTCTTTTTTTACCAGCTGTTTTTTGAGGTACATGTTTTACTAATTGTTCCGGAGAACTTGCTCAGAAGGGTAATTGAGGTTCAACTACTTTCTTTTTTCTTTTTGGAAATGCCATATTTCTAATTTAAAACACATAAAAGTGTTTTGTTGTTTTTAATTTGTTATTATTAAAAATTTCATTCAATTCAACTTCACATTCTAAAAAATGTATTAATCCTTTCTTCTTATGAACATCACTTATATCCTTTGCATATTTTCTTTTTAAAAATACACATTTAATGCCAGAAAATGTTTTTTTATATTTATGTGCACCCCTCACACCGGCTAGATCATTATCATATAAAACAATAATATTTTCAAACTTTTTGTGTAATCTATCAAATTGAGAGGGAGATATAATAATATTTTCAGAACAAGGAGCCACAGCTGGTATATTTAATTCATATAAAGCCATAACATCTTTTAATGATTTAGTTATAATCAAATTATCTCCTTTTACAGGTAGTTGTTTAGCTCCTTGTAAAAAGGTAGAACTCCAATTACTTAAAAATCTATAAGTTCTTTTACTAGGCATATAAATCCTCCATAATTCCATTTCATCTTTTTTACCTCCATAATATCCAAACATTGGAGAAGAAGCAGAAGAAGATTCAAAATAGAAACCATTTAAAAAAGAAGCTGCGCAAGAAAAAACATGATATTTTTTTAATGTTTTCTTGTTAATACCAAAGGTACTCCACCAATCTAATTCTTTTGTAGTATAATCCTTAATTTGAACTTGAATATTACTAGTTGATTGTTTTTCAACAAAAGAAGTTTCAGAAATTTTAATTTCTTTAGCATGTTTTTCATATCCCCTAGATTCTAAAATTCCAAAATCATTTGCAATAATTTTTAAAGCTATATAATAACTGCAATTATATAAATGCATTACAACACTTATAAAATTACCATAAAAAGAGCCATCAAAATCATGAAATATTAAATCATTATTTTTGTTTCTAAAAAAAGATGCAGTTGGTTTTTTATCATTTCTTAATGGACTTACTTGCAATCCCTTTTTAACGGGGATTCCAAGATAAGTTTGCATATAAGTTTCTTCTGAATTATATTTTAATAAAAGTTCTTTAGTGATTTTTTGTTCATTTTTAGGTATATCAAACATTAATCACAATTACTTTTTTTACAAATTAAATTTAATATCAGAAATTGTTGAGTCAGCTGTTTCCAAACTTACTACAGCAGCTACATTTGTAGGAGTTGCAGCAGTAGCTTTATCAATTTGTGTTTTTTCGTAAGCACTAAAGTAAACATTGTCACCAATGAAATTACCTGCAACAACAGCTATATATGGAGCTTCTTTAGTTAACATTGAGAAATAAGGAAAACGAGCTTCACCTGTTTTATTATTAATCAATTTAATTTTAACTGGAGTACCATTGAATTTTTCAGTAGCAGCAATCATTAATTTACGAAGTTGAATCCAATCAGGTGCAGAAATTTTCTTTTCTTTTGCATCAATTTGTTTTCCTAATTCTGGGTTAACTGCATCAATAACATGCTTAAATAAAAGCATCATATTTTCTACATTAGATGGAGAAGTTGTTTCAGCTCCAGTTTTAGTATTAGTACCTTTTCTACGATCAAAATCAGCCGCTTTAGGTTCCCATACTGTTTCAGTATAGTAACCTTTAGAATTACCAAATTTAATATCTAAAACTTTATAAACAGCACTTGCATCTTTTACACCTTGGATATCTCTTTCTTCAATTCCTTTAAAAGTTACTTCATGGATTGCATTACCACTTAAAATTGGTAAACTTGTGGATTGAGCAGCTCCCGCCGTTGTTTCAAAACTAAAATTCATATTATATTATTTATTTATTTATTTTTATTATTAAAATGTAAAATCTTTCATCTCTGTTAATACAGTTTCTTCATTACCAGCTACTTCAATAGCTTTAACTTTCTCTACTGCTTTTTTAACAGGTATGTCTTTAGGAACATATTCGATATCTCCTACCATTTGATAAATTCCTGGTTTATATTCAGCTAGAGTAAATCTTTCTCCAAATTCTGCTAATACTTCATTAGCTTTTCCTCTATAAGCAACTGTTCCACTTTTAGTAACTTTATTACCATTTTTACCTTTAAATGCTGCATCAGTTCCAAAGAATGGAGAAATTACATCATTTACTTGTTCGTATCTTACTGATACTCTTATTTCATCATCTACTGGTTCTAATAATTCTATAAGTTCTGTAGAAAGTACTAATTTACCTTCTTCTCTAACTATTATTAAACCTTCTAATTCTTTTCCTACTTTTTTAGTAGTTGCTTTCTTTGTTGTTACTATTTTATTAGTAACTTCTCCAACTGAACATAACACATCTGTTACTGTTTCTGTCGTTGGATCAAAATTAAATGTTACATTTACTTTAACCATTATTCGTTATATTCATCAATTTTATTAAATACTTCTTGTAAATCATTGTCGATGTAGATATCCTTAAAACAACCCATTGGAGTCTTTCCAGTAGTTGTACCATCTGTTTGAGTCATAAATCTATAATTCATTTTATCTCCCTCACCTTCAGTGACTTTAGTAAAAAATACATAAGTAAATAAACCTTCAATTGTAATCATATTATCCAACATTTTTCCAACTGTTTTAATTTTCCAATTAGGATTTATTACATCTCCTGTATTTTCTGCATGAGTTAATACTGCTATTTTTAAATCATCCCTCATATCTATACCCATTTTAAGTATAGAATAAAAATGTTGAGCTATTTGAGTAAATTTATCATAAGATTTTTCTTCTGCTCGATCCATTGCTTCGAACATTTATCTTCAATATAAATCGTTAATTTATATCCGTTCTCTTATGAACTGCTGCATGTTACCATGCAGATGAGACTATATCATCATCTTAATAAGATGTCTGGCGCTTCCACTCACTAGAGTGTACTCTCTTTCGAGATAGTCGTTGCACCTTCCCTTTTATAGGGCTTGGTTCAGGATTGTCCTTTTATAAGGAGTTTCCCTGAATTCACCAGATTTGCTATTAGTTATCACTAACTATAGGGCCTTTAAAATTTGGATCATAAGATCAATATGAATTTTTATATAACTTTCCACTTTTTAATGCTCGACTTATACCTTTATCTGCACCTTGAGGTTTTATGCCAAATTCTAAAGCTCAAGCTTCAATATTAGGTTTAATGCCTTTATAAGTATTGATAATTTCTAAAGATATATTAAAACGATAAATTATTTTATAACGTTTCTTTAAATTTTCAAGATTTGCATAATATATTTTATTAGCTTCTGATAATTTCTTTTTTGTTTCTTCAGTAGGAATATGTGTTATAACATCTTTTTCTTTATTAAAAAGAGGTTGTAATAAATCTAAATAGTATTGTTCTTTTAGATATTGTTCATCTATATTACAAATGTCTATAATTTCAATAATAAACTTTTCTTCTCCATACTTATTATAAGTATTTTGTAAATGTTCATTTTTATGAACTCCTTTTCGAAGCTCTGTTCTATGTTTATAGTATCGTTGTTGAATGTTTTTTGAACTTCCTATATAAAATTTGTCATTACAATTAATTTTATATATTCCGCATACATTTCTGTATTGTAATAGAGACTCACTAAATTTCATTTCAATTGTGTTTAGCCATTAAATATTGAGCATCTTCAAGTATAACTTGCTTTATATGTGGCATAGTTTTAGCAATAAGTACTAATACTTGTTTAATCTTGTCTATATTAGAAGTATTATATAAATTACCTACCCACTTTCCTTCTACTTGGACTAATGGAATATAATTTTTTCTAAATCCTTTAAAAGGCAAAGATTTGCCGGCAACATTTATAATAAATGTTTGTTTTGGGTCTAAATTTCTTAAGCTTGTTGATTTCCCAGACCCACTGGAACCAACCACCGCAATCATTTCTGCCACTGTAGTTTTGTTTTTTAAATTAAAGTACAAATTGATGTACTATCTCATCTTCTTGTTGCATATCTTCTCTTGTAATTAAACTATCTATTGAATTTTTCTTGTAATGTAAATCTAAATACGGTTCATAATCACTAATTTTCTCTGGTTTAGGTAATTCTCTAAATAATCCTAATTCACCATGAAAAGTAACTCCAATATTAACATCCGAGTTTCCCCATCTACCTTTTAAAATTTGAGCTAATCTAAATCGTTTCTTAAGTATATTTTGAATTGGGTATCCTTCACATTTAGCAATCTTTTCTCTATAAGGGAAAAATAAAGCAATTACTACTTCACTTGCATCTGTTGTTCCAGAACTATCTTTAAAATCATCAAGTTGAACGAGTTCATAACCTGAATTTTTACGATCCATACCTTTAGCATTTCTGTTTAATTGCTGAATAAACACTCCTGTAATATCACATTTATTTCTAAAATAAATCATCATATCAGCAACCGCATCTATTTTTTCTTTTTTAGAACCTGGGCCAGATAATAAACCAACATGATCAAGAATAACTATTTTGTATCTATCTTCTACATGATCAACATAATTTTCAGTATGCTCGTCAATAGCTTCAAAATAACCAAAATGTTTTAACCAATCTTTACAAGTTACATAAATTCCTGCTGGAGTTAATGCTTTATCATAAATTTTAATTTTAGTTTCAATTGATTCTAACCAAGGAATTGATTGATTAATATAAATTTCATTTTCATCAGAAATTGGTTGGGTTAAAGAAAGAATATCTTCAAATGTTAATACTACATTAAAAGTATCAAATATATATAAAGATAATAATTTAGCATATAATACGTCTGATGCCATTTCAAAACTATAATATAATATAGATACAGGTTTTTCACCTGCATTTTTTAATAAATTATAAAGAAATACATCTAAAGCAAAGGATGTTTTTCCGGCACCCGTATCAGCTCCTATAGTATAAAGATGCTTACGTTGAATTCCATATATAACAGCATCAAGTTTAGGAATACCAGTACTAATACCTATATTTTTACCTAACTTGCCTTTCTTAACATTGGCTAATAATTTTGAAACTCCCATTATAGTAATTCAGAATTATTATAGCCATTCAATGTTCCTCCAGAATTTTGAAGTTCTTCTATTTCAAGCCACTTCATAGAAATAACAAATTCACTAATTCCATAATGAATTAAATTATTTTCTTTACCAAATTCTAATAAATTCATTATTTTATTATGCATATCTGGATTAAACTTAATTGCTTTACCATAAGCAAAACAGAAATCATCCATACTTTTAAATAATTTAGAAATATTTTTTAAAGAACACTGTCTGCCATTTATATTTACAAAACTTGGGTAATTCATAAATAGTTCCATTCCCATTTCACCGGAATGTTGCATATAAGATTTTATAAAAATCTTATTAAAGTCCACATCTCGTGGATTAAATATTGCTCCTTTTTCAGGGATTTTATAGGATTTATTAATAATTCCTTTTTCCTGTAAAGCCAAGAGAGTATCTCGTGGAGCACCTTTTAAAGGCATTTGACTAAAATATTTGTTTAAATATTCACCATGATCTTCCTGTGCTAAGAATATTAATTGTATAATTAATAATTCCTCAGGAAATAGTTGGTATTTAATCATAAAGTCTAACTCCTTATCTATTGTTAATTCTATTTGTTTCAAATTGGTTAATGTTATTAACCACTCTTTTCTTGTACCTATTACGGTGTTATTACTGTCTTAACA
>JFJP01034061.1_pt1 | contig 19101 bp, 22 predicted proteins | sample 431651 | NCBI WGS metagenome assembly JFJP01 (sample SAMN02602958, study PRJNA72255) | Microbial mat metagenome, whole genome shotgun sequencing project. | biome: fresh water; feature: sink hole; material: water; isolation source: purple microbial (photo- and chemosynthetic) mats found in...
GCGAACCAGATCGTCGCGCCACTTTCCCAGAACTAATTCCTTACTGTATAATTCAGGTATGAGTCATGCAGGACACCATGCCACCCACAGCCTCTTGTCCTTGGTCTTTTCCAGCCAGGGACTTTGGGTGGTGGTGGTGTTTGCAGTCCTAATTACCACCGTTGTCAGCCTCTGGAGAAATCGCAGGTTTCCAACCTGGGCCTTCGCGTTGCTTCTGGTGTTTCACCAGCATCCCGCTGAGCACCTGAGGATGTCAGAACAACCTCCACCTCTGTGTTGCGCTTTGGCTCAGAGTGTTGAGGCTACCCCGTATTTTGAAATTTCACCTCTTGTCCTTGTAAGGCCCCCCAGCAATTCGTGCCCCTCCTCTTCCGCCGTTGTTCCCGCCCCCGGTCTCGTAGAGGCTGGACTCCAACCACGGAGCTTCTTTCATGAAAAAACTGCTTCTCGTTCTCACTTTGTTATGTGGTTCCCTGTTGCTTTGGGCTCAAGCGGATTCCAAGGTCATGCCTGCTGAAACGGACTTCAAGAGCGACCGTTGCGCCCAGTGCAATATGGTGGTCAACAATAAAAGTTACGCCGCTCAGATTGTAGGGCCGGTGGCCCCCCTCTTTTTTGATGATATCGGTTGCCTGGTTCAATACGAACGAACAGGAAAGGTAGCGGCTGCAGATTTGAAAGCCCGCTTTGTCCGTTCGGTAGAAGGCAATGCCTGGCTCGACGTGAGCGAAGCTTTTTGGGTACAAACAAAGGATGTGCGCACTCCCATGGGCTACGGCTTTCACGCCTTTACCGACAAAAAAGCCGCTGAAGCCTTTGCCAAAGGAAAAAAGATGGCTCAAGTGCTGACCTGGGCAGAGGTGACAAAAGCAGTCCCTGCCTCAGGTGGTATGGGAAAAATGTGATGGGGACTTCCCGGTGGTTCGCCTTAGCTTTTATTACTTTGGTGGTCGCCGCCTGCGCCCCCTACGTGCCGGAACCCCGGGAAGTCCGCCCTGAAACCGATGTCTGCCCCGAGTGCCGCATGACGGTGGTCGGTGACGGGCACGCCGCGCAAGCGGTGGGTGAGGACGGCACCGTGCTGATGTTCGATGACCCGGGGTGCCTTGTGATGCATGCCCTGGACGACCCCGAGCATTTTACCACCCTCACTTCCTTTGTTCAGGATTTCGATACCCATGGGTGGGTGCCCTGGGATAAGGCCGTGTTTGTACGCGCCGACGAGGTGCCGACACCGATGAACTACGGCTGGCACGCCTTTGGAGAGCTCTCCCGCGCTGAAACCTTCGCGGAGGTGCATCCGGGGTCGCAGCTTGTCAGCCGGAATACCCAGACGGTTCTGGCGGCCGACCTGAAGGACCGACGTTGGGTGCCCTAGCCCGCGCGGTGGCTGGGCTGTTGACCCGGGGAGGCTGGTTCGTTGGCCTGCTCGTCCTCGAAACCCTCATCCTCGCTGGTTTTTGGGCCTCGGGACAAACACCGTTTGGGCCGGCCTTCGACCGGCGGTCCGCCGAGGCCGACCTGCTGCTTCTGGGGCTTTCTACCCTTCCGGCCTTGCTGGCAGGAGCGCTTCTTACTGCCGGTGACCGCGAGGACGGTATGGCAGACTTCTACCGCTCCTGCCGGGTTTCCGGTCTACGGCAAATTGGCGGAACTGGCTTGGGCTTGTTCGGTGTTCTCGGCGGGGCCCTGGCCTTAGCCCTTCCCCTCAGCCTGGCCGTTACAGCTCCGGGTGTGTTGGTAACCGCCAGCCCGTGGACCAGTTTGATGCTGGGACTGGCCTCCACAGCAACCCATGCCGCCTGGGGATTGTTTCTCGGTGCCTGGGCGCGCTCCCGCCTGGGGGCGGTGGCCCTGTCGCTGGCTTTTTGGGTGGTGACGGTGTTCGCCCTCGAAGCACTGGTGACCCCCTTGGTGGCGGTTCTGCCCCTGCGTTGGGGGCTTCCGGTTTTGAGCGGCTTTCTGCTGACCGACCCGGCGGAACTGTTTCGGGTGGCGGCGGTCATACTCCGTGGCCAGGGTTGGGCCTACGGACCTCTCTTTCAGGAAATGGGTCGCTGGTGGACTTCGGGACCGGGTTTGGCGGTCTTTGCCTTGCTGATTGTTGTGCATGTGACGGTTCCTTTGGCAGCCGCTGTGACGGTACTGAACCGGAGGTCGCGGTGAACCGGCGTTTGTCCCTCGAGGGGGTTGGCAAGTCCTACGGCCGGCATCTGGCGTTGCAGCAAGTAAACGCCGACTGGGCCGAAGGAACAGCAGTAGCCCTGGTGGGGGCCAACGGTGGTGGAAAATCGACGCTCTTGAAAATCCTTGCAGGGGTGGTGGCGGCCGATTGCGGGACGATTTCAGGGCTGGAGACCTTCACGACAGCCTTTGTGCCCGACAAGCTGGCGTTTTCACGCGGCTGGACGGCACGCTCATGGCTGACCTTGGTCGCTTCCTGGAAAAAAGCCCCCGCCGGTCGAATCGACAGCGTTCTGCAGGAGGCGGGTTTGCTCGAAGCCGCCTCCAAACCCGTAGCGACCTTCAGCCAAGGAATGCTCCGCCGGCTGCTATACGCCCAGACACGTTTGACCGACGCCGACTTGATGCTGCTCGACGAGCCCGAAGGCGGGCTTGACCCGCAGTGGCTGGTCCGGCTGGAGGGTGAGCTGGCCCGGTTGAAGGGCGAAGGCCGAACGTTGATCTTCTCGACCCATCTGGTGGATTTGGCAGTGGAATTTGCCGACGAGTTGGTGGTATTTGCGGCGGGCCGTGTTGTCGCTACCGAACCAGCTTCCCTTTGGGCCCCCCTCGACTCGGCGGAACGCCGCCACCGGCTTTCGGCGTTGATTGGAACCCCCTGATGCTTGCGCTGCGCTCGCCCCGGGCTGTGCTGTGGCTGGCGGCTGGACTTGTCATCAGCCCGCTCTCCGCCTTTGATTTTGCCGACCTTCAGAAGGCCGCCGACGACGCCAAGCCCGGATCCACCCTGACAGTCCCCCCCGGGAACTACCAGGGCCAGCTAGTTCTACGCCACCCCATCACCCTTCAGGCCAAAGCCGCCACCTTGACTCATGAGGAGGGAAAGCCTGGCCCCACCCTGTGGATTCAGGCCCCCGATACTACGGTTGACGGCCTGACGCTGGTCGGTTCCGGAACGGGAACCAAACGTGACAACACCGCTTTGGTGGTCACCGGGGACAGAGCTGTTTTAAAGAATCTCACGATTCGTGAGGCCTGGGCCGGAGTATGGGTCGAGGGGGCCGCTGGAGTCCTTATCGAGGGTTTGAAGCTTCAGGGTTGGAAGGATTATCCCTTTTGGGAACGAGGAGAGGGCGTGCGGCTCACTGACACGGTAGGCTCCACCCTCCGCAATCTCGATTTAAGCTTCACCGGCGATGGTGTCCTTCTAGAAAACGCTCGGGGGACAGACCTCGGCACCGTCCGGGTCAGCCAGGCCCGCTACGGTGTCCACCTCATGTTCGGGTCGGAAGGCCGCGCGAGGAACCTCACAACCAAACAGACCGTGGTGGGCCTGATGGCCATGGAGACCTCTGATTGGACTATTCAAAGCTCCCAGTTTACCGAGGGCTACCGGACGGGCTCGGCCGGGGTGCGCCAGGTCCGCACCAAAAACCTCCGCATCGAGGATTCGCGGATTGTCCGTCAGGCCACGGGTGTCGAATTGCTCGACGCCCGTGCGGGACTGCTTCGCGGCAACCAGATCGAAGAAAACGCCATCGCCTGGAGCCTGGGCGGTGATAACGGCCAAACACGGGTCGCGGCCAACAGCCATCGCGGCAATCTCATCGACCTGGCGGGTGGTGAATTGAAAGAGGCCGACGTCGTAGCAGTGGATGCCCATTCCCACACAGCCTCCTCCCGGGGCCAGGCTCCGGTCGAAGCCTCCACCGCCAAGACCCGTCCTCTTTTCCAAGGCAACTACTGGGATGCGTGGAAGGGCTGGGATCTGGACCAGGATGGTTTCGGCGATACTCCGTACCGGTTTGACCCTGAAACTTCCGCCAGGATAACCTCCCGCCCCTGGGCCGGAGTGTTGCTGGGAAGCCCCTGGTCTTCCTACACGCAGGCCCTTCCCGGCGGACAAAGTTTAGATCCCCGCCCCCTGGTCAGCCCCCCCCGCTTTTCGCTATCTTTGAAGGATGACTGATGTCGTGATCGTCGGGGCGGGACCAATCGGTCTGCTCCTGGCTGCCCTGCTGGGACGCCGGGGTAGGTCGGTCCTGGTTCTGGAAAAAAAAGCTGAAAAATCCCACGGTTCCAACGCCATCGGCATCACGCCTCCCTCGCTCGCTGTTTTGGCCAGACTGGGGCTCGACCAAGCCTTCACCCTCTGGGGTGCCCCCATCCGTCACGTCACAGTCCATGGTCCCAAGCAGCGGGTGCTGGGTACGGTCAACCTCGGGTCCCTGCCTCCCCCTCACGACTATATTCTGGCTGTTCCCCAAAATGTCACCCAGCAACTTCTGGAGCAGCACCTGCTCGAATACTCCTCGGTCCGCGTTGAGTACGGTTGGTCGTTTCAGTCCCTCGACCAGGACCCCGCATCGGTCACCAGTTTTTTCCAGGATGCCGGCGGCAATCCCCGCGCCGAACGGAGCCTTTTTCTGGTCGGTTGCGACGGGGTCCAAAGCTTGGTGAGGGAAGCCATCGATCTGGGCCACCGCCCCAGAAAATTCGGCTCGACCTTTCTGATGGGCGACTATGCCGACGACACTGGTTGGGGCCCTGATGCCCACCTGTTCTTCACCCCCCAAGGAGCGGTCGAATCCTTTCCCCTGGGACAAGGGCGGCGACGCTGGATCGTGCAGACAGAGCAGTATCTCGAGCAGGCGGGTACCTACCTGGAAGATGAAGTGGAAGCACGCACGGGCCTAAAGATTCCTGCAAGCACCTGTACCTGGAAGAGTCCATTCGGCATCCACCGCTGGATCAGCCCCCATTACGCGTACGGACGGGTTTACCTGGCCGGCGACAGCGCCCACCAGATGTCGCCCATCGGCGGCCAGGGGATGAACACTGGCTTTGCCGACGCCGAGTTCTTGTCGTCGCTTCTCGAGGCCCGGATAACTCAGCCTCAGGCGAATTCCGAAACCTGGAACCGCTTGTACAGCGCCATCCGCCGCCGGGCCGGTCGGGTCGCCGCCAGCCGGGCTGAATTGTCTATGGCTATCGGTACCGTTCGAGGCTCTGCCTCGGGTCTTCGAAACACCCTTCTGGGCCTCGTCCTGAAGCTCTTTCCCCGCTTCGTCCCCCGCCATTTCGGCATGCTGACCATTCCGGGCCGGAGCCTCGCCGAAGCCAAACGCCACCACCCCCGGACCCTTTTTGCCCTCAAGGAGCTTTCGTGAGCCTTTCTCCCGTATTCATCCGTGCCCTCGCCACCGCCCTTCCCGAGTTCCAGAACAAGCAGAGTGAAATTGAAGCTTTCATGTTGAAAACCGTTGCCAAATCCGAGCGGGAGAAGAATTTCCTTCATAAAATTTATGAAGGTTCGGCTATCGACACCCGGTACTCGGTGATCCCTGACTACCGGCTTCCCACCGACCAGTGGACCTTCTTTCCCAAGAATGCTGACTTGGAACCGGTACCCACAACTGCCCAGCGCAACGCTTTGTTCTGCGTTGAGGCCAACAACCTGGCCACTCTGGCCGTCCGTCGGCTGTTGGATCAGCTGCCCGGCTTCGATGCCAAGGGCATCACCCACCTCATCACCGTCAGCTGCACAGGTTTCTCGGCACCCGGGTTTGACTTCCATCTCGTGAAGGAGTTCGGTCTGGCACCCAGCATCCACCGGTTTCACATCGGCTTTATGGGCTGTTTTGCCGCCTTCCCCGCGCTCAAGCTCGCCCAGAGCCTGGTGAAGTCCACTCCGGGAGCGCAGGTGCTGATTGTCGACGTCGAAACCTGCACCCTGCATTTTCAGAAGGATTTTCAACCCGATGTCGTGGTGGCCAACGCCCTTTTCGCCGACGGTGCCGCAGCACTTCTGGTTTCGGGCGACGAGGGGCCGCTGCAGCTGCACGATTTCCGCAGCCACATCATTCCCGGCAGCGAGGACGACATGGCCTGGATCATCGGCGAGCATGGGTTCGACATGAAGCTATCCAGCTACGTCCCGCGGCTCATTGAAAGCAATATTCAGGCAGTGCTCGACAGGCTGTTCACTGATTCCGGCTGGAACCGCAACGAGCTCAAACTCTGGGCCGTTCATCCCGGTGGACGCGCCATTCTCGACAAAACCGCCAAGGTACTGGGGCTCGATCAGGGGCAACTCGATGTCAGCTACAGTGTGTTGCGCCGGTTTGGCAATATGAGCTCGGTGACCATCTTCTTCGTCCTGCGGGAAATTCTGGACCGCAAACAGAAAGGCAAGCTGTTCGCCTGCGCCTTCGGCCCGGGACTCACCGTCGAGTCGGGATTTCTCGAAGCACGGTAGCGGGAATCAGTCGTTTTCTAACAGCTCAAGAACGACCTTGAGAGACTCATTCGCATCGACGTAGGCGTACCGGCCTCCCGTGTATTCTCCGGTTTGGAGGAGGGGCATGCCATTCTTACCGAGGTTGGCAATGGTGGTCTTCATACCCTTCACGGAGAAAGCCAAGTGATGGACGCCCTCGCCGTTTGCATCGAGGTCGTGCCGCCAGGTGCTCGGCTCGAAATCCGGCTCGATGAGCTCAATCTCAAGGTTAGCCCCCACTGTGAAAAAAGCCAGCTGTGCCCTGGCCTTGCTGGGGTTGCCCAGGTACTTGGTCTGGGCCTGCTCCAAAGGATCGGTGGTTACGAACCGCGGGGCTACCCCGAGCACGGCCTCGAAGGCCGCGGCCGTCTTCTTGATGTCCCGGACCAGAATGCCAACCTGCGTCATCACGTCCGAACCGAGTAAGCTCTTTTCCATAAGATTCTCCTTCCTTAAAACCGCTAGAGACTTTTCAGCGCTTCGACACCCAGGGTATGGTCGAGGTCTCCTGGCAGGCCTGACAGGCTGAGGCAACCGACGACACCGCTGCCCTCCAGGGCGATAGGCACACCTCCGGGATAGAAGCAGTAGCGGTGTTGGCTGACGAAATACCGTGCCTCGGCCGTTGTTCCGTCCCGGGTGAGCGTCAGTCCCATGTACCAGCTCGAGTGCCCGAACCGGTGCACCGTGCGGGCCTTTCGCTCCACCCAACGGTCCTGATCGATGCAGGTTCCTTCGAAAGCATAATGGAAAAGGCGCTGTCCGGCACGGGTGATCGCAACCGTCGGAGACCAGGCTTCCCTCCGGCACCGTTCGACCAGCCAGGAACCCAACCGCCAGGCTTCTGTATTGCCAAACCGTGGAAGAACAAGCCTCAGCTCTTCCTCAAGCAGCTGTTCGGGTGTAAGCCCCACGGTGCCCTCAAAGCACCGGCGCCGGAAGCGTTGAAGAGGGCGTCGGCTGACCGTCAAACGTCGATCTCTCCATGAACTCCGCGCGGGTCCCATCATGGTCGTAGACATTGGCCAGCCGGTGCCGGCACTTCCCGATACTGTACGACACTTCCCGGGGATAGGGCTTGGCCCCAATCCGGCCGCTTGCCTCTTCCATGGTCGCCGCCATCGAGGTGACTTCCAGCCCAAAATGGTTGAGCACCCCCAACCACTCGAGGGTAGGCGGCTGGTCGTAGAGCATCAACTCAATGTAGTTGCTGTCGTCGGGCAAGCTCATTTGAACCCAGGCCAGGGTCTCTTCATTGCTGCTTCCGCGCCAGAACTCGACGCAGCCGAGCAGTTCGCGGTAAAACGCCAGGGACTTGTCCAAAGAAGCGACGGCAAAGCCAAGGTGCATCAAGCAGCTCGAGAGCGCCCGGGGACTGACCTGCGGCCCGGTGCGTCCCGGCCACCCCTCGGGAAGACTCTGTACAAATTCCACCGCGTGTCCGTCGGGGTCCTGAACGGCAAAACTTCGGTTCCCCAAGGCATCGGTTGCCGCTGTTCCGGGAACCGCCCACCCCCGGGACGCCAGGAAGACACGCATCGCTTCGGCGTCGTCCACCTCCAGACCAAATTTCAGGAGCCGGTCAGTATGAGGCGCCGATTCGGGCCTGAGTTCGATCCACTGACGGTTGTTGATCCGTACAAAGGCAGCCGCCAGCTCGCCCTTCTCATCGGTGATCAGTCGCTGGTCTTCCCAGCCGTGCACGTTCTGGTAATACGCCAAAGCCTTCTTCATGTCGCTGGACTGAAAGGCCATGAAGGCAAGTCCGGTGATACCGGGTCGGGTTGGTAAACGATCCACCGTTAGACTCCGGGATTCCCGTAGGTGTACGACACAAAGGCTATCGACTTGCCATCGGGACTCCACGAGGGAACGTTCATTGTCCCTTGGCCGCCATAAAGGGACGCTAGGACCCGGACCTTGCCGGTTTTAAGGTTCTGCTCACGGATGGTGACACGCTGGTTCATGGGGTGCATTTCGGCGGGAACTGTCGGCGGGTAGGTCACGTACACGATGGCGGCGCCGTCGGGCGAAATGTGGGCAAACCAGTCGTTGTCATCGCCCACACTGACCTGCTCCTGCTTGCTGCCGTCCGGTTTCATCCGCCAGATTTTCATCCTTCCCGTCCGGGTCGAATTGAAGTACACGTACGCTCCGTCGGGGCTGTACTCGGGGCCGTCGTCCAGACCCGGGGTCGTGGTCAGCCGGGTTTCCGGGCCGCCATCGACGCCGATCGACCAGACGTCGTACACCCCGTTCCTCTCGGCGCAATACACCAGGGTTTTCCCGTCGGGGGACCAGCCGTGCCAATACGAAGGAGCGTCATCGGTGACCTTGCGGGGTTTGCCGCCTGAGATGGGCACAACGTAGATCTGCGAGGCCGTTTTGCGGCCTGTCTGCTTGGTGGAGCTCGACAGCGCCAGCCACTTGCCGTCGAAGGAAATGCCGTGGTCGTTGTTGTTCTCGGTCACGTCGCCGGTATCGAGGAGCACAGGGGCCTTGGCCCCGAGGTCGAAGCGGAAAATCTTACCGCCCTCGTTGAACAGGAGAAACTTTCCATCCCGGGACCAGTTGGGCGCCTCGAAATGGGAGGTACTGGTGTACAGGACCTTGCGGTGGCCGGTGGCCACGTCAAGAACTTCCAGCCGACTGGGCGAAGGGTTAGTGTTGCCGTCGACACCAGCCGCCGCAGCGACGTCGATGCGGAAGTTGTGGAAGACAGCGGTCTCCGAAACGGCGGGATTATGGGAACAGACGAAAATCCCGGCGAAGACCTCCTCCTTGAGCTCGTACAGCTCGATACGGCCGTGCTCGACCAGAACCTCACCCCGCTTTCCTGTCCTCATAATGACTTCGCCGCCCAACCTCTCCAGCTGGATCACATCGGGTGCCGTGACGGGAAACTTCACTTCCAGGGTTTCGCCAGCAGGGGTCTTCCGATATTGCAGTGAAGTCAGCCCGTCGCCGTGAACCGTGGCGTCGGCGTAGGGGGAATCGCCCGCCAGAGACTGGCGGAACATCAAGCCCCATTTGCGGTGGGGATCGACGCCCTTGCCTTGCAGACGGCCTTCCACCGTGAGGATGGCGTCACCCTTGAGGGGCAAAGCCGCAAAATGGAACTCATCCTTGGGTCCCCAGAGGTTCGTCCCGCTGGCGGTGAGCGTGTAAACCTGCTGTTCCGGATCGTAAACCGTCTTACCTGCAATCGCTGGTCCCCCGACATCCTGAACGATGGCAATGGTAACCCTATCGTCTTGCTTCACAACTCCCTCCGTTTCTTCTGTCCGTAAGTCCATCAGCAACGAAGCTTTTGAATTTGTCAAGCGCCTTTCGAAGGCCCAACAAGAGACTTGACATCAAAGCATCATAATGCTATGTTTTGATGTATGAGAACAACCCTTACCCTCGATGACGACGTGGCTATTCTCCTGGAACGAAACCAAACAGCCGACAAAATCTCGTTCAAGGAAATCGTTAATAGGACTCTGCGGCGAGGGCTGGCCGACCTTGTCGCCGAACCGGCGCCTGTCGGCTTGTACTCCACCCCGTCTCGGGACTTGGGAAGGCCCTTGGTCCCAAACCTCGACAACGTGGCCGAGGTGTTGGCCGTGGCCGAAGGGGATCGCTTCCAGTGATTTTGGTGGATGCCAACCTTCTCGTGTACGCCGTTGCCGAAGGAATGCCCCAACACCACGCAGCGAAAGTCTGGCTCGATGAAAAGATCAACGGCTTCGCACCGGTAGGCCTCCCCTGGCCATCCCTGCTAGGGTTTCTGCGAATTACAACCAATCCCCGGATTTTCGCAAAACCACTGGCAACCGAAGAAGCGTGGGAAATCATCGAGGGGTGGTTGAACAGCCCCAAGGTTTGGGTGCCCCAGGAAACGGGGGACCACCGAGCCATTATGAAGCACCTGCTTGCCTTTGCCGAAGGCGGAGCCAACCTCGTCCCCGACCTTCATCTGGCGGCCCTTTCGCTGGGGCACGGGTTGATTCTCTGCTCCACCGACGGCGATTTTGCCCGGTTCTCCCCCATCCGCTGGGAAAATCCATTGAAACGAGCGCCATGAAACGATCTTTACAACGGCGGTCACACCAGCTATCTTCGTGAACATGGCAAGACGTAAATCGGGATTGGAGCGCATTGTCGGCGGGCTCACCTCCGGCGCGGTCATTTATGGTCTTTGGTTCTTCCAGATCCTCCCGATGGGCTGGGCCCTTGGGTTGGGTGCGGTTTTCGGGGTTCTCCCCATCTTGACGGGTCTACGCCACGGTGCCCGTGAAATCGCCGACCGAGGCCACGAAAAGAGAAAGAAGCTTCTGGCCCGTGAAAGCAAAAACACGAAACGCGCCGAATCCCTCGAAAAAACCGTATTGCAGATCGCCAAACAAAACCGCGGCGTGATCACACCGGCGCTGGTGGTGCTCGACTCGGATCTCAAACTGAAAGAAGCGGAAGAAGTGCTGTCCGATCTGGCCAAACGGGGTTACGCCGAACTGCGGGTCAAAGACAACGGCACCCTCGACTATTTGTTCCCCGAACTGGCGGACTCGTGATGCGTGTCGTCTACGACTATGGACAACAGAAGCACTTCCCTGTTCCTGCGTCGCCAGGCTCCCGCTCCGAAGACGTGCTGGTTATCAAGCTTACCAAGAGCACGCCAAAAACTTCGGCTGATTATGAGGTGAAAATCTCCGACGAAGCTTTGGCCAGAAACCAGGAAGTTCGGACCCATGAACAGGCCCACATGGCGGCCCTTGGGTCGGCTGCGGCTTCCGGCATCCAGTACGACACAGTCACCGGTCCCGGGGGAGAAACCATCGCCGTCGGAGGCAAGATCGCAGTGGACATGAGCCCCGTTCCCGGAGATCCCCAGGCTACCCTGCGCAAGGCCCAGGCGATTATCGCTGCCGCCTTTGCACCCGGAACTTCTTCGGGAGCCGACCTGCGGACCGCCGCCCAGGCCCGGGAACTCGCCCGGCAAGCCCAACAGGAAATTCAGGAAAGCTCTCAGAGCGCCAAGCCCCTATAACGATCACCGTGAGTTTTCCCCTTGACAGTTCTTGTCAGGCGAACTATTTTACCAAGAGTCAAAATTATTTGACAAACGGTAAAATGTGACGAAAGATAAACCTGCAAATCACCGTGAATGGGAAACTCATCAACGCACTGAAGCCATCCGAGCCACAGCACTTCGCCTTTTTGCAGAGCGGGGCTACGCTGGTACTACGCTGGAGGCCGTGGCAGCGGAATTGGGCTACACCAAGCAAGCCCTCTACTATTACTTCAAAAACAAGGATGCGCTGGTGCGGAGCCTCATTCAGGAATCCCTGGATGGGGCTCTGTCACGCATGGAGCGCATTCTGCTGGCTTCGAGCTCTCCGCGTGAGAACCTGAGAGAACTGGTAGACTACTACCTTGAAGAACACCTTCAAGGACGCGGATTCTTCCACATTTTCCACCATGTCGAGTCCTTTATGGGGCAACTCCTTGAGGACGAGGACAGTCTCCACCTTCAGGCGACCATGGGGCGTTTCAACCACCATGTTCAAGGAATCCTTGAGCGGGGCATTGAACAGGGTGTGTTTCGGCGTGAAGACCCTCTGACCCTGGGCGGGGTGGTTCTTGCCCTTGTTTCAGGAGTGATTCAACAGGCTTCAGGCCCGATGCTGCGAAACGTCCCCCCCGAAATTCTACGCAAAACAGTTATTGAGATCATTATGAAAGGAGTCTGTCTGTGAAGGTGAACAAGCCTAATTTTCTGATCCGGACCATTGTCTATAATCCCTGGTCGGTAATCCTCGTGTCCCTAGCCCTAACCGTCGCTCTGGGTGTCGGTATGGCGTTTCTGAAGTTTGATGCCGATCTCTCGGACGATATCCCTGACACCATTCCGGAAAAGGCCTTTTTTGACGAAGTCGGCCGAATCTTTCCTTCCGACGATGTGCTGTTTGTCGCCTTGAAAGACAAGAACGGTGTCTTCACTCCTGAATATCTGAAGACCATCAAGACTTGGTCCCAGGAATTTGAGAAGCTGCCTGGTATCAAGGGTGTGATTTCACTGGCCACAGCAGGGCTGATTACCGGTACCCAGGCGGGGATCGAGATCCGCGACGCCCTTCCCGAGGTGCCTCGTGACACCGCTGAGATGGAGGCCTTTCGCAAGACAGCCACAACCAATGCGCTCACCAAGAGCCTTCTGGGTGCCGACGGACTTTCCAGCGCCCTGTTGATCACGGTCAAGGAAGGGTTGGACAATGCTCCTGTGCCGTTCTACCTGTTGGAGTTCCCCTCGGGCAGCCCGACTTCAGAGACGGTCACCTCGCTGGAGACTCTCCAGAGTCCGCTTACGGTCAAGGCTCTCGCCTCGGTCAGCCTCGATCCGGCGGTTTTTGAGGGTGATCCCGCTCAAGTGACCTTCCAGGTCACTCCGGCTCAGGGGTTGCAGACGGCCTCTCTCGAAAAGTCCCTCCAGCAGTGGATTCGGACCTATGGCCGCGCCGACTGGAAAGTCGCGCCAGGAACAACTTGGAGTTTCACGGTTCTCAAGAACTCGAACGAGTCGTGGGTCAAGACCCGTGAAAAGATCGAGTCTTTCCTCCGTGCCGGTGAGGAACTTCGTGCTCTCGAATCTTCGCCCCCCTTGGGACTTGCGGTGGCGCAGGTTTTGCAGGCTTCCGACGAGGCCGACCGCAAGAGCGCACAGGTCAACTACCTGACGGATCTCCAATCCGGGGGTAAATCGCGGCTTATCGTGGTTCCTCAAGCCGAGGCCGACCTTGGTGCCCTCGAGGCCCAGCTCAAGAAGCTTGCTCCCTCCGTCACCTTCCAGAACAAAGGACTTCCCACCTACAACCGGGCCCAAGCGCTGATCGGCCTGCTGGACAAGCCCGAAGGTGCCACGGTGTATGTTTCCGGGTCCAAGGCTGTCTCCACACTTCTTCAAGGCATCCTCGGCCGCGACCTGAGCGTCCTGTTTGTTTTCGTGATCCTGATCATCATGGTTGTTCTTTACCTGAGCTTCCGGACACTTCGCGGCGTGCTGCTCCCCTTGGCCAACGTCATTTTGGCAGTCATTTGGGTTCTGGGGCTGATGGGTTGGATCGGTGTGCCGCTCAGCCAAGCCACATTTATCCTGCCCATCATCTTGATTGCAGTCGGGACAGCCTACACCATCCACGTGATCAACCGGAACTATGAAGATCTGGGGACGATCGACGACAAACGAGAGGCTCTGGTCAGTACTTTGACGCATGTTTCCATTCCCGTTCTGCTGGCTGGCTGGACCACGGTTATCGGCTTCGGCAGCTTTCTGCTGTCCAGCCTGGGTGCCCTGCAGGCCTTTGGCGGCCTGGCCGCGCTAGGCGTTTTTTTCGGAATGGTGCTTTCTCTTAGCCTCTCGGTCAGTATTCTGTCGCTCCTGGGCAAGCCCAATCTCAAGACAGTTTCCGGGCACCAAGACAGCTACTACACCAAGGCATTGGGTGCAACCGGATCCTTCGTAGTGAAAAAGCCCTGGATCATCCTTGGAATCGCCGCAGCCCTGGTGGTGATTGCTGCCATTGGCATTCCTCGTGTGAAGTTTGAACAGAACTCCTTGACCTCCTTTGACCCTTCCACCGAAATCCGTCAGGCCAGTGAATACCTCAACGATAATTTCACCGGCATCACGGTGTTGAACGTCATTGTGAAGACCCCCGAGGAAGGGGCCATCCTTGAACCCAAGGTCTTAAAAGCTATGGATGGTCTCCAGGTCTATCTGGAAACCCTCAAGGTCAACGGTGACAAGATCTTGGAACCCGGTGAACCCGGCTACGAGCAAGGAAAACCCATTGTCGGAGGAAGTCAGTCCATCACAACGTTCCTGAAGGGAATCAACAAAGCCTTCAACGCTGACGACCCCGCCTTCGATCGAATTCCAGACGAGGAGAATCCAGTTGCTGTTTCGACCGAGGTTTACTCGTGGAACACGTCACGGCAGGTTCTCACCGAAAAGGACTCCGAAACCGGAGAAGTTCTGGCCACCTACACCCCTGGTGGGGAATTGGCCTTGGACGGTGCATCCTCTGCCTTGCTGAAAGCCGAAGGTGCCGATCCCCGCCGCATTGACCTTGTCACCGGCAAGGCCGTCGACTTGATCCCGGGCCGCACTTACACCGGGCAGCTGGTTTTCCAATATGAGAGCGCCGGTGAGCCCGAGACCATCGAGGCCTTTATCGACAACCCTCGGCAAACCGCCCGCATCAATGTCTTTCTTAAAACGGCCAGTTCCAGCTTGATTTTCCAGATTCAGGAAAAAACACAGACGTATATCAAGGCGAACTTCCCCGAAGGAGTGAAGGCTGATCTCACGGGACTCTCCCAGCTGACACTAACCATCCTTAAATTTCTCGTGCAAACCCAGCTGTCGTCTGTCCTTAGTTCGCTCCTGATCATCCTCTTTGGAATCTCGCTGCTTTCCCGCAGTCTGATTGAGGGGCTGTTCTCCATAGTCCCCCTTTCCATCGCCATCGCCTTGAATACGGGGATCATGGGTTGGTTCGGCATTCCCATCGACATTTCAACTTCGACCATTGCCGCCATCGCCATCGGTATCGGCATCGACTACACCCTCCACTTCTTGGAACGCTTCAAGGTGATGTGTCGTACCCTGAGCCTCGAACAGGCCGTGATTGAAACCATGAAAACCACCGGCGTAGGAATCTTCTTCAATGCCTTTGCCGTGGCGGCCGGCTTTGCGGCCCTCCTCGCCAGCCAGCTCGTGGGGAACAAGTACCTGGGTCTGCTGATGATGCTGATCATGGTCACCTCGTCGGTTGCTGCTGTGACTGTCCTTCCCGCTTTGCTCCTGGTCACCAAGCCAAAGTTCTTAACCAAACGAATTCAACAAGACTCAAAAATAGGAGACGAAGAATGAAACGAACCCTACAGACTCTGGCCATCCTCTTGCTCGCCGGGACGGCACTGAACGCCCAGACGGTGGACCAGATCCTCGATAAAACGGAGGGCCAAGCCCGGCCCCCGGCCAGCCGTGCGGACATGAAGCTGATCATCACAAACAAAGCCGGCCAGAGCCGGGTGCGTGAAATCGAAGCCTGGTCGGCAACAGCCGCCAACGGGGACAACAAGCAGATTCTGCTCTTCAAGGCTCCCGCAGATGTGAAGGACACGCGGTTTCTGACCGTCAGCTACGATGACCCTGCCAAAAAAGACGAGCAGTACATCTACATTCCGGCTTTGCGCAAAGTTCGGACCATTGGAACCTCGGGCGGCGAGGAGTCCAAGACCGGCTCGTTTTTAGGAACCGATTTCACGTTTGCCGACTTGGGCACCCTGGAACGAGCTGACTTCAACGTTGCGCTGGAAGGCACCGACAAGATCGAAGGAGCGGACCACTACAGGATTCTTTATACAGCCAAGAGTCCTGAGGTCATAAAGACTTACGGCTATTCCAAGGTGGTCCGCTGGATCAATAGCAACAACTCGACAACCCGGAGGAGTGAGTTCTGGGACGCTTCCGGCAAACTCGTCAAGCGTTCCGAAATCCTCGGGCAGAAGCAGGTGGAAGGGTTTTGGCAATTCGACAAAATCGTTATGAACAACCTCGAAACAGGAGGAACCTCCACTTGGGAGTTCACAAAGAACACCATACTCCCGTCGGTAGACGAAAAGTACTTCACCCTTCGTTACCTTGAGCGAGGACGCTGATGAACCGTTTTAACAAACTAGCGACACTGATATGCCTTGTTGCGATTTCGGTGACCACCCTGCCGGCTCAAGATGCTCCGGAATTGGAAACCAACGGATTTCTCAAAGGTGCCCTTCAAAGTCAGCCCTGGTCCGATGCCGACCAATGGCCGTTTACAGGCATCACTACCGGTCTCAAGGCCGAGTTGTTCTGGAGCGATTGGCTGTTGAGAATGACGTTGGAGGGCTCAGGTGATTTCTCTGACGTGTTGGACTCCACCACCGACAGCCGTTGGGACTCCCCCGCGCCTTTGACCGCAACCTATGCTCTCGGAAACTACAGCAAGGGTGTAGCCGACCTCAAGGAGCTGTTTCTCGAATATCTTGCAGGAGACCTTTTGGTTCGGGCAGGAAAACAGCTCTACACCTGGGGATTGGCCGATGGCAACAACCCCACCGACACCCTGAACCCCCGTTGGGTAGGCACCCGGTTCACCACCACCCTCGACGAGCAGAAAATCGCTGTTCCCGGTGTTTTGGCCGAGTATAGCCTTCCCGACAACCTCGGCAAGCTCGAGGCGGTTTTTCTTCCGTTGGCCGTTCCCAATGTCCTTCCCTCTGTCGCCTTTGACCAGGTTGTGTTTGCCGGCCTTGCCGGGAACAACTTTGGGGCCCCGGCGGTTTCCGGCCAGAGGATCGTCCTCGTAAACGCCGATATGCCCTCTTTTTCAGCCTCAAATCTTGAAGGTGGCTTTCGGGGATTGATCTACCTCGAGAACCTGACCTTTTCTCTGAGCTACCTCACGCAGCTTGACAAGTACTTCGACCTGCTGCTCACAAAGACACTGGTCCCGGGAACGCTCGGTGTTACCGCCCCCATGACCATCACCACACAAACTCCGGTGTTCAACCGCGTTCATCAGTTTGGCGGCGATTTCGCCACCAGCTTTGCCGGGGTTGAGCTGCGCGGCGAAGGTGCTTTTGTTTTGACTCAAGATGGAAGCGGAAAAGACCTCTACACCAAAAATCCCAGCCTCAAAGCCGTGTTTCAACTTTCCAGAAGCTGGTTGGACGGCATGGTTTCGACGAGCTTGTCGTGGGCACCAACCTATGTTGTGGCTCATCAATTCTGGGATTCTTACTCGGCGGCAGAGCAGACGAGTGCCTTCCAGATGGCGCAGCGCAACGGACAGGCCTATGGTTTTGAAAGCAGCTTGGGATTCCGTGTTGGTCTGACGCTCCTGGGAGAGACGCTCAAGCCCGACGCGCTGGTTTTGGTGAACTCAGCCGCCCGCGACTACCTGGGCACCCTCGGAGCAACCTACAACCTTGCCGATGGCTGGAATCTCAAGTTTGGCGCCAGCTTGTACGGCACACTGATACCAGACAGCCAGGCCAGAGAGCTGAGCATCTTTGGTAACTCCGTGACCGATAAAAAAGATGGTGCCTATCTCGAACTAAGGTGGGATTACTAGAGATCTGTCGGACCATTTGACAGCCGCACCCGGTCGGCCGACCACGCCCCGAAGAGTTCGCGGAACGACGCCTCCCGCTTTGCTGCACCTTTCGGTCCAAAGAGTCATCGATTCCGTGAATGGTGATGGATTTCGTGGTTCATATCGGTTCGATATCTGGTTCACGTCAAGTACACTGATAGACCAATGTCTTACCTTGAAGAGGTTTCTGTGGCCTATTCCTTCACTCCTCGGTGGGCCCAAAACCACGGCTCACGCCGGGATCACAGTTCCTATCATTAACCTGGAAACCGGCCGCACCCACCAGATCCGCGTGCATTTGGCCGAAAAGGGCTGGCCATTGGCGGGAGACAAACTCTATGGGGGACCGCCAGCAGTCCGCCAAGCCCTCCATGCCCGCCTCCTGGGTTTTGTGCATCCGTTTACCGGTCTGCCCGTGACCTACGAGGTGCCGATGCCAGAGGAGTGGAAATCCCTGTTTTCCTCAGAGCCCGTGTAGTATCCTTGAGACAGGAGCACCCCATGATCCCCCAGCTTCCGTTCGGCCGTACGGGCCACCAGAGTTCACAGGTTCTTTTCGGTGCGGCCGCCCTAGGCGCAGTGAGCCAGCAGGATGCCGACCGCGCAATGGAGACCATTCTCCGCTTCGGAGTCAACCACATTGACACGGCGGCCAGCTACGGCGAGGCCGAGGTGCGGTTGGCACCGTGGATGAAGCGGGCGCGCGCCGAGTTTTTTCTGGCCACCAAAACCGAAAAACGCACCTACCCCGAAGCCCGCGACCAGATTCAGAAGTCGCTGGAGCGCCTGCAGACCAACCAGGTCGATTTGCTTCAACTCCACGCGGTGGTCGAGGATGCGGAATGGGAGGCGGTGTTTGCCCCCGGTGGCGCTCTCGAGGCCGCCGTCGAGGCCAAGGCCAAAGGTTACACGCGGTTTGTCGGCATCACCAGCCATTCGCTGAATGCACCGCGTCTGCACCTGAAAAGCCTGGAACGCTACGCGTTTGACTCGGTGCTGGTGCCGTGGAACTACATGCTGGCCCAGCGCTAGTCGCCGTCTGCCGCCAGAAGGGCACGGCCCTGCAGCTGATCAAGAGCAACCAAAAGGCCAAGTGGAAAGACGGACAGGAACGGTTTGCCAGCACGTGGTACGTGCCTTTTTCGACACAGCAGGCCGTCGACCAGGCCATTGGCTGGGTGTTGGGCAATCAACCGCAGGCCTTTCTGCCTTCGTCGGGCGATGTGAAGGTGCTCCCCCTTTTCCTCGAGGCGGTGAATCGCTTTGACCCGAAGAACATCCCTACTGATGGGGAGCTGGAGGAACTGGTGCGCAGCGAAGAGGGTGTGCCGCTGTGGCCGTAGCACAAGATCAGGCGCGTCGCAGCCAGGTGTTTCAGCGGGAGCTGGTGGCCCAGAACGAAAGGCATCTCGTGGCCTTCATTGTGGCGATCTGCTTTGCGGTGCTGGCGTACAT
>JFJP01024499.1_pt1 | contig 19095 bp, 21 predicted proteins | sample 431651 | NCBI WGS metagenome assembly JFJP01 (sample SAMN02602958, study PRJNA72255) | Microbial mat metagenome, whole genome shotgun sequencing project. | biome: fresh water; feature: sink hole; material: water; isolation source: purple microbial (photo- and chemosynthetic) mats found in...
GTTTAAAGCCGCTTGCTTTTTCAAACAAGGCCGCCAAACGAGCTATATTTTCTGCTCTTGGGTGGGTGTATAGGTCGGCGCCGAGGATGAGAGTCCTATTTTTAGCTCGTGAAAACATTTTGACGATAGCCTCTTGCTCCGTTTCGTCAAAGCTAGTCTCTGAGCTTACATATCCCATATCTAGGTTATCAAAAAAAGATTTTTGCTCACTCTCCAGCGCATTTTTATCCACAAACATTGAAGCCAAAAGCGCCATCACGCCCTCTTCGCTTTTTGGCTCATATTTGACAAATTTATTGACATTTGGCGTAAGCCGCGAGTCTTCTATCGGATGTAGATATACGACTTTTGCGTTTTTCTTTTTTGAGGCTTCATTCATGGCATATCTCGCCATCGGATTATCACTGCTTATCATGGAGCCTAGTATGATTATTGCGTCTGAATTTTTGACATCCTGAAGTGACGCCGAATACAAGCTTTTACCGGTCACACTGGCGTAAGCGTCCATAAACTTTTTGAAGTTGTAGGCATCAGGATTAACCAATCTCACACCGCTTTTTTCCTTCATAGTCTGAAGGATTTTTGCCTCTTCGTTTGTGATAAAGCTATTAAACTTGATAGTTCTTGCGGATTTAAGAGCGCCTACAGCCCAAATCTTCCGGCTTGACATAGGGTGCTAAACTCAAAATCGTTAGAGACTCTATATATTTTTTGCCCTACAGACTCCGTACCGTTATGCTTTGACTCGTATGTAAGCGAACACGCCGATGAGCAGTGGGCGCAAGCGGATGGAACTTTCTTTAACTCCCACGCATTTGAGCTATATTTGAACTCTTTTGATACGAGAGCGCCGACTGGACAAACAGCAATACACTCACCGCAAAATGTACAATCTAGCGTCTCGGAATTTTTCGGTCCGATAATCGACTTATAGCCGCCAACTTTTATCTCTATAGCGTCGTCGCCGATAATTTCATTACAGGTATGGACGCATTTTTCGCAGAGTATACAAAGAGACGGGTCATATTGGATAAACCCCCAATCTTTTATCTCTCTCTTTTGGTCAACCGCCATAAACTTCTGAGCCGTTACGCCAAATTCCAAAGTTTTATTTTGAAGGTCGCATTCGCCTGATTTGTCGCATACGCCGCACTCTAAAGGGTGATTGACGCAGTAAAGCTGCATAATTTTTTGTCTCTCCTCGGCTAGCCTCTCGGAGTTTGTTTTTACCACGAGACCGTCTACGACTTTTGTTTGGCAGGCAAGTATAAGCCCCTCTTGGTTTTCAGCCTCTATGACGCAAAGTCTGCATGAAGAGATAGGCTCGCATTTTGATAGATAACAGAGAGTCGGAATATATACGCCCTCTCTTCTTGCGGCTTTTAGTATCGTATCGTTTTTGTTGGCGGATATCTCTATGCCGTTTATTGTGATTTTGATTTCGCTCATTTTACACCGCCGCCATAGCTATATAGTAACATCTCATACAGCGACTAGCTTCGTCTATCGCCTGCTCGGTCGTCAATCCGAAATTTACCTCAAGATTGTTCGTCTTTCGCATCTCAACGCCCATTTTTTCACTATGTTCTCTAGGTAGCCCTTTTAGCCAACCACGCACAACCTCTTTTTTGTTATAGACTTTTAGCGCTTTAAGGTGATCTTCCATAATCTCATCCTCGGTGCGGTAGATTTTGCCCTCATTTAGGTATCTCGTCATAACGCTAGCGGCTCTTTTGGCTTGACCGACGGCGTTTACAATGGTCATCGGACCGTATTCACAGTCTCCTGCCGCAAATATTTTTTCTCTGCTTGTCTGATATGTCTTGCCATCCGTTAGTATCGTATTCCAGCTCGTTTTGGCTATCTCCCACTCCTCAGGTAGCAAGGAAAGGTCGGCATCTTGACTGACCGCAGGTACAAGTATGTCGCACTCCATCTCAAAGCTTTTACCCTCAGCTTTTAGCAGTTGAGGTCTGCCGCCTTCAGGATCCGGAACAAGCTCGTACATATCAACAATCAGCTTTTTGATTTTGCCGTTCTCCGAGATTATCTCATCAATCGCACTATAAAATATAAACTCCACGCCCTCTTCGACTGCTTCGTGATACTCCTCGTAAGAGGTGTTATTGATAATAGTCTTTTCGTCTCTTCTATAGAGCATTACAATTTTTTTGGCGTTTGCCCGAACGGAACAGCGCACGACGTCCATAGAGGTAAAGCCACCGCCTACGCATACGACAGTTTTGCCGCTAAGGTCTACCGCTTCACCGAAACCGTATTTTTCAAAAAGATTTATCTCATCAAGAAACGGGATAGCGGGCCAATAGCCCTCATCCTTCGGATTTTCGTTTTTGGCTCTTATTTTTTTGGAAAGTCTAGCCCCTGTGCCCACCATAATAGCGTCATACGAGTTTTCAAACTCTCTCATCATATCCGCAGTTACGCGGGTATTTGTAATAAAGTTTGTGCCTACGTTTTTTACAAGCTCAATATCTTTATTATATTTACCGATAGGCATCCTATATTCAGGCACGCCGACTGCTACTTCGCCGCCAAGAACAGGCAATTCTTCGTATACATCGCAGTTAATGCCTTCTACGCCTAGATAGTACGCAGCAGTAAGTCCGGCAGGTCCGGCTCCGATAATTGCTACTTTTTTATCGCCCTTTGGCTTTGGCTCTACGGGATGAAACCACCCCATATCCCTATCGGTCTCAAAATCCGCGCCTAATCTTTTTAGCTCCATAATCGCTATCGGCTCATCTAGGTTGGTTCGTCTACAGGCATTTTCACACGGATGCGGGCAAACTCTGCCGCAAGTATGCGCCAAGGGCATTGTTTGGCGTGTAGCCTTCAGACTCTCATCAAACCTAAGGTCTCTAACTCCTTCGATATAAGAGGGAATATCGACATGCGAAGGACAGGCATCCATACACGGAGCCGTAACTTTCGATATATATGACACTTCTGTTTTATGAAAATCAGGAGAGGCTTTTTGCTCATCTATAAGAGTCGTAAAATCTGCCTTAAAATGCGTGAGAAGCGCCAAAATCGGGTTTGGTACCGTCTTGCCTATTTCGCACTTTGAGGTCTCTTTCATGGAGGCGCAAATCTCTTGCAGATGCCCTATGTCACTTTGACTTCCTTCGCCTCTGCCTATCTTATGCAAAATGTCGTATATGATTCTTCCGCCCCATCTTCCGGGTGCGCATCTGCCGCAAGCCTCGGAGTACTCTTGATAGGTTTTTGCATACTCTACCGCTAGTTTTACGACATCTACGCCATGCCCGAATATAGCTACGCCAGCCCAACCGATAAAGGCTTTGGTATGCGTATCCGTATCGAACTCAAAAGGAAAGTGAAACTTGCTTTTTGCCGCTTCTTCTTCGCTTTTGCCGCGATTGTCAATAATTTCGTCTTGCCAGAGGCTAAAAAGGATATTTGCCATATTACTTCTTTACTACTATAGTCCAGTCAACTTCGTTAAACTTTAGGCTATTCATCAGCGTCCAGCCACTCTCTTTTACAATATCCGCGCTCTTTTGAACGGGGCTAAAATCACCAACTTCAAACAAAAATATCGCGACTTCGTCTTTTGCTACATCTTTATTCATAAGCTCACTCATGCGACCGTAAAAATCGCTCTTTAGGTGTCTAAGGTCAAATCTTTTCATTATCTGTCTACCTCGCCGAATACGGTATTTGAGCTTCCTATCATTGTTACGACATCGGCAAGCTGAACGCCTGGAAGCCATGCCTGGAGTATGCCAGTATGCCAGAAGCTCGGAGCTCTGATTTTTAGTCTGTATGGATACGGCTCGCCGTTTGAATATATGTAGTAGCCAAGCTCACCTTTTGGCGATTCGGTCGCTACATACACCTCACCCACAGGTGGTCTCATGCCTTGCGTCACAAGCACGAAGTGCTGCATTAGTGAGTAGTTTTGAGTCATTATCTGCTCTTTTGGAGCCGATACGAAGTTCGGCGCTTCAGCCATGATTTGCGGCTCTGTTGTCTTGTAGAGATTTAGGCACTGATCAATTATCTTCACAGACTCTCTCATCTCAAGCATATAACATCTATATCTTCCATAACTATCGTTGGTCTCGGCGACAGGCACATCAAAATCAAGTTCGCCGTAAAGCTCGTACGGCTCCTCTTTTCTAATATCCCACTTGATGCCGCTACCTCTTAGCATAATGCCCGAACAGCCCCAATCAAGCGCCATTTCAGGAGGCAAAATACCCACATCTTCGAGCCTCATTCTCCAAATTCTGTTTGAATCCAGCAAGCCTTCATATATCTTGATATTTTCTTCAAGAGAGTCTATAAAAGTTTTCATACCGCTTAGCCACTCATCCGTCACATCAAGCGGTACGCCGCCGATTCGGATGGAAGAGTGAGTCAGTCTTGCGCCGCAATAATACTCGATAAGGTCCATTGCATGCTCTCTTTCTCTAAAAGCATACAAAAAGACGCTCATAGCGCCGATGTCAAGCGCATGTGTAGCGACAAAAAATAGATGAGAGCATAGCCTGTTGATTTCAAGAAGTATCGTTCTGATGACTTTCGCTCGTCTAGGCACTTCTAGCCCTATTAGTGTTTCTACTGCAAGCGCAAAACCGTAGTTGTTTGAAGAAGCGGCGATATAGTCCATTCTGTCGGTTGTCGGCAAAAATTCGTTATACATCATATTTTCAGCCATCTTTTCCATGCCTCTATGAAGAAAGCCGATATTTGGATACGCTTTTGCTACCTGCTCGCCATCAAGCTCGAGTACAAGATTTAGAAGTCCATGCGCCGATGGGTGGTTTGGTCCGAAGTTGACCACCATTCTGTTATCTTCTCTGTCAAATGTTATATTTTCAAAAAAGGGCTGTAGTTTATTTGGTTGTTGCATCTTCTTTTGCCCTCCTATCTTTCTCTGTCTGCAAGAGTCGTCTTGCTAGGATCAAATTTTTCTACCAAAAGCGGTCTACTCTCTTCTTGATAGGCAATCGGTGTCTCAGACTCTTTGTACTCTTCGCCGAAACCGACCTCTTTACCGAGTCTAGCAAATCTAGTCGTATCGTATCTATCCACAAATGCGGCGTCTCTGAGCTCAGGCCCGATAATCTCTCTCGCCTCTTTGCCGTATATTTTGTCGTGGATATGTTTTTCTAAGCGGATGACCTACCCAGTCGTCAGGAAGCATGATTCTTTTTAGCATTGGATGGTTATTGACTTGGATACCGAACATATCATACATCTCTCGCTCGGCCCAATTTGCGGAGGAGTAAATGCTTGATACGCTCTCTACATTTTCGCCGTCTTTGATAAAGCATTTTACTCTAGCTCTTTTTCTTTTGCTCATCGAAAGAAGCTGGTAAAACACCTCAAAACCGCCGCACTGTGCCACAAAGTCTACGGCGCTCATCTCGCCCTCGACATTTTTTGCCGCTTCCACGACGACTATTAGCTGACCTCTTTGGATGTACGCCTCTTTTACGTCAAACGCCGCCTTTAGTGCTTCTATGTCTTTTGCAAATACTGCATCGTCTTCAACTGGCTCTTTGGCCAGCCTGTCCGGAGCCCTAAATCTGTCTGAATAATATGATTGTTTTTGAACGTTATCTTTTGGAGTATATTTTCTCATTTACACAAACCTCTTTTGGATTTGCGCTCTCGACGCTTTGTTTTTCCTAATGTGTTGCTGAAGCATCATTACGGCGTACTGAAGAGTCTCCGGTCTAGGTGCGCAACCAGGCAGATAAATATCAACAGGGATAATTCTATCGACACCCTGAACGGTGCTGTATGTATTAAACATACCGCCCGTATTTGCACATGAACCCATAGAGATTACCCATCTAGGCTCCGCCATTTGGTCGTATAGTCTTCTAATAAACGGCGCATATTTTTTGGTTACCGTACCCGATACCACCATTACATCCGATTGTCTCGGGGAAGCTCTAAAAATAGTACCGAATCTATCAAAGTCGTATCTTCCCGCACCCGATGCCATCATCTCGATAGCGCAACAGGCAAGACCGAATGTAAATGCCCAAAGGCTGTTTGAGCGGCCCCAGTTTACGAGCTTGTCAACCGTTGTAAGAGCAACGGGCAAGCCGCCGCTAGCTGCGTAGTTTACTTTATGTTGTGCCATTGAAGCGCTCCTTTTTTCCATGCATATACAAAGCCGATAGTAAGAAGGGTAAGAAATATAACCATCTCTACCATGCCGAACCATCCGAGGAGTTTAAAATCAAGCGCCCACGGAAACATAAATATAATCTCTATATCAAACAGAATAAACAAAAGCCCAAAGAGGTAAAACTGCGCCGAAATTTTGTTCGGTTGTAGGTTTGCCTCTGGACCGCACTCATATATTGATAGTTTTAGTTTTTCCGTATCTTTTTTTGCCATCAAACGGCTAACAAATCTAGCCAGGTTTGTAGTCGCAAAAAATGCGGCAAAAGTAAAGACGAGTAGCACAAAAGCGCCGAAATACGGATGAGCAAAATCCGAATGAGTCATCGCAAAGCCTTTTTTTGGTGTTAATTTGGGACGGAATAAGACCGCTCAATCCCGTGTTTAAAGCGGCCGTAAATATACCGTCATAATAATTAAAGTAACTTTACCCAAAAAAGCCCAATTTAGTAACTTAAAGTTACATAGCTATATTTATTTATTTTATATTTTGTTTACTTTGGTAACATAATTTTTTCTTCTTTTTAAGAGAGAAAGCCCATCGACTTCTCGCTATCAAAGCTTCCGGCAAGCTCTTTTTTGATTTCGCTTACAAAATCTTCCATTGTCAAAATCGGATTCTCTTTTGCCGCAGCATTAAATGCCGCATTTTTAATCACAAGCGCTATCTGTCCACCGGTCAGGGCATACTCGGAAAGCTTATCTTTATTGAAATCTTCGGAGTACGGAGCATGCTTTGGCAAACTTTTTTCCCAAATAGAGGTTCTCTGTTTTAAATCCGGCTTTTCAAATTTGATTTTATAGTTGAAGCGTCTCGAAAAAGCTTGGTCTATATTTTCCAAAAGGTTTGTTGTGGCGATAATTACACCGTCAAATCTCTCTATCTGCTCCAAAAATATGTTTTGCATCTGATTGTGCATCTTGTCAGCGCTTGAAAAAGCGGATGAGCTTCGTGAAGACAAGAATTGGTCAGCCTCGTTTAGCAGTAGCACGGGATCCGTTTTTGACTTATCTCTAAGCTCTTTATATGTATCAAATATCTTTCGCACATTCTTTTCGCTCTCGCCTATATACATTGATAGTATCTTGCTACAATCAAAGCTTAGAACCTGTTTTTTAAGAGATTTTGAGAGGCTAAGCGCCGTCATCGTCTTACCGGTTCCAGGGGGTCCGTGAAAAATTATTCTAGCCTCTACGCCGGTCTTTTTGTCTTTAATTCCCCACTCTTTGAGTAGATTTGAAACATTTTTATCAAGTTGCCTCAGTACCGTATCTAGCATCTCTCTGGTTTTCGGATTTAGCACCACATCATCTAGCGAACTTTTCGGCTCTATCAGCTCAAAAAGCTCTTGCTCTTTCATTAGAGATTCTAATTTGACCTTAATTTTTTTCTTTTTTTTCTGAGGATAGACGATATGCTTTAGTATCTCTTCGGATATATAAAAAGAACGGCTTATGCCGCCAAAAGGGGTAAGTACCTCCTCATAATCGATAATCTCCTGCTCAATCAGTTTTGCCCCGTCTTCAAGCAAGCTTCTATTTTTGATTCTGTCGTAATCATCGGAACTCACTATCTCTATAAGAGTATTCATCTCCCTAAGATTGTCGCCCTCGCCCGAATACTCCTCCTTCAAAAGTGCCAAAAAGATAATTTTTTCCTTGTCGCCCAGATGCTTTTCTTTAAAGAAGTGCTCAAGCTCAAGATGTATTTTTGTCTGTTTTATCTTTTCGACTATTCTGCCCTCAAGCTCGCTAAGCTTGGTTTTTAGTCTTGAAATATTGGGCGAATCGCTAGAGTAGCTATGTCTTATCGCCGCTATTTTTTGATAGAGATCTATGCGATAAAACTGCTCTTGTAGATACTCCAAATGGTCTGTGTATGGTTTTATATCCGGCAGACTCAGCTCAAAACTTCCTTCTTCCAAAAGCTTCAAAAAAGATGAACTAAGCGACACGGAAGAGTTCAAAAGCTCCAAAAGCGAAGAATCGGATATTTTTTGCAAACCGAAATTATCGTTATTTGTTATCCAGCCGAGTTCTATAAGATTTTTAATAAGCGTAAGTTTTTCTATATGTTTATAATTTTTTGAGGAAAAAATTTCCGTCAATATGTCGGAACAGATAACACTCTCCTGCCCTTTTAGGAATTTTTGCGTCATATTTTTTAGAAACATCGTAGATTCTAGATCGCACTTTAACTGCGAATAGACGAATGTCTTTTCTATATTGTCGGTTTCAATAAAATCTACAAGGTATTTCAATTTTTATTTCCTAAGTTTTCTATATTTTTTGTGTACGATTTTACAAGAAAAATCTTTTGGAGCGTTGAAGTTGGTATTTTCATTCGATGAAAAAAGCGGAATAGATCTTTTAAAAATAGACGGTGAGAACTTTAGGCACCTTTTTTTATCTAGACGCTCTACGGCGGAGGAGAAGTTTTTGTTTAGAAACTTAAAAGAGCCTTTCTTGTATGAGTACGAGGTCTTAAGTATAGGCAAAAAAGATGCAACTCTAAAATTGACAAACTCCTTTGCCGACGCCACTGCTGCAAAAAAGAGATGCGACATCGCATGGTGTGTGGTCGATCCCAAAACAATAGAAAAAACAGTTCCGATGCTAAACGAGCTAGGTGTTCAAAATCTATATTTTATATACTCGGCAAGAAGCCAAAAAAATTTCAAAATGGATGAAGAGCGAATCAACAGAATCCTAATAAACTCATGCTGTCAGTGCGGTAGAAACGACTTAATGAATGTCATAATATTCAAAAACTTAAAAGATTTTTGCGATAGCCAAAAAGATTTTTTCGTTTTTGATTTTGGCGGGGAATCGATTGACGGCATCAAAGAGGGAGTTTTTTTGGTTGGACCGGAAGGCGGTTTTAACGATGAAGAAAAGAAGATTTTGAGCGAAAAAGCAAAAAAAATGCTTTCATTCGGCACAAAAAATATACTAAGAAGCGAGACGGCAGTCGTAGCTGCGGCATCGTTATGCGCTATTTAAAGTTTTAAAAACTTTTTGATATAATTTGCGCCTTATTTCTGGAAAAATTATTTTCTATAGACAAAAACTTTAAAGGATAAAGAGATGCAAAAAGATATTCATCCAAATTATGTAGAGTGTTCAGTAAGCTGTGTATGTGGTAATTCATTTACGATTAAATCGCTTCAAAATGAAATGAGAGTGGACATCTGCGACAAATGTCACCCATTTTTTACAGGTGAAGAAAAACTTGTTGACGCAGCCGGTAAAGTTGAGAAATTCAAGAAAAAATACAATATGAACTAATCCTTTGCCTCTTACTTTTCTCCCAACGCCCATCGGAAACCTGGAGGATGTAACCTTCAGGACCGTAAAGGCGATGCAAGATGCCGAAGTCGTATTCTGCGAAGACACACGGGTAACCAAAAAACTTTTTGACCTTCTTTCCTCAAGATACGGCGCCGATATATCCAAAAAAATATTTTACTCCCTCCACTCCCATAACGAAGAAAAAGTACTAGAAAATATCGATATATCTATTTTTGATAAAAACTGTGTCTATTTAAGCGATGCCGGAATGCCATGCATTAGCGACCCTGGAGCATTTTTGGCTCTTTTTGCCCAAAAACACAAAATCGCCTACGATGTACTGCCAGGGGCAAGCGCTCTTACGACGCTCTACGCCGCAAGCGGATTTTTGGATAGCAAATTTCTTTTTTACGGATTTTTACCGCACAAAACAAACTCTAGAATAGACGAACTCAAAAAACTCTCACTATCCGAATATCCGGTCATTTTTTATGAAGCCCCGCACAGAATAATCCAATTTCTAGAAGAGCTGTGTAGCGTCGCAAAAGATGCGGAAGTTTTTGCTGCAAAAGAGCTCACAAAAATGCACCAAAGATATTTTAGGGGCAGCGCAAGCGAAATTCTCGGGGAGCTAAAAAAACTCTCTTCAAAAGGCGAATGGGCCGTCGTCGTCAAATTTAAAGGACTCCAAAGCGGCTTTTTGTCCCTATCTTTGGAGGATGTTTTGGAGCTTGATTTACCGAAAAAACAGGCGGCAAAACTCATCGCCAAAATAACGGGCGAAAACCCAAAAAATATCTACGAAGAGCTAATTAAAAACAACTCCTGAGCCTCGCCGTCTCATTTAGATTATTTCTGATAAAATTTTTCCATTAATACCGTAAAAATCAAAAAATCTGCCGCCAAAAAACGGTTAGCTTTAGTGCCATAGCGGCTAGCGTAGTGAGAATGGGCTTTTGCACATTTTTGCGTAAGGTAAATATGTATATATATGGAAAACAAGTTTTTTGGCATCTGCTCGAAAATCATCCTGCTCTTATTGAAGAGGTTTATCTCGCAAAAGAGATTGACAAAAAAGAGTTTGGTAAAATAGTAAAGCTTGGCAAAAAAATAATAAAACTCGACGAAAAAAAAGCTCAAGCAATGGCAAGAGGCGGTTCGCATCAAGGCTTTTTGGCAAAAGTTTCGGATATAGAACTTTGTCCGTTTGACAAAATCAAAAAGTCAGCTTTTCTAGTGGCGCTCGTCGGTGTTACGGATATGGGAAATATAGGCTCAATCATCCGTAGCGCTCACGCCCTTGGCGTAGGTGGAGTAATAATCTCCCAAACAAAAGATATAAACTTTGAAGGCGCCGCAAAATCAAGTAGCGGAGCCATCTTTGATATGCCGATAGCACTTGTATCAAATCCGCTCGATATGGTACACGAACTTAAGCAATCCGGCTTTCAAATCATTGCCGCCGGACTGGGAGGGGATGAAAGCAGAGAGATAAAACAGGCAGAAAAAACTGTTTTACTCCTTGGTAGCGAAGGCGAAGGAATTCCAAAAAAAGTTTTGCAAAAAGCAGACAAAATAGCCACGATAAAAATGCATAATAATTTTGACTCTCTAAATGTAGCAACCGCAGCGGCAATTTTAATCGATAGAATGAGGTAGGAATGAAGAAAGGTCTAGAAGAACTTAGGAATTTAGATTGCGAACTTGTAGCGTCAAAAGCCCACATAGTCCAAACCACGCTTGACGATATTATAAACAAACGATTTGAAAAGCTAAATCCGGTCAAAGCAAAGGGGCTTATTAAGATTTTAGAGCGAGAATTCGAGCTTGATCTCTTTGAATGGACAAAAGAGTTTGAAGCCTATCACGCAATCAAGGAACCGGAGCTTCCCACTATGGACAAGTTGCATGCCGAATCAATCCAAAACGATAGAAAACCGACTTCAAAGTTAGCCTTATCGCTACTTGCGGCAAGTCTTATTGTCGGCATAGGATATCTTATATATCTAAACCAAAACAGCATATCTCCTGAAGCTAACTCTACGACAACGCTACAAAACGAGATTAACGAAACAAATGCAAGCATGGCGTTCAATATAGCTTTTGATGAAAACAAATCGGAGCAAAACAGAAGTGCTGAACGAAATGTTACGGAACAAAATAAAACAGTGCCTGCGGAGTCAAACGCTACCATTGCGATTCAGCCTACAAAAGGAGCAGCGGCGCCTGGGCAGGCGCAAGGAAATTTTTATATGGAACCTAGCAAAAAAGTTTGGATAGGTATTAGATATTTGGACACAAATAAAAGCAGATGGTTTGAGACCATAGCCGAACATAGGTTTGATTTTAATTCAAGCAGGGAACAGCTAATCGATATAGGGCACAGACAGGTAAAACTTGTTGTGGGCACGGCTACTATTGAGTCGCAACGAGGTAGCGAGGTATGGTATCACTACAAAAACGGCAAGCTAACAGAGATTAGCAAAGAAGAGTACAGTAGGCTGGCCGGTATATCAAATATAAAAAAAGATAACAACACAACAAAATCAACGCATTAATTACGGAGAAGAAGATGTTTGAAGAGATTGAATTTAACAGAATAAAAAGGCTTCCGCAGTATGTATTTGCACAGGTGAACGACCTAAAAATGCAGCAACGATACGCCGGAGAGGATGTAATAGACTTTAGTATGGGAAATCCGGACGGCGATACCCCTATGCATATCGTAGACAAAGCGGTCGAAGTACTAAAAAGACCTAGAACGCATAGATATTCGGCGTCAAAAGGGATTTACAAACTTAGAGAGGCCATTTGCAAATGGTATGATAGAAAGTATGATGTCGTTCTTGATCCGGAAAAAGAGGCGATAGCTACTATCGGATCAAAAGAGGGGTATGTGCATCTGGTCATGGCGATAACAGATCCAGGTGACCTTGCGATAGTGCCGGATCCTAGCTATCCGATACACACATACGGCATCGTGCTTTGCGGCGGAAATGTCAATAGAGTCCCGCTAAGCCCAGAGGACGGCGACTTTTTTAGTAAGCTTGAAAAAGCGATTAAAGAGTCAACACCGAAGCCAAAATATGTAGTCGTTAACTTCCCAAACAACCCGACTACAGTTTGCGTTGACCTTGATTTTTATGAGAAGCTTGTAGCTCTCGCCAAAAAAGAGAGATTTTATATCATCTCCGACATCGCTTATGCGGATATTAGCTTCGGCGATTACAAAACGCCGTCAATCATGCAGATACCGGGTGCAAAAGATGTAGCAGTCGAGACCTTTACACTCTCAAAAAGCTACAATATGGCTGGCTGGAGGGTCGGTTTTGTCGTCGGCAACGAAAGACTTGTCGGAGCCTTGGCAAAAATCAAGAGCTACTTTGACTACGGCATGCACACCTCCGTACAAGTGGCGGCAATAGAGGCTCTAAACAATGGAGCCGAGGATGTGGAAAAAATACGCAAAGTTTACGAAAAAAGAATGGAGTGCCTTGTTGAAAGCTTCAACGATGCCGGATGGAAGATAGATAAACCGAAAGCTTCAATGTTTGCATGGGCAAAAATACCTGAAAAACATAGACACCTAGGAAGCCTAGAGTTTTCAAAAAAACTTCTACTTGAGGCAAATGTAGCGGTAAGTCCCGGAATAGGCTTTGGGCCGTATGGCGATGAGTATGTAAGAATCGCATTTATAGAAAATGAAAAAAGAATAAAACAAGCGGCAAAAAATATTAAAGAGTTTTTAAAAGATGGATGATAAGCTAAGAATTGGCGTACTAGGACTCGGTGTCGTAGGCGGCGCGGTCGTAAAAATACTAAAAGAGAACGAGAGCATTATAACGGCAAGAGCCGGTAAAAAAATTGAGGTCGTAAAGGGCGTCACAAGAGAGCCTGAAAAAGCGACTCATCTAGGGATAGAAGTATCCACGGATGCGGACTTTGTACTAAAAGACGACACCATCGATGTTGTAGTTGAACTAATGGGTGGTATAGACTTTCCGTACGCCGTTGTCAAAGATGCTCTCAAAAGCGGTAAATCCGTAGTTACGGCAAACAAAGCGATGCTTGCATATCATCGATCCGAGCTTGAAGAGCTGGCCAAAAATCTGCATTTTGGATATGAGGCTAGCGTTGCAGGCGGTATTCCCGTCATTTATGCGCTTAGAGACGGACTTGCGGCAAATCACATACTCTCTATCAAGGGCATCGTAAACGGTACCTGCAACTACATCCTGACTCGTATGATGAAAGAGGGGGCTGGATTTGAAGGCGTACTTGCCGATGCGCAAAGACTCGGATATGCAGAGGCTGACCCAACTCTAGATGTAGGTGGCGGCGATGCAGCGCATAAACTTTTGATACTTGCCTCCATCGCTTACGGCATAGACGCCAAACCTGAAGATATTCTCACAGAGGGAATAAGCGAAATTGAGTCAGACGACATAGAGTTTGCAAAAGACTTTGGATATGTAATCAAGCTGCTTGCTGTCGCAAAAAAAAGAGGCGGGACCGTAGAGCTTCGAGTCCATCCTGCGCTCATCTCTGGAGAGCACATTCTTGCCGATGTAGACGGGGTTATGAATGCTATAGCTATTACTGGAGACAAGGTCGGGGAGACAATGTTTTACGGCGCTGGCGCAGGCGGCGATGCTACGGCAAGTGCGGTTATTGCAAATCTTATAGAGATAGCAAGGTCGGAGAGTCCTGCGGCAATGATGGGCTTTAACAGACCTCTTGAGACAGGACTTACGCTTGCAAGCAAAGGCGATATAGAAGGTAAATACTATATTCGCATAGAGGCAAAAGACGAGGTAGGCGTGCTTGGGCAAATAGCAACCGTGCTCTCGGAACAGGGCATATCGATAGAAAATTTTAAGCAAAAAAACAAAGGCGCTTCCGCAAGCCTGCTGTTTAGTACCCATGAGGCAAAAGAGAGCAATATCCAAAAGGCGCTAACAAGCGTATCAAAACTATCGTGTATAGCTAAAAAGCCGATGATGATAAGGATAGAAGGCTAAAGCCTTGACTGCCGTAATTACCGGAGCGTCTAGCGGGATAGGCAGAGAGCTTGCCGCTAGATACTCAAAAACCGCTACAAAACTCTACCTAATTGCCAGAAGGGGCGATGCTTTAAATGAGTTGGCCTCGCAGCTATTTGACAACAAAGCCTCAATAAAAACTCTTGCCGTTGATATTACTGATTTTCAGGCTTTACGAAGTGTGTGCCAAGACATCTGTGACGAGTGCGAAAGCGTTGATTTGGTTATAGCAAATGCAGGAATTTCAAGCGAGCACAAAGCCGAACTTTATAATTTTTGGGATTTTAAAAAAATCATAGACACGAATCTTCTCGGCATTGCTGCTATTTTTGATATTTTTGCGAACAAAATGATTGTGCAAGGAGGCGGAAAACTGGTTGCCGTCTCATCTCTCGCCTCTTTTGTTGCGTTCCCTACAACCGCCGTCTATAGCGCCTCCAAAAGAGCCGTAAACTCTTTTTTGGACTCAATGAGACTGCTGCTTGCACCGAAAAACATCAAGGTGATAAACATACAGCCCGGCTTCATAAAAACGCCGCTAACCGATAAAAACGGTTTTAAGATGCCGTTTTTGATGGAGATTGAAGATGCCACAGACAAAATAGTAAAAGCGATAGAGAGGAACAAAAAAGAGTACGCCTTTCCGTTTTTGTTTAGTCTTGCCGCAAAAAATATCTCTAGGCTTCCCGTGTCCGTGCGGGATAGAGTCGTAAAAATGGCTTTAAGTTATGAAAAACACGACGACAAAAGGGCTTGAAGCCGAGGGCATTGCCTGTGAATATCTCCAAAACCTCGGCTATCAAGTAGTGGCCAGAAATGTACGAAAAAAATTTAGCGAGATAGACATTGTCGCCAAAAAAAATGGGGTATACCGGTTTGTCGAGGTAAAATCTGGCATAGGTTTTGACCCTGTCTACAATCTCACGCCGTCAAAATTAAAAAAAATAATCAAAGGTGTCGGAGCCTACATCGCTTCACACAAGATAGACGCGCCTTACTGCATAGATCTTGTGGTTGTAAGAGATGGGGAGTGCGAGCTTTATGAAAACATTACGCTTTAATACAATCAAATTTTTAAACGAACAAAAACAGCAAAACATATATAAATCGATGCATAAAAATGCCAAACATGGGCACGAGTCTGTTGGCTGGATAAGCGCGGAAAGACAGAAGTTGAGATTTGAAAAACTTGTAGAAAATTTGGATTTGGACAACAAAAGAGTACTAGATTTCGGATGTGGCCTTGGAGCTTTTTGCGGTTTTTTGGAAGAAAAAGGGGTAAAGTGCGACTACACTGGTATTGACATAGTTGAAAGCTTTATAAAAAAAGCGCAAAACTCGTATCCGCAAGGCAAATTTTTTAGAACTTCGATACTTGATGTCACAAAAAGTTTCGACTATGTATTCTCGAGCGGAACATACGCATTTTGTCAAAAAGAGCTTTTTCTTGAATCGCTAAAAAAATGCTTTGATATTGCGACAAGCGGCTACAAATTTAACATATTACTTGATGCAAGCGGTAGTGGATATTTAAAAATCTCAGCGACAGAGCTGCAAAAAATTGTGAGGCAATTAACCGCTCATGCTCTATTTGAATATGGATACTTGGAAAATGATATTACCATCTATATGGGTAAATCATAAATTTTTAATAAGTAAAGCAATGTTAAAGATTTACAGCCGTATAATCATACGACAATCCAAAAACAAAAAGGAAATAAGATGGGAAAATACATAGACCTTACAGCCTCTAATTTTGAAGCAACAGTCGGTAGCGGCGTAGCAGTTGTAGATTTTTGGGCTCCTTGGTGCGGACCTTGTAGAATGGTGGCTCCTATAATCGAAGAACTTGCCGAAGAGTATGAGGGTAAAGCGAAAGTATGCAAAGTAAATACTGACGAAGAGCAAGACTTGGCCGTAAAATTCGGCATTAGATCTATCCCTACAATCCTGTTTCTAAAAGACGGAAAGGTGGTAGACCAGATGGTAGGCGCTGCTGCAAAACAAACTTTCAAACAAAAAATAGACGCTCTTTTAGCGTAATTCTCCTCTCAAAACCGTCTAAAAAAGACGGTTTTTCTCTCATTAAATTCAACCTTTTTTTGATACTATCGCCTCAATAAAAAAACAAGGACACAAGAGTGTTAGAACTTGCTATTATAGGTGGCGGACCTGCCGGAATTACTGCTGGACTCTATGCTTGCCGAGGCGGACTAAAAGATGTCGTAATGTTTGACATGGGTATGCCCGGTGGGCAGATAACACAAAGTAGCGAGATAGAGAACTATCCCGGCGTCAAAGAGGTAAAATCGGGCTTAGATCTTATGCAAGATTGGCTTCCCCAAGCTGAGCATTTCGGACTAAAATTTGAGATGGCGGGCGTTGAAAAAATAACAAAAAACAGTGACGGTAGCTTCAAAATTTTGCTACTTGACGGCACTGCAAGAGATGCTGTTAGCGTCATTATCGCAACAGGGTCAGTGCCTAAAAAAGGCGGATTTCTTGGCGAAGAGGAGTTTTTCGGCAAAGGCGTAAGTACATGCGCCACTTGCGACGGCTTTTTTTATAGAGGCAAGGAGGTCGTAGTCCTTGGCGGCGGTGATACGGCGCTTGAAGAGGCGCACTATTTGGCAAAAATCTGCAAAAAAGTATATCTGGTGCACAGAAGAGAGTCTTTCCGTGCGGCCCCTTCTTCGGTTGAGAGAGTAAAGCATACCGAAAACATCGAGCTTATCCTAAACGCCTCCGTCAAAAAAGTATTAGGTGACGCAATGGGCGTTAGCGGCGTAGAGCTTCAGACAAATGATGGCGTAAGAACGCTTGATGTTCCAGGAATATTCGTATTTGTAGGGCGCACGGTCAACAACGGCACACTCATGCAAGAGGACGGTAGCGCTCTATGTGAGCTGATTCAAAGCGGTGAAATAAAAGTGGATTTGAAAATGAGAACAAGTGTGCTGGGTCTTTTTGCGGCGGGTGATGTTAGAAACGAAGCGGCGAGACAGGTCGTATGTGCGGCGGCAGACGGCGCAGTTGCGGCGCTAGAGGCAATATCGTATGCAGATAATTTCAAAGGTGGACACTAAGAAGATGGTAAAAATCGGAATTTACGGCGCTACTGGCAGGGTAGGAAAACTACTATGTTCACTCGTCAATGAAAACGAAGGAATGGAGCTCTCTTCGGTCTATTTTAAGGGTGAAAACTGCGGCTATCCAGAAAAAATAGTCTCAAGTGATGCCATAGATTTTCTATCAAAATGCGATGTAGTCATCGACTTTACGGCTCCTGAGGGCACGGAAGAGTTACTAGAGGCCGCTGAAAAAATGCCGAAAGCTCTTGTTATAGGCACCACCGGACTCAATGTTCATCAGCAAAATCTTATGAAAGACGCTGCAAAAAGTATGCCTATCCTGTACGCGACAAATATGTCTTTGGGGGTTGCATTACTAAACTCGCTCGTTAAAACCGCATCCGAAAAGCTTAGAGAGTTTGACATTGAGATAGTGGAGATGCACCACAAACACAAAAAAGACGCCCCGAGCGGTACGGCTCTAACTCTAGCGGAATATGCCGCAGCAGGAAGAGGTCTTGACCTTGACTCTGTCAGAGTAAGTGGAAGAGACGGTAACATCGGCGCAAGAACAAAAGACGAGATAGCCGTAATGGCGCTAAGGGGCGGCGATATAGTCGGCGAACACACGGTAGGCTTTTACAACGACGGCGAGTTTTTGAGACTCTCCCATACCGCTACAAGCAGGGATACATTTGCAAAAGGGGCAATAAAAGCTGCAGTTTGGCTCTCTTCGCAGCAAAAAAGCGGGCTCTACAAAATCCAAGATTGTCTAGGTATATAATAAAAATGCACGAATTAAATGAAAAATGCGCCGTAGTCGGCGTTTTCGGTGTTCCTGCCGCCTCAAAAATAGCGTATTTTTCGCTTTTTGCGATGCAACATCGTGGTCAAGAGGCAAGCGGTATCAGCTCTTCAAACGGTAAAAAGATTTTTACGATTAAAGATAGAGGACTTGTCACAAGAGTCTTTAATGAAGAGAAACTAGAAAAACTATCCGGCACGATGTCGGTCGGACACAATAGATACTCCACTGCAGGGGAAGATAGCATACTTGACGCTCAGCCCGTATTTGCAAGATATGACCTTGGCGAAATGTCAATAGTACACAACGGCAACCTCACAAATGCCAAAGAGGTCAGAGATGCCTTAATAAAAAGCGGCGCAATCTTTCAATCTTCAATGGACACGGAAAATCTTATACACCTCATCTCCAGAAGCGAAAAAGCAAGACTAAAAGATAGAATAATCGATGCCGTCAAAAAAGTAACGGGGGCGTACTGTTTTGTATTTTTATCCCGCACAAAAATGTTTGCGGTAAGAGATCCGCACGGTTTTAGACCGTTGAGTCTGGGCAAACTGGGCAAAGGGTGGGTGGTAGCATCCGAAACTTGCGCATTTGACCTTGTCGGCGCAAAATTTGTCAGAGATGTAAATCCCGGCGAAATGCTGATATTTGAAGAGGGCAAAGAGCCTCAATCCGTACAGGTATTTCCATCCAC
>JFJP01027340.1_pt1 | contig 19095 bp, 25 predicted proteins | sample 431651 | NCBI WGS metagenome assembly JFJP01 (sample SAMN02602958, study PRJNA72255) | Microbial mat metagenome, whole genome shotgun sequencing project. | biome: fresh water; feature: sink hole; material: water; isolation source: purple microbial (photo- and chemosynthetic) mats found in...
TAGAAAGAAAAAAAAAATCGAAGGGAAATACCCTAACCTAATAATTATAGGGAAAAATTTAAAAATGAAATATGATTTTTTTAAAAATTTTACAAATTAAATAAAAAAACATAGACTTTTTTTGTTTTTTTAAAAAACATTAAAAACTTAAAATTTTTAATTTTCTATAAACTGATGGTTTATTTCTTCTTTCATATTAATCATCTTCTCAGCTAAAGATGTTTTACCCATCTCGAAAATTGAATATTTTGTATAAGTCTCAGCAGCCACAGCCTTTTGAAAAGTTGAAATCTCATCTATTAACCTTTTTAATTCTTTTATTTAATTTCTCATATTTTTAAGGGATTTAAACCCTAATGATTTCGCTTCTTCTGATAAAATGATACCCTTTGAAAAAGTTGATGCTAATTCTTGTTCTGTAGTTCCTATTTTTTCCAAATGTTTTTTCCTTTTTATTTTAATTTCGGACTCTAAATCCTTCTGAAAATCCATCAAAATATTTTTCATCCTTTTTGTTTTATTTCAAAATTTTTGGCTTATTTTCGTTAAAAAAACCATTCAACATCCTCACCCTTGAGTTTCTCAAAAGGACTTAATCTTAATTTATGTTTCCCTGAATTGAAAAATTAAATTGTTATTTCTTGTTTATTATTTTTTTGTTTTTTATTGAACCTGCAGTTATCGTTTTTAATTCAATTTTCCAATCCTCCAAGAATTTTCCCAATCCCAAACCTTTATATGTATATCCCAAATCTCCCACTAATGAATATTGACCTATTCCGTCAAACTCAAAATTTAATTATAATTTAAATTCATAAAAAATACTTGCAAAAACTTTATCTCCTGCTGATAAAATCACATTTGCGCTATTAAATACAATATCTTCAGCGAAAGTATGTAAGGGTATTCTAAAACAAAAACAATTGAAGAAAAAAAAATAATTATTTGACTTGTTATCATCAGAGAAAAACCTCAAATGTCTCGCAATAGATTTCGCTTGAACCAAAGATCCTTGAAATTATTTTATTTTTTCATTCACAAAAAAAATAAACCTCCCGAAGAATTTATGGAAATTGCTAAGAGAATTGGCCGATAAATTTTATTTTTCTCAAGCAAATTGATAATTTTTTGTGTTCTTCAAAAATGTCATATACATAATCCAATGAAAAATTTCTTAAAACAAAAATGAACTTGTTGGCATCAATAGTTCCACTTATTCTTATATGAAAGATTTTATAAATGAATGAATTTCTCAACATTATTTAAATTACAAAAAAAAATTTTTTTAAAATAACAAAAAAAAAGAAAAAACTTCTTCAAAAAACCTTCTCAAAATAAATTTTCTTCAACAATTTCTTTTAAAAAAAATTTCAAGCTTTTTTCTGATCTTTTAAAAAGTGCAAATATTCTATAATACAAGCTCTAGTCCATGGGTCTTGAATCCCTTCAAAAGACATTTGGGTATCCGGAATCATCGATTCTGGGTCTTCTAAAAACAAAAAGAGTCTATTTTTGGTCCATCTAAAGCTTGCTCCCTTCATAATTTTTGAATAATAATAATTTTTCAACGACCCTGCTTTTCTCAAATACACATCTCTCAGTCTTGGCCCCATATTATTATTTTCGTTTAAATTATGGCATCCGGCACAATGAATATCATAAAGAGCCTTTCCAAGCAAAGGATCTCCATCAGGGATATCAATATCGATTTCTTCTTGATCAGCGAAATGACGTCTTTTTGGAGTTTTAGGAATGCTCATTTTAAATAAAGTTTCATAATAAAATTAAAATATTTCTTATTTTTGATTTCGATCTTTTATTTTTTAACTGATTTGAAGAAAAAATATAAATGTGTGATTTGATGCAGGAGGAGGACTCATTTTGAATTAATTTCATAAAAAAATTCGGGTTTTGACTTATATCGCTAATTTTTATTTTTTATTTTGACCTTTTACTTTTAAATTTTTTTTCAATATGATATTTTATGAAATATGTGCTGATTTTAAGGTTTGTGAGGTGATAAATCCTGCGCTTGTGGTCAGTTTCTTCCCTATTGAATATATTTTAAATATTAAAAAGATATTCATTATGCTTTAATGATTACCATTAAAAGTGGCGAATAAATTATCATCAGTTTTCATAACAGGTAAACATTTTTCAAGAATTTTATGCTTTGGATTCAAAACTACTTGTTTTTCTTGTGTTATTTTATCACATTCTTCCAATGAAACTCTTTCTCCCACTTTACTTCCTATTTAATCCAAAAAAAAAAAAAATTAATATAAATGCAGTGTCTATGATAAAGGAACCTTCAGCTGGTCTTAATAATTCCACTGCAGTATGATCAGAACTCGAAGCTGCTAAAACCATTCCATTTGATTCAAAACCTTATTATTTATTATAAAAAATTGAAGAAATTGAACTAAAAAACCTGCTAATTTCCTTGGCTTTAAATTTGTCAACACACAAACAAGTCCTTTCATATTCTCTAATTTCACGAATTTCTGCATTCCTGAACCAATTTGCCTTATTTCATCCCCAATATTGATCTTTTCACAATATAGGTTTTCAGATTCTGGATGCTAAATAAAATGCATTCAAAATAACATTAATTAATAATATATTCATTGGTGTTTTACTTTCCAACATTCAGTTATTTCGCCTACTCTTATATCCATTTTAATAAAATCTTCAACAGTTCCAAGAGGAATTTCTTTGACTTCTTTTGGTTTAACTTCTTTAACTTCCTTTACGTCTTCTTTTTTTGGTTCTGGCTCCATAGTTTTAGTATTTTTTGAATATGAGTATTTTAATAAAAAAGATTCGATTTTTTTTGAGGAAAAACAGTCAGATTTTCGCAAAAGAGATATATTCTTTAAATTTTGAAAACAAAAAAATTTTCGAAACATTTTATTATTTTTGCGAAATTAAATTTTTTTCAATTTTTTTTAAATAAAAAATCTTCTTTGTTTTTTCCTTTGACCGAATCAATATCAGTTTTTTTTAAGGATGAATTGAAATTTGCTAATTCATCGGTTGGTAATTTCTTTTGTTTTTCCTTTAAATTCTGAGTCTGCAAGCTTATATACAAATTCATCAGATCTTGGTTTGTTGTCATTTGTTCATCAATATCCTTTAGAAGATTCTGTTTTATCATAATGCTTTTTCGAGTTGTTTCCTTGATATTTTTATTAATATATCAATGTTGATCTTATTTACCTGTGATTGGTAATTGAGATCTTGAAGATTCTTTGTGTTTTGATCGATTAATTGATTTTTTTGCTCAATTTCGTCCATATTTTGTTTTTCATGTCTTTTTTTTTAAGAATTAAAATTAAATTTTTTTAATTTTAAAATAATACATTTCTCCGTAAATCTCAGGAAGATTACTCTGGGATTTTATTATCGAACCGAATTTCTGCATCTTACAATTGTTCAATTCCTCTAATTCTTGGTTCATACTGTCAATTATTAATTCTTTTTCTTGTAAATTCTTGTCGAAATATTCGATTTCATTTGAAAACTCAGAAATATTCATTTGAATTTCCGAAATTTCTTTCTATAAATCCTAAATTTTATCTAAAAACTAATAAATAAATTACACTAGCGACTGAATTCTTTAATGAAATATTGCGAATTCTAATTTTTGTAGTTTCTAGCTCAGATGTCAGCTTATCCCACGAATCCACACTATAAAAACTCAATAAACTCTTTTAAATAAAGAATAACCTGTCATTATGAAACAAATAAAGATTTAATTTTTCTTTTTCATAAAGCAATTTCTGCAGCATTTCAGTTGCTTCATTCTTTTTATGAATAGATTTTTATTAATTTCCTTAAAATTAAATTAATTTACTTGTTTATTTGTAAAAAACTCTGGTATAGCTTCAATAATTTTATTATGTTCCTTTATCTCTTCTTCATAATCTTTAAGTTTCTCCTTCAAAGACTTTACTTCTTTCTTCAAAGAAACAGCATAGAAATTCTTCCCAAAAATTTTTTTAAAAAATGATTATCATTAATTTTTTTTATGTAAATACAGAATCTTCTAAAATTCCTTTGGCAGTTTCATTATCTATATAAGGCTTATTTTCAGCGTCATAAAACAAATGAGTTGATAGTTTCCATGCATCGAATTGTTTCTGAAGCATTTGATTTTCTCTCTTTTTAACATTTTTTCATTTTATTTTATTAAAAAACATGCCCAAAAACCTCTAGATTTCCAATTTTAGCCTTTTGTTTGGAATTATCATCCTTATATTGATTGATCATTAATTTTATCTTATAATTATTATCCCAGAGAAAATCCCTTGCGTCCAATCCCGAACCATTCTTAACAATCGTGGATTCATTAAAATTGTTCTGGGAATTCGCTGAATGCATTTTGCGGGGCTGTGTCTTCAATTTCGCTTCGCTTGCATTTTTATAAGGTATTTGATTAAAATTTTCTTTTTTGAGCTCTTTTTCTTTAGGCAATTCTTCTATTGGAGTCAATTGCGTGTATTTTTTACTGAGGAAATTCATTAGATTATCATGAGTTATCTCATCTTTTTGTTTTGAATCATTGTAATTAAGTGGTTTTCTAACAATTATTTTCGAGATTTAGTGAAAAAATTTATGGGAAACTTGATGGAGGTTTTATTCTCTTTGTTGATTAAAGGGAATGCAGTGTTGGGCTGTTTGTATGATTGGTAGTTCGGAGGATTTATTTGCTTAAAACTTTCTTGAAGATGGGAAGATTTTGTATATTTCATTAAATTTTTTTTCAGTTTTATAAATTATTTTTGAATTTTTTAAACAAATTAAAATTTTTTTTTAATTTATAAAAAAAAAATATTTGAAGTTTTTAAAAATTTCTCCTTATTTCTCACAATTTTTGTTATTGATGTTTCTTATATTTTCCATCATCTCTTGCACGTTCCTTTTTATACTCTCAATTGTTTTTTTTTCATTTTCTTCATCATTTTGCTCGTCTTGAATTTCCAGAGCTCTAAAAAAAATTTAATTATATATAAAAAAACCCAATTTTCAAAAGAACCTTCCAAATGGAAACCATGATAGATCAATAATGTTTGGCTTGAGCTTTCCCCTTATATAACTTTCAACTCCATTATCATCGTTTTCTTCTTGATTCCATAAATAAGCGATATAAAATACATAATTCCACATATAATGATCAATCTTAATGAAAATATAAGAATAAAAGCTTAAAATTTCTAATAAAAAACTTTTATGTGATGCAAGTATCCACCTGATTTTGAATTAGATTTTCGATCAAAAATTTGTCTTTTTTAAAATATTTAGAGAAAAACTCTTTCAAAAATAGAAATTTACTTGTTCAATCCACAAATAAAACATTTATCTTTAATATCCTTATTTTTTTCATTTTCACTTTCCCTCAATGACCCAAAAGTGTCAATAATAATACCTTTTCAATAAACAAAATTCAATAAAACCCACTAAAAAATAAACAATACCAGCAAATATATTTATCATTATTATCACAATCACAATATTAGCTATATTGTCAAAAAAGAACCTACCAACACTAAAATTAGTATTGGTCTGAGGTTCATTTGAACTAAAATACCCACCAATTCCACCATTATTCTATAAAAATCATTAATAGTTTATTTAATTTCAAATAAAAATTTACTTTAAAAGTTTGATCAAATGTAATCAAAAAACAGACCAATGTGTTTTCACAAGTCCCGTTGTAGAATGAGTAGAAAAATGAATACCCGAACAAAGAACAAATATAAACTAGTAATATAAAGAGAATCAAGGTCAAAACAAGAAGTTTTCTAGGATGCCAAAATGACAAAATAACATTTTTTAGCAAAGGATATCTATTTTTTTCAAAAATTATTTTTTGGAATTAATTATAAAAGATCTATTTATAAGCAAAAATGATTCTTTAGTATTTTATTTAAAAAAGAACCTCATCAAAATTTCTGTCAAATGAAATGCGAAAAAAAATGGATGTACTGTTGTCCCTAAAACTGTTAAAGCCGCATATGCGAGATAGTAAATGACTTCGATTTCATGTAATAGCAAATAAATTGATTTGATGCATTTCCTCACAAAAGTGGAAAATTTCTGAAAGCCTTTTATTTTCTTATCATTATTTTTCTTCTCCTTTTCGTCCCAAGCCTTTTGGAAGATCAAAGGAGCATTCTTGACTATGAAAAACGCCACAACGAAAACTGAACAACCTGTCATCATCCACCCGCAAAAAGTAAAAACAGTGCGTGTGGCTTCAAATTAAAATACAAAAAATTAAGAATTTTTAAAAAATTTTCCTAAAATAAACGCAAAGTTACTTTCATGAGAAATGTTTGGAGATAAGAATAGATGAGTTTCTGTCATTCGATCTCCATAATAATTTGAAAATGATGCAATAATAAAGATGTTCAAAAGTAAACTCTAAAGAAAATTTATAGGCATTTTTTTTGTATTAAAAACCAAAAAAAATGCGATTTCTTTCCACAACCCGACGTAATTCGCGAAAAGAGCCACCAATTTATTTTGACTGAAATAGATTTTCAACCTTTTGAAAACTTAATTTCAAGCAAAAACAATTTAAAAAAAACAGTACTTTTCTTCATTCTCACAAACTTTGATCAACTTTTTCGTTTCTGAAACTAAATCAAATACTTTGGAATTAGTAGTTTCTCTATTAACAGTTTGATTGAATTCATCTTTCCTTTCCTAAAATAAAATTTAAATGAATTTGTTTGAACATTTATCTAAGAACCTTAGGTAAACAATGACAAATTGGTAATAAATAGAATCTGATCCTTTCTAATTTATTATTTCTCGTGATCTCTATATGAGAAGAATTTTGAAAGAAAAAGTTAAGTGCCTTATTTGATTCAAATTTAATAATTTTTATGTCAAAATTAAATTTTTATAAAAAACTTTTTTTTTGTGTTTGTCGTATTTTTTTGGGTCTAAAACCGAAAATGAGTCTTCTTTATCCAAAGTAGTTTTTATTTGCTTTTGAACACCTAAATTCACAAATATTTCATTGTATATTATTAATGATTACTTCTAACATAACTCAATATGCTAAGAACAACCAAAGTCAAAAAATTTACTAATTGTCCAACAATATTTTTCCCAAGGATATTGTAATTAGCTTTGAGTTTTTTTGAATTTAAGACATCGATTTCATTTTCTAAAGAAAATTTCATTAAAAAAATCTAAAGAGAAAAATAAAAAAAAAAAAAAAAAACTTTTGCCAAGATCTTCCAATTCGCAGTAATTGCAAAATAGAAAAAAAAGTTGAAATCCGGTTTCCAAGATAAACTCCTTTTCCTTGAGATCTCTTTTTGAGGAATTTCCTCCCATAATCATTTTGAGAGATTTCATTGCGATATTTGTCTTTTCCTTTTTTTTGTCTTTATTCTGAAAAAAATTTTAATAATTTCCTCAAATTTTAAAAAAAAAATTGGCAACGAAAAAAATTAAAAAAATCAATTCATGAATAATTCAAATAAAAAATTTATTGAAAATTTTATAAAAACTACATGTCCAAAAGCTTGTATAATGTATTTCTTATTGTAAATGCTTTTATATTGCAGATAAATATGCGTGATCTTCTGTTCAAGTAGCTCTTTCGGCAAAGCCCTTACAATCCTTTTCATGATAATTTCCGAGTCTTTCAAATCTCTCATTTCCAAAAGCGCCATAATCAAGACCATAAACTTATGTTGAAGTCTCACAATTTGAAATTGATTCAAACTTTTCGCATCTTTATCCTCCTGAGTCTCAACAGTCTCTAAGTATGCGTTTTTCTTGTTTTTTTTCCTTTTTGAGGAGCTCAAGGGTTGGATTAAAGGAGAATCGCTTGGAGAATTCATTGATAAACTCGAAGGAATCAGTTTTTCTTCTGATCCCTTTACTAAAGCCACTCTTTTAAGGATAGGTTTTTCCTAAAGTAAATCAAATGAAATTTTAAAGAAAATTTATAGATAAAATAAAACATAGAGTTAAATAAATTAAAATAAATAAAACAGAAAAAAGATAAATTAAAAAAAAATTTACAAATAAATAAATAGGAAATTTAAGGAAAAAAACAGATAATTAATTATTTAACTAACCCTGAAGAAATTTTTCACAATATCAAAGAATCTGCTTTCAGAGACAACTATTTGATTTTTTGGACAAGGACCCTTTTGTAATTAAATTGATGAAAAATTCTTCACATTTTTTTATTTACCTGCACAAATTCTATCAGTGTGTTCAAACAATTGTTGATTTGTTTATACATCCCTTGACAAAGAGTATGGCAATAATATGTGGTCAACAGATCAACTAAAGCGTTGACCAAATCATAGCTATTTCTATTATTCTCTTGTTTTGATAAATAGGTCTGCATTGGTAAATTATGTCCTTCAGTAAGCAATTGCAATAATTTCAATACTTTCACCAAAACTTTATCGTTTTTTTCTAGAATTTTTGATAAAATATGCTTTTTCACAAATGAAGTGTAATTAAAATTTTCAAGATTATCATTCCTAAGGTCAGAGTTTTTCTCGATAAAATCGATTTGATTTCTGATAATCTTGAAGAATTTCTGGAAAACAAGCTCAGATTTTGAATATGTGATGCAATATTCGTAGAACGTGCTTTGGACAAGAGAGTTTCCTTTCTTTAACAAACTAATCATAAAAGATAGTATTTTTGATAAAAATTCAGGATTTAAGTATTTCATTTCATCAGAAAGTATCGTTAAAACCATTGTTGTGGCATCTAAATCATTGAATAGATTCTATATTAATTAATTTTCTTTAAAATTTGAAAAAAAATAATTTTATTTAAAAGTTAATTTTATTTTTTTAAAAAAAAAAAAACCTGCATTTTTTGCATTTTTTCAAAGTTGTTCTTTGATTCATCTAAAATGCTCTTGAGGACTTGCAAGAGAATTATGATTGTGGCTTGGTTATCAGGGTTAGTATAGCCTTCTTGGATAAAGGAAATGATTTTCTTGATGATGTTCTTTTGAGAGAAAATTGGGTTTCGCTTGTTCTTGACTTTGTAATCCTGGAGGAATAAAAACGTCAGACCAAGAGCTTTCTTTTCATTCTCCATTTCCTATTAAAAATTGAATTCTTTGTCAAAATAATTTTTTTTCAACAATATTCACACACAACTTAAAAAAAATTACATAAAACCTTACCAAAATTAAAAAAACGCAAATAAAAATGTACCTTCGCCAATATTTCTGATCCGACAAATTCTTTTTGAAAAATCTTCCAAATTTTATCCTTCTGGTAGACTTTCCCTGCTTGAATCACCCCTTTGCTCCTTTTGATCGTTCCCAGCATCTTAACCCTCGACCCAATCATCTCCTCATTCCCTTCATCTTTCTCACGTTCAACCTCTTTTACCGTCACTTCGAATTCATCAGTTTCTTTCTGAAAATCTAAAATTTCCCCTGAGCTTTTTAAATGAAAAACATTGCTCATATAGTATTTTTCATCATTTTCAGTGTCAATTTTGGCAATAACCATTAATTTCTTTAAATGAATCATTTGTTTTTCTGATAATTTATTCTTCAGAAAACCCTTATTATTGTGTATAATTAAGGCCAGATATTTGAAAATACTTTGTTCATCAGAGTTTTCACCCTCGAAATAGTATTTATTTTCCAAAGATTCATAATAATAAACAACAAATTTGAGAAAATTTTTGAAAAAATAATGGAAATACATGCCAAAACTATCAATTTGTTTGAAATTCACATTTTCAAATCTTTTTATCTCTTTTTCGATGAAAAACTCGATTTTCTTCGAATTACTATCATAAATTGTCATTTTTATTGGATTCTTGAAATAAATCTCGATTATAAGATTTATCAAACGTGGCTTCAACAATGTGATCCCTCCTATATTGATTACCTCTTGTTTTTGTGGTTTATCAGTAGAGTTTTCGAATTCTTCAGAGAACTTCCCGAAAGAGTCAGGCTCTAATAAAAGCTCGAGAAAATAATGTAATTTAAATATCTTTTTTAATTTCGTTGTGGCTAAATTCGAAACGTCATTGCCTTTACAAAGAAGGATAAGCACCTTTATAAATAAAGTTTATTTTTATATTTTGTTTATTTTTGTATTTTGTTTATTTAATTTTAATTTATATTTTTAGTTGTATTTTTCAAAAGAAATTTACTTTAAAGAGTTTATTGTGATAGAGAAAAGATTCATCTCGAAATGTATTTTCAAAGTTATTTTCCAGCATTTTCTCTAGAAAAGGTTGATCAGAAGCAGGCATATTTCGATCAAAATAGAAAGTGATTTGCTTTTTAGAGCTGATGTCAGCAAAAAGAAAAAGTCTGAGCTTGTGATCAATCCTATCAGGCAAGATCTTCTTTAGGATCAATAGTTGGTTTTCAACCATGAATTCTTGTTTGTATTTTTGAATGACCTATTTTTTTTGAAGAAGAATTTTATCAACAAAATTTAAATTTTTTAAGAAAAAAAAATTTATCATAAAAAAATAATAAATTTAATTGAAAGTCTATATTTTACAATGAAGAAATCTAAGAATTTTGCTTGTCTGCCTTCGTTTTCGATCAAACTCAACATTTTTTCAATGAGTTTCTCATCAACTCTCTCTAATAATTTATGGTTATTCTCGAAAATCGTGCATAATAAATTAATTTGTCCGAGATCATATTGCGCATATTCCAAAATTGTGCCTATCTGTTCATATAAACTCTGTTGGTTTTCAGAATTATTCACACAATAATTTTTCAAGCATAAAAATAATTGCGTAAAAAGATCAATCAAAATCTTGCGACTCATAATTTTTTCAGAATCCATTTCAAGGATCATTTCTTCAAAATAATGTGCTCCGTCCTCTAAAAAGTCCAGCAAAATCAAGTGCCCATCTAAATATCGGAAGATATTTTGGCGTTCTTTGAAGATTTTATCGCTTAAAAATAAAAATTCAATAAAAATTCGAATTCAACAAATGAAAAAATTCAAATAAATGTACCCATTTATTGGCATTCCCAAAGGAAACTCCAAAAAGGTTTCCTTATCTTCAGTTTGTGCTAACTCGCATCCATAAAAGAAATAATTATTGATATTCTTCAAAATAAATATCATAATTTCCACGATATTTTTGTCCTCATTATCATTAATATATTTCGAAAGCCAAATCTAAAATTTTTTTGAAAATAAAAACTATTAAGGAAAAAAGTAGAAAACCTCGCATTTTTCAATCAAATATTTCGTGGAATCGATCAAATCATGCAAAAACAGATATATTTTCGATTCTAAATCATCGAAGATTATTTCCAAAGAATTCACATGTTTTACAAGATCCTCATATTGATTGTAAAGCTTAGTGATTAATTTGATACTTTTTGTCTCAACCATTTTATTATTTGAAGTCAGAAAAAGATTGAATAAACTTGGCAAAATTGAATCTTTTTTGTTTTTTGAAAAAAGTTCGTTTAAATTATAAAATTCAGGGTTTTTTTGAATCTTTTTCCCGAGGATATTCAAAATATTTTCGGAATCCTTTTGAAAAGCAAATCTTTCATCGATTTCTTGAATCCCGCTCTGGAAAATCTCTGGAATCATTGATTGAATTTCTTCTTTGATCTCTTTTTCTATGGAAATTTTCGTCGTATGGCCGTTATTTTGAATGTCATTGAACCAAAGAAGCATTTTATCAATGAGAGTGTCTTGTCTTTTGAAGATTAAATACTCAAAAATATCACAGATAAGAAGTTTCGCATTCTGTTCCCGCTTTGAAGAAACGGTGTTTTCCTTCTCCAAAGATGTTAGAATGTTCATGATAGTGTTTAATCCGGAAAGGATTGGAGAGTTAAGCATTAAATTTGCTGAAAGTTTATTGGAGTTTTCTTCAGGCTAATAATTTTTAAATAGTTTTTTTTTTTAAATTAACAAAAAAAATAACGTTCAAAGATTGATGTTTATCCTCTTTTTTCTTATTCTTTTCTAATGAAAAAATAAACAAATTCTACGAAAAAAAAAATTACTCAAAGACTTCTTTTCATCATAATTCACAATATAAACCAAATATTTCATCAAAGAATGATATTCTTCTTCCAAACCCAAATGTTGAAATGCATTCGTTCTGATCAGCAAATAGAATATTTCCAGAACATAATAGAACAAAGGGTTTTTGAAGGTTTGTGAGTTAATCTTCTGGGTTATTTGTTTAAAAAGCGCCAATGACTCTTCAATCAAGTTGATGAATAGATCCTTTTCTTTTTCTAATGTGCTCTTGATTGTCCCCAAAGTTTTTAAAACAGAATTTGGTTTTGAACTATGATCTTTAGCATTAAAAATTCTGCACATTTGTGGTAAGGTTATTGGATTAAAAGGCTGTTCATTTAAATATAAGCTTATTGCTAATTTCGCAAAACAAGCCCTTAATTCTTTTATAAATTTTGTTTTCAAATTTCATGGGGGTTTTAAAGGAAAATATTTACTTAAAGGCATGTTTTTATTCCACATATTAAGCAATAAGTATTGTTTGGGGAAATTATTATCAGTTGTAATTTCCTTCTTCCAAAGATAATTGCGATCAAATGAAACAGCAGAGTAAAGGTTCAGCTGGGCGATAAGAAAATCTAGTATTTCTGGAGTTAACTTGATTAAATTTTCATCAAGGTTTTCATCATATTCTATTATACGCTCATTTCTTTAAAATAAGTGTTAATAATAAATTTTTATTAATAATTTACTTGAGATTTTCTTCTAATATTATTTTTTTCTTTAAAAATAAAAAAGATTAGTTATATAAATAAATAGAAAATAGAATATTACTTATATAAATACAGTAGAAAAAAATTATTAGTAAGTACCTTTATTTTATCAGTTGGTGATTTAGAAAAATCAATAATAAATTGCATTTTATTTTCATCTTCCTCACTAAAAAAATATTTTTTAATCAAATGAAAGTTAAAAAAAAAACATGCGAAGGTTTAGTAAGGGATCAGTTGCATCGATTAATCTGCAATAAGCAAAATAAAGCTTGTAGATTTTTTCTTGGATGATTGAAATCCCCTCATTTCCAAATCTGCAAATCGTATTGAGAAACTTTAAATTTGTGATTTTAGTTTGATGGTCTCCTTGCCATAGCAATTTGACGAAATATTGAATTAGATTTATAGATTTTGTTGACTTTTTTAGTAAAAAAAAATTAGTTTTATTGTAAAATTTCGTAAATAGTTTTAAAAATTAACATTTGAATTCAACAAAAATTTCTTATAAAATTACCAATTTATTTTGTCGGGAAAAATTGATCATTCCATTATCTCCTTTATTTTGGCTCGAAGAATCAACAATATTGATCACAATATTCAAAATCGAAGCAGGAGCTTCTTTATCTTTTTCCAATTCTCCCAAAACATTGAAATTTATTTGATTATGGCCTAATTTATGTAAAATTTCTTCATTATTCTTGAAAATCTTCCTCAAAGTATGCACACATTCAGGGATATAAAGAACATGTGATTGAAAATTCGGACTTAAATTATAGATCAGATCAGAGTTTTCGAAATTATCTTGGCATAAAGTGGCTAAGAATCGATAAACAGCTTGAGATAATTTGATTTTTTTCATAATGAATTCGAGCAAACGAAATTGATCCACGTTTTTATAAATATTTTTTGTTGAAATAACCTTGGAAATCAAACTTTTATTGAATTTTTCTTTTTCTTTGAGCAGTTTTTCACGATTTAAATACTTTATTTTTAAGTTTTTTGTTAAAAAATGTTTAAAAAAAAAAAATTACCAATTGCAATTCGCTTTTTTTGAAGAGATTCATTAAAATCGAAATAATAATCTCTATGTAAAATTGCTCTCTTATGAGCTTTTTTTTCGTTAAAAATCAAAATAAAATTTTTAATGTTTAAACTGGAGTTTTTATTTACGTTTTGTCTCGAAAAATTTATTTGAATAATTTTATTTATTCTGCTTTCGATCTTCATCAGATCCTCTAATAAAATCTTTTCGTTCAATTTCTAACCAAAACGCCATTAAAAATAATAAATTTCAAAAGAAATTACGTTATAATTCTGTATTTTAACCAAAAAATTGCTTAAAGTTGCTTCAAAAACGTTTAAAAACTTCAGTTCCCAAATTAAATCTTTCGGTGCTTTTTGAATTCTGAAGATCTCTTTCTCAGTGAAATTCTCCTTTAAAACTGGGTTTACTGCTGAATTATTTTCCCCTTCTTCAAATTGCATTGATTTTTCATTAAGCATTGCATCAAGCCATTTCTTTGTATTGACGTTTCTAATATATGTGAACGAATTTTTTTCAATATTTTTGCTAGAAACTGATGTTAACAAAGAACTTAATGGAAAAAAATTGAAAAAAGTGTTCTTTTGCTGTAGTTCTTCTATTTGATTTCTCGTATTATTTTCTTCTAAAGCCAAGCATAAATTATTTTTGATTTCATCACGTTTTATGGTTAAATATCTTCCAGTTCCCAAATGCTTCAATCTGAAATTCTCACCATATTGTATTAGTTCTCCCTTCTTTGAATCCGCGCCTTCTATGATCCAAACTCCACAGGTATTTGCTTTAAAATCCTCGAATTTTTCCTTCAATGTATCGTTCTTTATAAACTCGATTTGTGTTTCATCGAAATTCTTCGGTATTTCTTCGATTATATTCTTCTTGCCTTTCAAACGAAATAAATTAAAGGATTCAAGCTTTTTACGCGCTGATAAAGAAGCGTTAAGTTCAGAATGATAGATCCAAATAATATCGCCTCCTTTTAAAAATGAGGAATCTTCTTCGAAATCCGAAGAAAACAATTGAAGTTTCCAGAAGCTTTTCTGTTCAATAGAGGCATTGGCTTCTCTTTTAACAATATAACTCTTTTGTCTTTGATGATCTTTTTCTTTTGGCTCATAAATATTGAGTTTCTGCTGTTGTAAGATCGAAATTTCTTCACTTGCATGCAGAAAGACTTCTTTTCTAAAACTTCGGTTCATATGTGTGATGAAAACAGTCTCGTTTTCATTCAAACTTTGTTCAGCGTCCTTTTGAAATTTGAAAGCAGGAGTTATTCGAAAGATAGTATGTTCAGAAGGATATTCATCAAGTTGCATGCTAAAATTCTCTTTTTCATGATCAGCCTCTTTATCATAACATGCTAGATATTTATAAGAGTCAAGATGAATCAATTGGAAACTCTGATTGAAATTCATTGGTTTTTTCTTGAATTTATTGAAAATCTCCATATTTGATTTGTATTCGCTGATGATTTTAGATTTGGTTTGATTGATCTTCTCAAGTGTAATTTCTTCGTTTATTTGATTAAAACTCCCTTCTTCAGGGTTTTCTTCAGGGATTTTAGCTTTGAGGGCTCTATTTATCAAAGTCAAGGCGTCTTGTTTGAGATTATTCGAAAAAATCGGGCTGATCAGAAAAAGACAACTTGAAAAGAAACATTTTTTCTCTTTGTTTTTGTGAAGGTTTTCAATAGGATTCTCATCAAATTTTTGCATGTTTTTCACGAATATATTACTGCGTGAGAAACCATTAGTGAATATAAAGGAATTTGGGTCTGAAGCATAGGAAATTGCAATAATTGAACCAAATGTTATTGGGTTGTTAGGATTTTCGAGATCTCCATGAATGAAATTCATTTGGGATTTAAAAAAATTTAAAATAAAAAAATAAGTTATAATAATTTTTCTTTGAAAATTTACCAAAAACTTTGTGTTATGAAGAAACCCAGCATTAAAAAAGATTCGGTTTTTATAAAAATAATAAGGTTGTTAAAGAAAAAAAGGGTTTTTTTCTTTAGATTAATAAATTAAGTGTTGAAGAGGTTGAAACAAGACAAATCAATAAAATGAAGAATGACAATCAAATGTGGAAAATGTAAATTTATCCTAAAACAGTCGAATTTTTTATCAAATTTCTTATAAAAAATAAAAGAAATAACCAGAAAGCACAAAAAAATGGTTCTCATCGAACTATTTACTGGGTGAAGGTGAACAACTTTGTTTTTTTTCTTTTTTAGAATTAACTTGAAAATATAAAGCAACAACAAAAATATGAAGATGGGTCATTCAAAGGTGAAAGATGGATAACCGATTATAAATATATTGGAGATTGGCAAGAAAATAACAAAAGTGGCTTCGGAATACAATACTATGGCAATGGAGATAAATATGAAGTCTTATTATTTTTCTTAAATTTATGAATTTTTTAAGGTTTTATCTTTTTTTAGGGGGGTTGGGAAAATAATATAAGAAATGGACAAGGAACTCTTTGGATAAACGATGGGAAAAACAAGTAAAATTCCAGATAAATTCATTGATGTTTTTATTGGGAAAGAACTTTAAGATTAAGAAGAGAATACACTGGAGATTGGCTGAACGATAAAAAAACAGGTAGAGGAACTATGTTTTATAAAAATGAAGATCGTTATGATGGGTTTTTATTCCGATAATTTCCGTATTATTTTGAATTTTTTGTTTAGATTATGGATGGATGATAAACCTCATGGTGAAGGCCGAATGATTTATGCGAATGGAGATGTTTATGAAGGATTTTGGTTCACGGGTAAACGAAGTGGCTATGGGGTTTTGACAAAGTTTTTATTTGTTTTACAAAGTAAATTTTTAAATATAATCATAAAAGGCGAAACGGAGATCATTTTGAAGGTCATTGGGTCAATGACAAACGAGTTTTTCATTGAAAATTGATCTTTTAGCAAACCTTTTTTTTTTATAAAGGAAGGCCAAGGAAGCTATTTTTTCAATTTAAAAAACCAGGTTTTTGTGGGAGAATGGGTAGATGATATGCCAAAATCAGGTGTGTATTCAGAAGTTGAAGATCCCGAGAATCCTAGGCCTGAAAGGTTAAAAGAATTTTTAAATATATGTATTTTATTAATAAATTAGAGAAATAGACTTCACAGATCCTTACATCCTTCCCAAATTGCCTTCAATAAAACTTAAAAACCCAACAAAAGTTTTGGAAGAAGCTATGGAGAAGGTTCGAAGGGAAAGAACTTTCTATCGAGCAAAATTCATTCCATTGGACGAACTATATTCAAAAGAAGAAATTCAGGATTTGATCAAAGAATTCGGAACAGGATCAAATGAAAAACAATTCTTAAATTTGATAAATTTGACTGCCGTTCTAATGAATATGAACTTCGATTTGTCAGGTTTGACAAGATATAAAAGTAAAAGTTTTAATAAAAGGGTTTTAGAGGAAGAAATTATCAGTTATTTGAAGAAAATCAATGAGAATTTCAAAGCTGAGAAAATAGATTTTGAATTGTTTGGAAGATTGATAGCGATTCTCTTAGAAGAAAATAACAATCTTCAAAGGAAACAAGATTCAGAAATAGAAAACTTTGAAGATAAGGAGGAACAAGAAGATATGCCAATAGAAAATTATGATAATTAAACTTAAATCTTATGAGAGAATATCATCATTTTCTTTTTAAATTTAAACAATATAATAGCATTTGTATGGTTTTTAAGTTAAAATTTTGAGAAAAAAAACTGAAAGCATAGGAAACAAATATTAGCAACAAAATCAATTGAATTGGCAAAGGAATTAAAATAAAAAAAGCTTTAAATATTAATTCCATTTGTAACAATATTTACCTTAAAATTATTTTAAAACCTATGGGAAACTGTTCAAGCTTATGTGGAAATAACGAACCCAATGCAAGCAATCCGAAAGAGTTAAAACAAGAAATCGATAATGCTCTTCCGAATATTGAAAAGACACAAGGAAATAAAAATAGCAATATGAATCAAGAAGTCTCAAACAAAGGAAACAACGTTAACACACAAGAAAAACCTAAGAAAAATGATAAAAAAATGCAGGAATACGAGGAGGATGACGATTACAACCAAAAGCACAAGTTCGAAAACAACCAAAACCATGAAAAAAAGGAGTTTTCTGTCAAACAGAACTCAAAGAATGATAATCAGAAGAAAAAAGAAGAAAACCCCCAAGAATTTAATGATTTTTCAAAAAATAACGAGGATCAGAATCGAGAAAATCACGATAATAACATCCCTCCTCATTCCAATAAACTAATCCTTTCAACAGTCGGATGCTATGATAGAAAGTTGTTATCAGCAATTACGTTAGAAAACGGAGCCGTTTATGTTGGAGAATGGAAAAATGGTTTAAGAGATGGTCGAGGAACTCAAACCTGGCCAGATAGTTCGAAATATGAAGGTAATTGGTCAGAAGACAAAGCAAATGGTAAAGGCAAGTTAATACATGCAGATGGCGATATTTATGAGGGTGAATGGGTGAATGATAAAGCAAATGGTGAGGGTGTTTATATGCATGCAAATGGAGCGAAATATATCGGTCATTGGAAAGATGATAAACAAAATGGTAAAGGAGTGGAGACTTGGCCAGATGGTGCCAAATATGATGGAGAATATATTGAAGGAAAAAAACATGGAAAAGGAGTTCTTTATTTCGCTGATGGGTCTTGGTATGATGGGACCTTTGATAATAACGATATTCATGGATTTGGGACATATGTGTGGCCAGATGAGAGAAGATATGAAGGGGATTGGTATAGAAATAAAATGCATGGGAAAGGGAAAACTACTTGGCCTGACGGGAGATCTTATGTTGGGGAATATGAAGATGATAAAAAACATGGACATGGAACTTTCGAATGGCAGGATGGAAGAAAATATATTGGAGAATGGAAATGTGGAAAACAACATGGGAAAGGAATTTATAGGAACCAAAATGGAGAAGAAAAACAAGGAGAATGGTCTGAAGGAAAAAGAGTGAAATGGTTTGATGAAACTGGAGAAGTAGTAGCAGAAAATAAAAATTAATTTTTGATTTTTTTCTTTAAAAGTTTGTTCATAAAATTTTAAGCTCATCCATTATCTAAAACTTAATTTAAAAACACCAAAATATTAATAAATTTTCCACAAAAAAAAATTTTTTTTTTTTAAAAAACAATTTGATTTATACAATAATATTTTTTTAAAAAAAGAAAACTTAAAATTTAATAATAATCCTTATAATTGAAAAATAAATTTCCAAAATTACTTAAATTTTTGAATTCATTTTATTTGATAAAATA
>JFJP01039343.1_pt1 | contig 19094 bp, 21 predicted proteins | sample 431651 | NCBI WGS metagenome assembly JFJP01 (sample SAMN02602958, study PRJNA72255) | Microbial mat metagenome, whole genome shotgun sequencing project. | biome: fresh water; feature: sink hole; material: water; isolation source: purple microbial (photo- and chemosynthetic) mats found in...
TTTTAGATAAATAAACCGTACTGTAATAACTCAACAAACAAGGCTAAAGTCATTAAATGACCGCGTCTTATATTCGGGTTAACACAGTAAAAGTCTCAAAGAAATTAATTTTTCATCCGATGCTGAAGCTGATGGTTTTAAATTTTATGAAATAAAAAATAATTTTATATCCTTTTTGAGGATATAAAATCTAAAAAAGTATATTGAAAAAACTCTTTGAAATTATTTACTTCCGGGAAGCGGGTAAAAAATTACCTTGTTATTTGAACATGGCTGTTGTAAATATTTATTGTTCTACCATCACGATAAATTCTATAATGCTGCTTGTATGTTGAATTTGTTCTAACCGGCCTTATTGTCGTCGTTGGCCTCATTGTCATCGTCGTTGACCTCATTGTCGTCGTTGGCCTCATTGTCATCGTCGTTGACCTCATTGTCGTCGTTCTATAACCGGGCCTTGAATTGGATGTGGTGTTGTACGAAGATGCTTGAAACGGAGTGATGGGCCCAAATTTACTTTTAAGTCCGTATAGATCGCCAATTCCATTACGATCGTCTTCGTGTAATTTTGTGGCGCCGTGAAAAAATGGAGCCATTACTGCTTTTTCAACAGATGAATGACCCAATCCAAATGTATGACCTAATTCGTGAAGAATGACGCAATATAGAAACTCGTAATCCCAAGATTCGTCTGCGTCCAAATGAATTACGCCGCGATGGGTACTTTCGTGCGGGTAATAGGCGTGACCGAGGACGCCTCCACGTCCGTCAAAATTAAAATAGTCAGCATGATCACCAGAGTGAAATGATAATTTAATATCGGCGTTTTCAATTTCAATTGTTTCGATGAATGTTATGTTGAAGCTGGTTTGCCATTCGATTAAAGCGTAGTACATTGCGTTTCTAGCGTCTTGTATGTAAGAAAAATTTTGAGTATAATTTAGTACCATCCAAGCAAAATCTAATTTTGGAAATGTGTAATTTATTGATGTAAAATAGTCACCATCATATTTTGAATTTAATTTTATAAATTTTTGCTTTTTTTTTCATACCCATCACTTTTTTGATCGACTACTCCACTTAACGGTTCCATGCGCAGCGATCTTTTACTTCTTCCTCCATTCAATTTTGAATCATCAGCCGAATTGGGCTCTTGGGTCGAAGAAGCAACATGATCAGGTTGGACCCTTGCGACGAAGTCGCCGCCGCGACCGGCTTCGCCGGCGGGGCTGCTTCGCAGCCCAAGCGGTCGGGTCCCGCCCGTAGGGTCAGTTGTTTCTCTAAATCGTAGAGCTATGCCGATGCTTGGGTCGTCTTCGCCATATGTTTTGATGTTTTCCAAAAAATAAACACCGCCAGCGTCTACCATGCTCCGACCACTGTATTTGTTTCCAAACACTTTCTTCAAAATATTCATATCCATAATGCCTGTCTGTGTCAATGCGTTGTCTTCTTGATATTTTTTGATAGCTTTGTAAATTGTAGCTTCGTTAATCAAAATTTTATTCTGATCATCTTGATTGAGAAGATGTCGTCGTTTAAGTCTCTCCCATTGATAGATAAAGTCCTCAACAATGTAATGATGGTTAATTAAAAATCGGATGACAGATCTTTCCAAAAAAATAATATCTTCATTCGAATTGTCGATAGGCATGATAACAATTTCGTTTTTCATTTTTGTTGGTTTATATAGATCTTCAATTCTTAGCACATGAGCAGCTTGTGCGTTGACAGGGCCTTGCCCGGGCCGTAGGCCAGAAACCGAATAAAATAACGTTAGAGATGCAAATAATAAAAATAAATTCATTGTGTTTCATTTTGATTTATAATTGCCTTTAAATCAAATGATGAAATAAAAACAAATCATAATTTATTTGATTTCAAGTTTTTGTTAAAATTTTATAACGTTTATATTGTTTTATTTTTTTATCTAAATCGGTTTGACATTCTTTTAATTTTACATTAAAATTGTACACTTCAGCGCCGTCTCCTACATTTTTTAAATTATTAAATATTAAAAAAAAAACAAAAAAAACAATTATTATTATTATTACAGTAGTATGAAGATTCATTTTTATTTTGAGTTAAAAAAACAGCGTTTTTTAATCAATTGTTCAGCCGATTTTTTTATATTTCTTGAAAAATATATTTTTTTATATTTTTTTATATTTCTTGAAAAATATTTTATGACCTTTTTAGTGTGTTGTAATAGCAGAGTGTTTACCCTACGGGCGGGACCCGAATAATGTTTCTTATTTTGTTTCTTATTTTTAACTACTTTCAATTCTCTAGTGACGTAATCTACTTCTATTTTCAAAGTTTTAAGTAAATTTAATTCATCTTGATGTGTTAAATATTTTAAAATAATATCTAACAAATATTGGTTTTTAAAAACATCATCCATTGGTTTTATTTATTTTTATTTTACTCATAAACACTTTGAATGCGATTAACATGTTGTAAATTTTTTGAGATGTGATCTTAAAATACTTGTTCGTTTAATACAAATTTTTTAATATTTACACACTGCCTTTTCAACACATCAGCCAAATATTTTTTTATTTCATCAATTTTTGAATTGGGCCCGACATAAATAACCACTTCTTCAATACTTGGAAATACCAAATTAGGATCTTTAATCAAAAATTTCTTTAATGGATCAACATTACCAAACCAAGTACAATATTCAAATTTTTTAAGATTTGGAAGCAATAATATTGGTTCAATATGAATTTCCCAATAATCTAATGTTAGTTCTTCTAATTGTTGCATTTGATCCAACTTCAAATCTTTTACATCATAAGGAGTTGTTGATAATTGTTCAAGAACTAAAGATTTAATGTTAATGTGTGTCGAAAAATTATCTGCATAACTTTTAACTTGTTCGGTGTGTGTATCACTTTGTTGATTGTCATGTTCACCAAATACATGCAATTCGAGATGTTTAATATTACTTGGTCCTGGCGGAAAATATGGCAAATATATCTTTTCAAAAAGTACTTTTTCTAATGTTGGAATTTTAAATAAGGCATCAAGAGCTTCTTCTTTTTTATGAAAATCAAAATCGTCAGCAAAGTCTTGTTTAGAAGTGCATACTGAAAAATGTATCTGTTTGAGATATTTTGAATTGTTACCAAATTTGATCCATAGATCAGTCGATAACTTTAAATCTTCAGCTACCAACGTTTCAAGATTATGAAAATTAGTAATATCAGAACAAAGGCTATCAGTATATTTGTAGAACCAATACTTATCAAGATATTTGTCTACATGATCACAGTAATTAAAATCTTCATTGTTTGAAAATCCTAAAATAATGGTTAGATGCTTCACTTCATCTGGATGAGCAACATCGGCTGTTAAGAAGCGTTCAGGATGCATTGAACATATTGTAAGGACTGATCTATCTTCTCTGTTCCTAACAGCGTCTAAATCATCTAATGATTGGTATGTGTAACCAGAATGTTTCATTTATTTATTAATAAATCCTTCTTAAATTGATTTAAGGATAAAAAGTTATAATTAAAATGAAACTATTATTACTTTTGATGTATTTCACCGCTTTTAACAAAGCAGATGCTGTTTTGACAACAGATGAAATGCTAAACAACATTGCATGGATGCATGCTCAATTTTCATTGACATTTGATCCTGCTATGATCGCTACGCTATCAATGCAACATCCCATAGCGAGCACCTCCCAATCACAAGTAAATGATGCGTCAGATTCGCTTTTACCTTTATATCAGTACTTTAAAGACAACGATAAAGTAGTTGATCAATATAAAGACGTATTAGCGTTTTTTAATATAAAACATCAACTAAAAATATTTCCAACATTCAGTGCCAACGAATTAGAATCGCGTTTTGCTCAACGAATTCATTTCTATCAAAATGAAATAATTAAACAAAATCAGAGACCCTTAACATTCGATGCGTTTTACGAATTATTTAGAAGGTGCCATGTAGAAGAAGAAAAAAATGACGATGACGATGAAGAGGACAACAAGATAGATGAAAAAGATAAAAAATTTAAAAATGAAATAAGCATATCAACGTTGCAACAAGATCATCCATTTATACAACAATTTTGTCATTACAGACAATCAAGTGACGATGAAATAAAAAATTCGTTGAAGCAATTTAAATTGAGATCATTTGTTCCCAAAAACAAAAGAGATCTTAATTATTTAACATTATCAAACAAATTTGTTGAAGAACTGAAAGGTTCCAAAGAACCAAAACCAGAAAAATGGTCAATTCACCATATGATTCCTTCTGCAACAATTGTAGAATTTTACCAACATTATTTTGAATTGCTTTCTCAAAAATCGGACGTCCAAAACAAACAATTCGATTGGGTCAAGATACAAGAAATTCAATCACAATTTGCGTTTTTAATTGATGCTGACAAATTATGGAAAAAATATGGAAAAGAAGACGGTAAGACCCATGAACGACCAATTGACAATTACAGAGACAACCCGAAAAGTGCACAAGAAGATTTTGTAAGGTTTTGGTTTAGATTCCCTCCAGGTTTGTTGTTTTATGGGCCTGAAGGATCGATTAGAAAAGATGATCCTTCTTTTCCAGAAAATAGAAAAAAAGAATACACCAATTTTCCTAACGATTTTGAAGAAAGAGTAATATATATTGTTGGAAAAGAATATTATGACAAAGTTGCTAAACTTAACACAGAAATTTTAGAATTCATTACAGCTTACAAATCTAAAAATAGCGACCCTAAAACAAGTGACGAATTAAATAAAATTGCTATGAAAATAAATATGAGATTGCGCACAATTCATAGAGAAGCGCCGTGGGCTAATCAAATTATAGCTCCGTTTGAAACAGATAAGTGGGATAAAGGAGATCCAATTCCAAAACATCCGCGTGCACATATATGGGAAATTGTTAAACGCGAGTGGGGTGTTAAAACATTGGCTCAAGAATCTGATTTGGATGAACAGTTTGATTTGGTTCGGCAACTCAGTTTTTTGTCTGTAGGACTTTTGACAAATGAAGTAAGACATGTAGCATCTTCTCATGGTGGTGAATTTAAAAGAAAGAAAAGGATGCATTATTCAGATGATCGTCTTTCTTATGTTCAAAAGCTTGATATGAAATGCGATGCTGAACGGATCGCCTCTAGCGCCGGCCCGAAGGGTAAAGCATTAACAACAACTGAAAAACCCTTAGGATTTTGGTGCAGTCCATTTTATTTGAGAATTAACCCAATGAATTATTTTTATTGTAAATTGACAGGTCGAAGTAATTTACACTTCTTTTAGATCTTCAGCAGAAAAAACAACATTTATAACACGACGTGTTATAAATTATAAATTACGAAGACGATGCACTGCTTCGCAGCGCGGAGCTTCGCTCCGTAATACTGTGTTCGCAAATTAACGCAAACATTTGCTCAATATTCGGTATTCTATCTTTTAATGTTTGTTTTTGTTCAATTGTCAAAACACTTTGCTATGCGACCCTATTGTCGATGATACAGTCGATGTTTCAATCACACCATCAATATTTTCTTCAGAATCTGATTCGTCTGATGACAAATCTTCTGGATATGCAATTTTCTTTTTTGCAGTAAGTAGCCATGGAATATTCATTGTTGGTACGATATTTCTTAATTCTGTTGTCCAATAATACGTTTCCGTTGTGCTTACACTTGAATGTCCAATAAATCTCGATACATTTTCTAATTTATTACCACAAGTCATGCAATGCAAAAATTAGAAATCAAGGACCAACAACTCAAAATAAAAGACCAAGAAGTTGAACAAAAAATTAAACAAAAAGACCTTGAACTTGAAGACGCTAAATCTAAACTCCGTTCCGAAACTTCTAAATTGAAAGAATATGTAAGTTTGAAAACTTTTTGAATTTTGGTTGCTAAAAATATGCTTTTAAAATTATTATATCAAAATGAATTCAAAAAATAATTTAAAACCGACTGAAACTCAATTTATTGGAGTGCTAATGGGTGGTTGTATCGGCGACGTTCTCGGGTCTTACAATGAAAATTTAACGTTTGATCAAATCAGAAGCAGAAAACGAATTACAAAAGAATTTATAAACACAAAATTCACAGATGACACAGAACTTACAGTAATATTAGCGCAATATTTAATCAAATATCATGAGAATAATGAGAATAATACTAGATGCCATTCAATGGTACAAACGGTGCATAGTATGTATCAAAAAATAGTAAAAAACAGCAAAAGAGGTTATTCAAGAAAAACGAAACAACTGTTAAGCAACTGGCATGATTGTATGCCGGCAAATAATGCAGACACGAATGGGTCTGTTATGAGAATAGCACCGCTAGCTCTGATTAAAGCAGATGACAAAGTATTATATAGCAAAGTAAAAAATGCAATTTATTGTACACATGGTGAAAATAAAGATGCGATTGATACAAGTTTTTTGCATGTAAAATTAATAAAATATTTGTTGAATAATTCATGTAACACACCTGAAGAATTATATTCGCATGCACTCTCGGTAGTTCAAATCTTAAAAAATTCAAATCTGTATCCATTATTAGTTTCAATTAACCCCGGAAATAAAAAAATTGTATTAAATCCAACAATTTCAGAAGATAAGTTGGAAGATTATTTAAAAATTAATGTAACTAAAAATATATTTGGTTATGATTTTATGCAAATTAAAGCCATTCACTGTTACACACTTGTTTTAACTTGTTTTCTTAACAATTATGATAAACCGATAAATGCATTAATCATGGCAGCCAATATTGGCGGTGACACTGATACAATTGCAAAAATTATAGGCGACTTAATTGGAGCTAAATATGGCACTGGTTGGATTCCAGAAAATTGGAAGTATCCTGAACATCACAGTGAAATCACAAACCTTGGAAAAGAATTGTGGACTCTATATTCAAAAAAATAAAAAAATAAAAAATTTATTACTTGGTGGTGGGTAATAAATTGAATTAAAAAGTTGTTATTTTTTCTACAAAAATGATTGATTGATTTATAAAATGATATTTCGTTCAAAAATACATTCAAAAAATTAAAACATGTATATTTAGTTTGACCCATTGTTTAAATTTTTTTGAATGCGTTTTTTTAAATAAGTAACAAAACACTTTTGAAAAATAAGAAAAAGAAAATAACAAAATTAGAGAAGCAGAAATTGTTTATGCAATTGAAAACAGGGATGTCGTTATCTAACATTGAAGAATAACGCAACGTAATTTAAAATTTTAACACATTTAGAATGTGATAAAATTAACACAAAGAAAATGAAACAATCAATAAAGATTTTTAAATTCAAAATATTTGTTCATTTTTAAACTTCTTTAGGTTTAAACATTGTTGTGTGAATATATCTGCTAAATATTTCTTTGTTTCGTCAAAATTAAAATCTTCTTCATATATACTCATATATGGAGTATAAATATATATTTCTTCAACACTGGGAAATTTCAAAATTAAAGCAAAATTCTTCATTTTATTAATTAATCTTTCTTAATTAATTGATAATTGAAACAAGAAATTTTTAAATTTTATAAGACTTTAAATAGAAAATTTAAACCGCTTTTCAATATCGTACTTAAATATTTGTTCGCTTCATTAACATTAAATTTACTGTTGCTGCGAGTTAAAACATATATTGTTACTTTTTCCACACTGGGAAACTTTAAATCTGATTTTAATGTTGTAATTAATGCTGGCATCAATGAATCAGTTTCAATTATTCTACAACTAAATTTTTTAAGATTTGGAAGCAATAAAATTGATTCAATATCAAGTTCATCGATTTTCCAATAATTTCTTATCTCAAGGTCTTCTAATTGTGTCATGTTTCCTAACTTTAAATCTTTAAGCTCGTAATGCGATATATTTAATGTATCAAGAATTAAAGTTTTAATGTTAGTATGAGTGCAAAAATTGTTAACATAACTTTTAATCTGTTCAAAATATTTATTATATGTTTTGAGTGCATCTATGGTTTCTTCACCGTTTGTACATAACTCAAGATATTTAATATTACTTGGTCCTGGTGGAAAATAAGGAAAAAATAAATTATTAATAGTTAATTTTTCTAAAGTTGAAATATTAAATATAGCTTCAACAGCTTTTTCCTTTTCGTCAAAGTAAAAGCTATCAGCACAATCTATTTCACACGATGAAGAAAAATGAATTTCTTTAAGACTTTTAGAATTATTTGCAAATTTAATCCATAAATCTTCTAATAAATTCAAATCTGTCGCTGTTAAAGTTTCAAGATTTTGAAAATTGACAATATCAGAACATAAATCGTCACTACCTCTGGTATACCAAGTATAATACGTATAACCAATACCACATTGATTAAAGTCTAAAACGATTGTCAAATGTTTCACTTCATCTGGGTGAGCAATATCTTTTGATAAAAATCGTTCAGGAAAAACTGAACATACTCTTAAAGTTGATTTATCTTTTCTGTCACGAATAGATTCTAATTCGCTAAGGTATGTATAATAATCAGAATCGTTTTCTTTTTTTATTTCATTTAATTCTTCCATTTATTATTATCAATTTAATCTTTAATTGATTTAAAGGTTCAAAATTCATATTAAAAATGGATTTTTTATTGCAAAACATATTAATGCTGCAAATAACATGTTAACTCTTGGTAGGTTGGGTGAGCTTAAAAGACCAATAGAATTTAAAAGAACTAGAAGTTGATATGCCTGTTGAGGTAGTTTTAGCTTCAAGGCTATTAATTTAGCCGTACAGAAATAATGTATATATTTCAACGATATTGATAACTTCACGATTTTCGACATTTAATTTTTCAATTTTCTTTTTGAATAAAAATTGAATTTTAATTTTCGACATTTAATTTTTCAATTTTCTTTTTGAATAAAAATTGAATTTTAATTTTCGAAAACATTTCAAAATAAAAAAAATATGTTTGAAATAAATGAACAAAAGTCTACTAAATATTTCATCTTCTTAGATAATTCGGGAAGTATGAAATCATATTATAAAAACGTCAAAAACAATTTGCTATCAATTTCCCATCAAGAAAATTTGCATATCAATCCAACCATATTAACCTTTGATGATCTAACTAAAGAACTTACAGGTTCAAGTTTTGAAGAAAAGCTTAATAATTATCATCAAAGTTCGAATCAAACTTATATGGAAGGAGTCGTAGAGCGTTTTACCAATTATCTGATTGATGCTCCTGATGGTAAAAAAATCTGTATTCTATTCATTACTGATGGAGCGGTTCATGATTTGGTCAAAATTACACCTTTCTTATTGGCATGTGTAAATATCATCATCAACAAGAAACTTTCAGTTTACGTGTCATGTGTTGCAATCGGTTCATCGGCTGATATGAAAGCATTTTCGTTGTTTGGACTGCTAAACAATTTTTCCGTATTCCAACTTATACAGTCTAAAAACGGCGACAATTGGAGTAAACTAGTTGTAAACAAATTCAAAGAAATTGAAAGCTGTGACACTGTTGTTTACCGCTTGGGCCGCGAAGCGACGACCAGGCTTCACCCGGCGGCGGTGGTCGCGGCGCCCGAAGACGGGGTTGGAATGTTATATTCCGATATCGTAGTTGATTCGCGGGTGTCTGAATCTGGTGCATGTAATAAAGTTTATCTAGCTGCGTTAGTCCAATCCTTTATCATATGTAACTTTGGACACACGGACGATTGTGAGGGTTTTACGATGTGCAAACGCTTATTAAAATATGTTGCTGATTTGGGAATAAATGAGAAAACTAGATATATTTGGAGCAAACTTAATACAGCTAAAATGGTTGGTGACAACACTTCAAATGTTATAGCAAACGAGTTCATTTCTACAATTAACGATTTTAGCGGCTCCGGCTCAATCACAGATGAACGCACCACTTTGGATGACACCATGCGGCAATCCCTATCTCGCGACGAATCGGTTGTCTGTGTCAATGAACATAACGTACGTGTAAGATTGTTTGTTGGTAAAACAAAAAATTTTACACAACCTTTGCCCATAACGATCAACGATCAAAATCAAATAATTATTCAATCTGATGGATCAAACGAACTTTATCTCAACATTGAAATATATCATCCAACTGAACCTGTTTATCTTGAAATATCATATGGTGATTCTAAACACATCTGGTATGTTCCATATGGTGTCTCTTTAATACAAGGAGATGTGAATTATTTAATGTTGGCGCACGAAAAGTTGAAAGCAACAAACAATAGTGAACAAATGTTTGACTTTATTATTAAAGCAGTACCATCCTCATTAACCACGAAAATTAAGAATTACACCACTGAAACCGACAGTAGTTTTCACGAACCTACATACTCGTGTATTGCGGCGTGTAAGTCGTTCGATGATTCACTTTCGTGTAAGTCGTTGTTCGATTACAATGATTCGTTTGATGATGTAGGCAGTGCGTGTCTGGATGGGTTCGCGTCGCTTTCAAGTCAACCCCCGAAAGCGAGTGCTAAAGCGTTTGCTACGGTTTCCAAAGAAATGAGAAAGATCGATACTGTAAAAAGAGAATATCAGATAAATTCAAATGTTCATGTTTTATGTTTTTCGTTTGTCTTTGTTTACGATTCGGAAATTTTTGATTTGGAAAGATTATCGGCAAGCGAAATTGTTTACGGTACAAAAGAATGTGTTATTTGTTTAGATAGAAAACCGACTATTAAATTTAAATGCAACCACAAATGTACCTGTTCGTTGTGTTATGCATCTATCAAACAATGCCCATTATGCAGACAACTCATTTGATTTCATTTGATTTAATAAATCAAAAGCATAAATTTTATGACCTGAAGGTCATAAAATAAAAAGATGAACGGCTTGCGAGATACAAAATTCTGTACAGCTAAATTAATTAATTTATTCATTAGTATCCAATACTTGTGTGATAATGTTTGTTGCTTCGTTTCCATACAATTTTTGAATCTTTTTTTGATAATTTTTTGAAATGCCATTGAATTCATTGAATATATCTTTCCACATCAAAAAAGTTAATTTTGTAACATTCATATTTCCTCTAAACCCTTTACTCAAAATATTAAGAATTCTTTGCCGAGTAATGCATGATCGAATCTGTTGCACGATATCCATATCTTCTGAAAATTCTTTGATTGTTTCTAAATAATTTTGGCTGCGTTTTTTTAAAATAATTGGCAAAATTTTACTCTCATTTTCTTTACCATGGCCGCGAGCTTCGCTGCGCTCATCTTCAGTTGCAGTAAAAGCCTCTTCCGTATCGATGGTATTACCCTTGGGACCGGAGGTGGGATCGCCTTCGGCGCCGGCCGCGAAGCGGCTACCCTGGTCCCTGCCGCCGTAGGCGGTCCCCCCAATAACGCGATAACAATATCCTTCACAAATAGAATCAGTTGCAATTTGTGAAAATCCAATATCCATTGAATACATTTCGTCTAAACATCCTATTGCAATTACGGGAACAGTGGCAAAATTAAAAGCATTTGAAAGATTTGTTACCGTCATATTTTCTTCATCATCTGACCATGTAAGAGGTTTATTGTCGAGTTCAATATAAAATACATTGAAATCGACATGTTCACAATATTTAATTTCTTTTTGTACTTTGTTGCCGAAGAGTTCTCCAATAAATCTCAACGTGTTTCCCCCGCTTTGAAGAGTGATTTTTGCCAGTTTGCTTAAATTAGCACATTTTTCTTTAGTGAAATAAGAGCGAAAATTAAATAAATTTGAATTTTCTTCTAATATGTGATTTCTTGATGCAAACCATATTTTCCCATCATTGTTAAGATAAACTGAAAAGTTGCAGCCATGAATTTTTTCTGTCACGATAGTTTTGCATTTTGCATATTTATCGATAAATTCTTCGGCTTTTCTCTCTCCAATGAGTGATTGAAACGGTGCAAAATTAGGTGCATTAACACAGACTGGGTCGGCGCTATTTTCGTTAAAGTCATCAAACATTTTTATTTTATTTTTAAAAACTGTTAAATCTTATTCACAAAATTAAAAGAAGAAAGACTGCTGTAAGATCTGAGTGAAAAAATATGATTTTTCAATTAACAAAATGACTGGTATAAAATATGCATAAAATGAACTCAAAATCAATGAAAATTATTGCTGTTTCACCAGCTAATGATGAAGAGTCTGCAGCAGACGTTGCGGACGATGCTGAATCTGATGCTGAGTCTGCGGACGATGCTGGCTCTGCGGACGATGCTGGCTCTGCGGACGATGCTGAATCTGCGGACGATGCTGAATCTGCGGACGATGCTGAATCTGATGCTGAGTCTGCGGACGATGCTGGCTCTGATGCTGAGTCTGCGGACGATGCTGGCTCTGATGCTGAGTCTGCGGACGATGAATCTGATGCTGAGTCTGCGGACGATGAATCTGATGCTGAGTCTGCGGAAGATGCAGATAAATCAAAAAAAAGCAAAGCGAAGAAAAAAAAAGAAAAAGACAACGACAATCAATTATATTTTCCAAAAAAATCTTTTGACAGGCTTGTCAGAGAAATAGCACAAAACAACTACAAATCTGATTTGCAATTTAAACCAGAAGCAATGAACATATTGCAACAAGTTGCCGAAGAATATTTAATGAAATTATTTCATGATAGTCAACAATGCGCCAACCATGCAAAAAGAGACACTTTAACAGTCGATGATATGCGACTTGTTCAAATGTTAAGAAAAAATCCAACATTGGATTTTGAAAAATAGACAAATTAATATACAGACCACCCTCATCTCATATTTCAAATATTTCAATTCTTTCATCCGTCCTTTTCATTCATCTCATTCATATCAATCCTCATATTTCAAATATTTCAATTCTTTCATCCTTCCTTTTCATTTATAACCACACGCGGGTTATAAATATTCTTATAAATATAAATTTTTTCAAATAAATTGATTTTTAATGAAAAAACAATACCGAAAAATAAAATGTCAAAAATAAATAACGAAAAATTTGATGCCCAGAAATTGAAGATAAATTAAAATGCCAGTTTTTTAGATTTGATCCAGATTCAAAAAAATTTAACATTTACAAATTAATCAGAAACATCTCTAAAAGGAATTTCGTTTCTTTTTATATTTTATTTTTTTAAAATGTTGCAAAAATTGATTTTTTATTGCAAAACGCAACAATAAAAAATAAAAATGAATATTTTTTGAAATTTTGGTTCAAAATTAATTGAAAAATACAAAATGTCACGTAAATACAATAATTTTATTGAAAAACTTGAAAAATTTCAATGTCATATGCTTACATCACTTGAAGATATGAATAATAATAATAAAATAAAATACGAATGCCCACAAAAACACTTGTCGGAATTATCAATCGACTCATTTATCAACAAAACAAAACCAACATTAATGAAAAATTTATTTTCTTTGTGTGCGAAATGTGAAACTCAACACAAACATGTAATTGAGATGAAACCTCGATTTGATGAATTAAACTTTATTTTAATTTCATTAAAATGTCAAAATGACAAAAATAAAATAAATTATAAAGTCTTATTCAACGATTTTTACGAACGCGGTTGTGAATTATTGACAACGAAGCAAGATTATAAAAATAATAAACAAAAATTAACTTTCAGATGCAAATGTGGAAAAACATCAGAAATTGTTTATCATGATTTAATCAGAGGTCGTTTATGTGGCTTATGTAAACAAGATCGTACAAAAGATACAATGCAAGAACTTTACGGGGTCGACAATGCATTTAAATCTAAAGAAATAAAAGAAAAAATTCGTCAAAAACATCAAGAAAAATTAGGAGTTGATTACCCTCAACAACATCCAGATGTACGTCAAAAAACAGAAACAACTTGTTTAGAAAAATATGGACGCAAATGGGCTTTTACAGCTCCAGAAGTTTACGAAAAAATTAAAAAAATTATGATTGAAAAATATGGAGTGAAATACCCTTTTCAAAACTCGTCTATTCTTTCAAAAATAAAAATGACATGTCAAGATAAATATGACTCTGATTATTATATTAATAGCAAAACATGCAGAGATAAGATGAAACTTGCACATGGTGTTGAATATTATGGAATGTCTAAAGAATTTAGAACAAAGATGATGGAAAAATACGGAGCTGAGTATGCAATGCAATGTCCAATGTTGTTTAGAAAAGCGTGTGCCAGTTCATATAAACGAAAATCATATATGTGGAACAATCAAATTTTTATGGTGCTTGGATATGAAAATAAAGCATTAGACGACTTGATAAAAAAAGAAAATATTACGATTGTTTATGCTGGTGAATCCGAAGAAATTCCTCTTTTTGAATATATGTACATTGATCAGAAAAAACATTTATATTATCCTGATATCTATTGTCCTGAAGATAATAGAATTATTGAAGTTAAATCTATTTGGACTTACAATTGTGATCCGTTAAAAACTTTATATAAAGGTTTATGTGTATCTGAAGATTATATTTTTGAACTTAGAATTTACAATACAAAAAATGTTGTATGTGTCATTGAAATTATTAAAGGCGAAGTGTTTAAATTAATGGGTCCTGATTTTATTATGGGGGAAACAATAAATTTATAAATTTTAAATTTTTACATCTTTAGTTTTTAGTTTTAGTTTTCTTACTTTTAAATAAGTAACAAAACATTTTTGAAGATTGAAGATTGAAGATTGAAGATTGAAGGTTGAAGATTGAAGATTGAACAACCCCAACCCCCCCCCCAACCTTACAAAACAGGAAAACCTAGTGCGCCTCCGCTGATTCTAATGATATTTGAGTTGAGTCCAATAACGATAAATTCGTATTTCTGTGGATAATCGGCTCCTGATCCGAATGGTAAAGTGCCGTTAGCGGCTGCAACAGCTTCAGGTGAAGCATGAGGAGCAATACTGACGTTAGTAAGTTTACCGTAATTGGTTGATCCGAGGGGGTCGACGTTGAAGAAGGATAGTGAATAAGAATACATATGATAGCCAGTGTTAATAGGAATAGCAGGTGCTTTGTAGAAAGGCTCTATCAAAGAATAGTAATCTGAACCCATGTGATTGAGGCGACTTGTATTTTCATAAGTGATAGTTGTATGTGAGATTGGGTCAAATGCGTATAAATATGGTTCAAACACGACAACTTGTGGACCGGGAACGGGTGAGACCGAGGTGTAATTACTCCAAACGTTTTGGGTTGTTTTATTCCTAACCGCGAAAAACAACGCTTTAATAGAGTGAGAAAATCTAATGTCATAACATGGATGAGGATTTGTCACAGGATTAAATGTCTGCCTTGGCGCCGACTGCACTTGTTCAATCAACATATCCCTTGGAGCGCAAGCCATCCTTTTACGTTCCTCATTACTCACAATTGCATAATTTGCCCAAACCTGAACATGAGATAGTTCAGGAGCTCTCTCAATATCTCGCCCAACTTGTGGAACAGTAGTTGGATTTATTCCTGCTACTGGCACCGAGTTTTCGAGAAGAAGAAGATCGTGCCATGCTCTCATATTGAAACAAATACGCATCTCGTTATAAGGAAGTGCAGCAGTTGGGAGAGCGAGGCCGGAATCGCGAGTGAAAAAGAAAGGCAGAGGAAGATTTAGGAATTGAGTCCTAGTAGGATTGCCGGGAGCGTGAGGGGCGATGAGACTGTCTACGTTTCCAATCATATTGTCGTATCCGAGTCGTTTGCTTGCACTGACGGTGAATGCGGCCCAGAAATCGAGGAAGTAATTGTCAAATCGTTCGGCAACCAAGTCGTTGAAAGAGATGGCGACTTCTCTAATGAGATTATGCATAAAATTTCTTGACCAGCGAATTCGTCCGTTTCGACCGTACAAATTATTTTCCAAAAGAGTTACAGATGGGATAGCTACTCGAAGCCATGTTTGCAATAAATAATCTCCAGCTCGTGAAATAGAAACGGACCATTCCTGTTCAAATCCAGCATTTCCTGAACATCTTGACAGGATTACGGGAACTTGTGTAAACCATGTAGCTTTACGGGTTTCTCGAACAAAGTACGCAAATGCTTGATTAGACCCATATTGATATTTTTCAATTTCATCAAATGTAGCGAGATCGATAAATCCGCTAGTAATATTTGATCCGGTTGTCGTCATTCTGTTTTTTTGTTACCGAGGAAAATTTTTAAAGAATACATGATACGTATGATGAAATTTAAAAGGCTCTTTTACTATAATTATCAGATCAAATTTAAATAACTTTATTTTATTTAAATTTCAATTAAATTTTAAGATTTCTCACATTTGATAAATTTCAAAATGGTTTTCTTTCTGTTGTTAATTTAAAAAAAACACAAAATGTCAGATTATGATGATTATGAATATGGTCGAGGTGAAAATGATATGGAATATCTTTATCAAAATTACATAGATTATCAAGATAACAGGGCTATTGATTTATTCGATGAAGATGGTAAAATGGCTGAATTGGGTATTAAGGGAGATAGAGAATTGCAAGATCCTGTTCACAAATTTACTTTATTTGTGCAATCGGTTGCCAGAAAAATGTCTTCGGACAAAGTTATAAATTTGACCAATGATGATATTCAATACATATTGAATCAAATTGGCAAAATTCCTACTCCCGAGTATAAAAATCCAACAGGATTTGTTCTCGGATATTGGTTAACAAGCTCTGAAACATCATATAATGTGATTAACAAAAAAAGATATGCTAAACTTAAACCTAATTTAAAAAATATTGAATATCCTTTAGAGGAAAAAGATGTAATCAGATATTCAAGATTTTGGATTTTACATGATTTACTTCCTGAAATTTAATTTTTTACATTTTTAGTTTTCTAAAAAATTTAAAATAAATTTTATTTTTTAAGTGTCGTCATCGTCTTCGTCAATTTCTAAATTTATTTTTTTTACCTTTGCAGGAGAAATTGAGTAATCATATGAAAATTCGATATTTTTAATAGCCACACCTGTTAACAAATCTTTGTTTACGCTTTGAATAACGAAATCTTTGTATACAATATCAGATGGTTTGACAAGTTTAAGAAGAAGAGTTAAAGTAATTAAATGGCAAAGAGCAATTTTTTCATTTGTTGAAAATTTCAAATTATCTAAACTAGCAATATATTTGTAAAATAAATAAAGTTTATCTTTTTTTTTGGTAGTACTCCATGTCGCTCTTAAACTTTTTATATCTTCTTGCATTTTTTCATAATCGTCGTATTTCCATAATTTCTGGTCTAATTCCAATCTTGCATCTTCTGAATACAGTGATGGTATGACAAATTCTCCCTCAGTTGTTACAAGTATATTTTTATCTTTTCTTTTAACTATGAACGATCCTCCGCGACCAAATGCGAATTGTTGTAGTAATCGTTGTTTGTGAGGTTGGTCTTTGTAGTGTTTACTGCATTCAATAAAAAATGGGTACATGTTATTATTATTCATCGCTTTTTTATTTATCATTTTAATTCTTAAGTTTATCTCCGCAACTCCTCAAAAATTAAAAAGCGTTTTTACTGTTCCATATTAAAAATAATACATTTCAAGGCACCGTGCGACCCTGCGCGACCCTGTGCGAAGCGACGCCGCCGAACGAGGTGACGATTCACAAGGCGGTTCGGGCGGCGTGTTTAGGAGTCTTATGTTTTTAGTGAGCAGCCTTTGGGCCGGGGAGGCGGAGCCTCCCAGCGGCGGTGCACCCGGTGCAAGGGCGCAATAAATTTAACTTGTCAAAATTATTTTTTGAACAAAACAAACAATGACAATGCAGCAACAACTACAACTACAAAAATTATTTGATATTTGTATTTATTTACGAAACTTTGAAAACCCGCAGTAGCAATTGATTTATTATCCAATGGAGTTTGTTGTGCTTTGAAGTCACACATTATATTATTTTTCAAATTATCAATTGACACATTTCCCGTTTTGACAAACTCTAATACTTGTGTACACACATTATTTGGACAATCAGGTTTAATTAAATTTGAAGGTACTAAATACTGGTTAGATTTATTGGAACACGGCACGAACCAACAACCGTCGCTAAAAACATAAGATCCTTTACTTGCAATATATGCATCGTTTTTTGCTCTATTAACACATTTACAGTCTTCGGTATTGTTTCTTAAGCAATAATTTTGAATAGTTACATCTTGTATGTTTTTAGGTTTAGATTCAAACCATTTTCTACATTCATCACCTCCTTCTCCTATAGATTTTAGTCTACTACAACTTTTCATTTTATTTGGACATGTTGTAACATTTTGTGTACAATATTTCATTTCAACGTCATCATTCATGCCAAACTTATCAGTGAATCTCGACACCTGAGATCTCGTATTTATATTATCAAGATTGTACACACATTTCAATTTCGGAGCCGATCCATCCCAACCCACTGAAATAAGAGGATCTTCTTTATTTGAGCCCAAACCGATATTACACTCTTCGCGATCTGGCTGCACACAAACCGGTTGGCGTCTGCAGAAACCACCACAGCATCCTGATTTAAGTGCGTTTTCACCCTTATCTTCTTCAGATTCAATTAGTTGCCAATCTTTGATTCCGCCTGTAAAGTTACAAGGTCTTTCGTTAGTAAAAATTGAACAATGGAAACAACTGCAAACGTCTTTGCCTGGTTGATATTGATGTTGTTTATTTGTTTGTATTAATCGTCCTATGATATGTTCACTCATTAAGTTTTTTAACTCTCCACATATTATTTCTTTCTTCGTATTATTTCTTTCTTCGTATTATTTTCTACAATTCTTTACAAATGACGCGTGATTCTTTGTAAATGATGATTTATTATTCATAACGAATAATAAATTGCACACAAATCAAACGATATTCTTCAATTTCAAAACGTAATTGTAGCGATTTTAATTATATTTTGGCTTTCGCCCTGCTTTTTTTATTATTCCTTTCATTAAACCCCATATTCTATTCTTGTGATCTTTCAATACATAATTATTATCCAACACTTTTTCTACTTGAAAGCTTAACTCAATTTTGCGCAAATTATCGTTTTTGTTCACTTCATGTTTTGATCGAATTAACAAAGTAACAAAATAAAAAATTATAATCAATTA
>JFJP01005482.1_pt1 | contig 19093 bp, 16 predicted proteins | sample 431651 | NCBI WGS metagenome assembly JFJP01 (sample SAMN02602958, study PRJNA72255) | Microbial mat metagenome, whole genome shotgun sequencing project. | biome: fresh water; feature: sink hole; material: water; isolation source: purple microbial (photo- and chemosynthetic) mats found in...
CGAGGTTCTGCCCGAGCCAGTTGAAAACGGTCTCCCGCACACGGTCAGGCGTTGGCCGCAGACCTGGCCGATCGGCCACCCTGAGCCTGATGCGTTTCCAGTGCCCGCCAATGATGCGGATTTCGTGGGTTTGTGCGCTGTGCCGTCGAGCGAACCGGGGTGTCGAGCGCGTCGAAGAGGTGGGTTTGGTCGTCATGCACACAGCTTACCGCATGTGAAGAACCACTGGTTCCGAACATCTGCTTACAACTACCGCAACTCTCTTACCAGGCACTTCAGCAAAACTTAAGTTGTTGCGCATACCATGAATCTGTGCTTTGTAGACACACCCATTCACCAAGGAGAGACGTATGTATCGAGTTCGATTTCTGTTCACGGGGCTGGCACTGGTTGCCACCGTAGCCTCGGCACAGACCACAGTGGGGCAACCCGGCCGGTTGCTGGCATCCAACTGCTTTCAATGCCATGGCACCAATGGAAAAGGGCCGGGCTTTGACTCGCTGGCGGGCAAATCATCCAGCGAAATTTACAAGGAACTGAAGGAGTTTCAGTCGGGCAAGGAAGGCAATGGAATCATGGCCCGCCATGCCATGGGCTACACCGACGCTCAGATGCAACTCATCGCCAACTGGTTCGCCAGCCAAAAATAGGCCCAATCCCCTTACAAGAATCTGGAGTACCCCATGGAAAGAAGAAATTTTCTAAGTGCCGCAAGCGCCGGTTTTGCCGCAAGTCTTTTGGCCGCTTGTGGCGGTGGTGATCCCACCACCAGTGATGCCAGCCCGGTCGTTGACCGCAGTCGCAAGCCACAGCCGGTCGTCACCAACAATACCGTGAAAGCACGCGTCATTGTGATTGGCGGCGGCATGGGCGGTGCCACCGTCGCCAAGTACTTGCGATTGTGGGGCGATGCCATCAGCGTCACGCTGATTGAGCGCATGCCCACCTACACTTCCAACATCATGAGCAGCATGGTCCTGAGTGGCCAGCGCAGCATGAGCAGCCTGACCTATCGCTACGACACCTTGCGCACCAAATACGGCATCAATACCGTTTTTGGCGAAGTGGTCGCGGTGGACCCTGTGGGCGTCAAAGTGACCATGGCAGACGGAACAGTGCTGGCAGCCGACCGCATTGTGATGGCGCCCGGCATCAGTTTTGATGCTGTTCCCGGGCTCGGAAACTCTGACAAGATGCCGCACGCGTGGCAGGCTGGGCCACAGACGACTCTGCTCGCCAATCAACTCAAGGCGATGACCGCTGGGTTGAACCACAACGTGGTGCTGACAATTCCAAAAACTCCTTACCGCTGCCCCCCTGGACCGTATGAGCGCGCTTGCCTCATCGCCGACTGGTTGCGCGTCAACAAGCCTGGTTCGAAGTTGATCGTTTTGGACGCCAACGGTGACTATGTGACTGAAAAAGACAACTTCTCACGCGCATTCCTGGGAATACATGGCAATGTGATTGAGTACTACACCAATGCCGAGATCTTTGAAGTCAGTCCAGCGAACATGTCACTCACGACAACCAAGGGTATTACCTATTACGGTGATGTCATCAACATGATTCCGAGCCAACGTGCCGGAGCACTGATCACGACAGTGGGACTGAACAATGAAACGCAAGGCCGGTTTGCCGGTGTCAACGTTCTGAGTTATGCCAGTACCGTGTCAGGCGCCGACAAGATCCACATCATCGGAGACTCCAGCGCCACGACGCAGCCCAAGGCGGGCCACATTGCCAACCAGGAAGCCAAGGTATGTGCCGACGCCATCAGCCGCATCCTGTCGGGCGGCTCGCCCGATCCGGCACCAGTGACCAACTCGGCGTGCTACTCCACCATCACCATGCGCCAGGCGTCGTGGTTGACTGCTGCGTTCCAATACGACACGGCCACTTCCGCGATGAAGGTCGTGTCAGCGAGCTCGGCTGCATCACCCGATTGGAACCAGGACAACTTTGACGAAATGGGAACCTGGTTCAAGGCACTGATGGCTGATTCTTTCGCCTGAAGACAAACATAGAATGGCGGACCACCAACACCGCCATTCATGTTCAGTTTCTTCAAGAAAAAACCCCCTGTTGCCCCGGTAACGCCACCCCCACCGATTCCGGTTAGCGGGGGTGGGTCCTCGCTCATTGGGAGCGCGCTGGTCACACCCATCGAGATTCCGGTGGCCCCTGCCACGCCGCCAGAGCGGCAGAAGTGGGTCGACAAGCTCAAAGCCAGTCTGGGCAAGACGGCTTCCAGTATTTCCGCTGTCTTTGGTGGCTCGGTCATCGACGAGGCACTTTATGAAAGTCTGGAGGACGCGCTGTTGATGTCCGACGCGGGCGTACCGGCAACCCAGTACCTGCTCGCGGAGCTGCGCCGCAAGGTCAAAGACACCGGCGTCACGCACCCTGTCGCGTTGAAGAACATACTCACGGCCACGTTGACAAGCTTGTTGCAACCGTTGGAAAAGGCGCTGGTCATTGGCGAGCACCAACCCACCGTCATCATGGTCGCAGGGGTCAACGGTGCCGGCAAAACGACTTCCATTGGCAAACTCACCCGCCACCTGTGTGACAGCGGAGAAAGCGTACTGCTCGCCGCCGCGGATACCTTTCGCGCTGCAGCGCGCGAACAACTGACAGTGTGGGCAGACCGCAACCTGGTGGAGATCGTTAGCCAGGCGGGGGGCGACCCAGCCGCTGTCAGCTTTGATGCGGTCAACGCCGGTCGGGCTCGGGGCAAGGGTGTGGTGTTGATCGATACCGCTGGGCGACTTCCCACACAGCTGCACCTGATGGAAGAGCTGAAGAAGATCAAACGCGTGGTGCAAAAGGCCGATGCCACCGCACCGCACGAAGTCCTGCTGGTCATTGATGGCAACACCGGCCAAAACGCGGTGGCACAGGTCAAGGCATTTGATGACACGCTGGGCCTCACCGGGCTGATCGTCACCAAGCTTGATGGCACCGCCAAGGGCGGGGTGCTGGCTGCCATTGCGCGCGAGCGGCCGATTCCCGTGTACTTCATCGGTGTGGGCGAAAAACTTGAAGAGTTGGAAACCTTTAACGCGCGCGAATTTGCGCAGGCCCTCCTCGCTTGAGACAAACCGCGCGTCAATTCGCTCACCCTGGCCCGCGACTGGGCCTCTTTCACCTGAATTCACGTGCAGCACACGGCAGGGCTCCAGTTTCCTGACAAGCTGCCGATAACCTAAGGGAACCATCCAAAGATAGGCCAATTGGTATGACTACCTCACTGCTACAGCGACCCACACCGCAACTTGAATTGCTGTTGTGGAGCCACCAGCTGCAAAAAGCCCGATTCGACGAGGTCGCTGCACTGCGTTTCCTCTCCAATGCCATCGTCGCCATGCGCGACGCCAAGACCCATGTACTCAGCCCGACGGGCCGATACTGCGTCGCCCATGAAGGAATATATGCCTTGTGTCTGGGGACCATCTACGTCCACGGCTTGTTACCTGTTGAGCGCGAGGGCAGCCGGGGCATGGCGATCCAGCTGGCGTTTGAACTGCTGGAGATGACCATTCAGGACCTGCAGCGCATGCTCAGTGCCAACCGGCATCTGGAGGAAATGACACAAGGCCCGAGCGTCGCTGTCTCGGAGCAAACCGTCGTGGATCTGGTGGCGCTTGGAGACCGCGCGCTGGCGCAGGCGCGACTGGTCTACCCGGACAGCTTTTTCTAGACCACGTCCTTGCTACGACAGGCCACCTTACCTATTGGTAGGGTGGCTTTTTTGCTTTGGTGGCGGCGCATCCACCTTGCTCGGGTTTCAGAGACAATAGCCGGGCCCTGTTAACCTCCACCCGCTCGCATGACCACCCTGCTTCCCTGCGTTGAAATTGAAACTGCACCCCATCCAACTGCTGCGGTCATCTGGCTGCATGGCCTGGGGGCGGATGGCAACGACTTTGCCGGTCTGGTGCCTGAACTGGACCTGCGGGCCTGCCCACCCATCCGATTTGTGTTTCCCCATGCGCCCAGCATGCCGGTCACCGTCAACGCCGGCTACGTGATGCCGGCCTGGTACGACATCTTCGGTTTTGATGCATCGGCCCGGCAAGACGCACAAGGGATACACAGTTCGCGAATGGCGATCGAGGCACTGATTGCAAACGAAGTTGCGCGGGGTATCCCGCACGAGCGCATCGTCCTGGCCGGATTCAGCCAGGGTTGTGCCATGGCCCTGCACACCGGGCTGCGTCTTGCACACCGGCTGGCGGGCATCGTGGCCCTGTCTGGCTACCTGCCGCTATCAGAACGACTGTCGCTCGAGCGCCATGTTGCCAACGCCACGACACCCATTTTTATGGCGCATGGAACACAGGACCCTGTGGTCGTTGTCGCGCGTGGGGACAATTCGCGTCAGCAGTTGGCTGCGCTGGGCTACCTGGTGCAGTGGCACACCTACCCCATGGAGCATGCCGTACATCCGCGCGAGATTGCCGACATTTCAGCCTTCCTGACCCAGGTGCTGGGCTCCACGCGTGCCGCGTGAGGATAGGGCGGCCCTGGTTCTGGGCATCGACTTCGGCACGTCCAACTCGGCCGCTGCAATGCTGGACGCCGATGGCGCGCTGCAAGTCATCCGTCTCGACGGTGAGCGCACTGAAATGCCTACGGCACTGTTTTTTTCCAGTGAAACGCACACCATTTTGTATGCTTCCGAAGCCTTGCACGCCTATCTCAGCGGCGTTGAAGGTCGTCTGTTGCGTTCGCTGAAAAGTCTGCTGGGCAGTCGCCTGATGGACGAGTACACGGCGGTTGGCGACCGCAGCATCCGATTCTTTGACATCGTAGTGCTGTTCTTCAAGGAACTGAAGCGGCGCTGCGAGTTGCAGATTGGCGCCCCTATTCAACACGCCGTGATCGGACGCCCTGTGCACTTTGTCGATGACGATCTGGCGCGCGACCGACTGGCGCAAGACATACTGGAGCGTGCGGCTCGCGAGGCGGGATTTGGCCAGATTGCGTTTCAGCTGGAACCCATTGCAGCCGCACTCGATTACGAACAGCGGGTAGCTGGAGAGACCTCGGCGCTCATTGTTGACATCGGGGGTGGAACCTCAGACTTCACAGTGATCCGGCTCAACCCCGCCCGCAGCAGTGTGGCAAACCGATCCTCCGACATTCTGGCCACCACGGGAGTGCATCTCGGTGGCACCGACTTTGACCGCATGCTGGACCTGTCCACCGTCATGCCGATGTTGGGCTACAACCATCTGGGAACAGGCAACCGTCCGGTCCCCAACAGTGTGTTCTTCGAGCTATCGACGTGGCATCTGATTCATCAGAGCTACACGCGTAAAGCCTTGCACTTCGCCAAGGAGTTGCGAGCCGACTTCGCCGACCCAGCACTGCATCGCCGCCTGATGCATGCATTGGAAGGCCAGCATGGCCACCGCATCCTCACCGGTGTCGAGGCCGCCAAGATTGCCTGCTCGATCTCTGGGCAGAATGCATCGGTGGGCCTGGACTTTTTGTGCCACAGCCCTGGCGAACATCTGGATGCATGGATCACTTCGCACAAGATGGGTGAAACATTACGCACGGCTCTGGGCGAGGTCGTGCAATGCGCCCAAGCGTGTGTTTTGCGCTCGGGACTGCCGAAAGTGGACGCGGTCTACCTGACCGGTGGCTCATCGGCATTGCGTCCGTTGATCGATGCACTGGGCGCTGCCATGCCCGATGCCACCTTGGTCGAAGGCAACCGCTTTGGTGGTGTCGCAGCCGGCCTTGCCTACGCGGGAGCCCATGGGTGTTTTCAGCACGCCCTACACTGATCACTTGTCAGAATATTCGTCACTCTGCATTCGCCCATGTCCCAACCCTCCCCCGCACCGCAATGGTTTGATTTACCCCACGCACCAGCTGCCGGAACCGTAGTGGCACAGCGCGATGCCCTTGCCGACGTGTGTGCGACGATGGTCACACTGAACACCACTGAGGACAATGTTTTCCGCCTGCTGTTGGTGCGGGCCGGGCCTGACGTCCACGCTTTCGTCAACCGATGCCCGCACTTTGGTGTGCCGTTGGCGTCCCGTCAGGACCATCTGCTGCAAAAGCCTGGCATCAGCATCAGTTGCAATGTGCACTATGCGCGGTTTCGATGGTCTGACGGGCTATGCGAGTCGGGCGAATGCAAGGGAGAGTCGTTGATTTCGGTTCCGCTGGAGGTCCAACCGGATGGGCGGGTCTGCATTGCACGTGACCCCATTGAGCGCCAATGAGGTTATGTCGAAATCGCTGCCAGCAACCCCCATGACCCAACAGCTCGTGCTGCTGGGTGCAGCCAGCGAACATCTGGGCGTACTGGCCGCGGTTGCAGCCAAGCCGCTCCCCGATACCCAGGTCACGCTGGTCGCAGCACAGCCGTACACGCTTCCTGGCCCGTTGCTGCCAGGTTTCATCGCCGGTCACACCACACTGGATGACTGCACCATTGCGCTCCAACTTCTGGTTGAGCGCGCAGGCGCACGCTGGATGCAACTCGGCATAGCGCGGCTGGACATCGCGCAGCAGACAGTGCATTTGAGCGACGGCAGTGCCCTTGCCTACGACTGGCTGTCCATCGCCAACGGTCTGGCAGGCAACCGGGATCAGGTGGAACTTGCACTGCCTGGCGCGCGTGAACATGCGCTATTTGTGCATCCGGTGGAGCCTTTCGCCGCTCTGTGGCCAAGGGTTGCCGCGCTGGGAGATCAACGCCCCCTGCGCCTGACCGTCATGGGGCATGATGCGCACGCTATCGAAATCGCCATGGCCGTTCGGCACCGCTTGCCTCAGGCGGCAGTGACATTGCTATGTGGTGCTGTATCGCCAGTTGCCGATTTCCCTGCGCCGGTGCGCCAGCAACTGCTGCTTGCTCTCAAGAAACGGGGCGTGACGGTGTTGCAGGATCATGCGTTGGCAATCCATGCGGATACTGTTGAACTCGGCTGTGGAGCAAGTCTGGCTTGCGATGTGGTGCTGCTGGCAGACCGGACCGAATTGCCTGCCTGGCTTTCGCAGAGTGGTCTGGAGCAAGATGGCCACGGGGAAATGGCAGTCGACGCCAGCCTGCGCTCCACCAGCCACGGCAAGGTCTTTGGTGTCCGAAGCAGTGACGCATCGTCACGGACCGGGACGCTGCTGTTTCGCAACTTGCATGCTGCACTGACTGACAAGCCCTTGCTAGCCCCCTCATTGCCGGTCATGCCACTTCACCTGATGTCTTGTGGTGACCGCACTGCAATGGCCACCTGGGGCCAGTATAGCGCCCAGGGCCGCTGGGTCTGGTGGCTCAAAGACTGGCTGGAACGCCGTCAGATGTCGCGTTACTCCGGGTAATACCGGTTGCGCATGCGCTGGCAATAGGACGCCAGTCGCGGGTAAATGAGCGACATGGCCGCGCCGCGGCGCGCCAGCCATGGGGCATACTCAGACGCATTCGGAACCTCATTTTCCCGCCCATGCTGCAACTCCATCTCACCGACTTCTCGCTCGAACATTTCATGCAGCATTACTGGCAGCAACGGCCGGTGGTCATTCGCCAAGGATTGCGGCACTTCAAAGACCTGATCAGCCCCGAAGATCTGGCGGGTCTGGCGCTGGAGGAAGAGGTCGATTCCCGCCTCGTCTATAAAAAGCGTGGAAAGTGGCAGGCGGAAAACGGACCCTTCACGTCCTACGACCATTTAGGCAGGAAGGGCTGGTCCCTGATCGTGCAGGCAGTGAATCACTGGTCACCCGAAGTGGCAGCGCTGGTGCCTCCATTTGCGTTCATTCCAAAGTGGCGGTTCGATGATGTGATGGTGAGCTATTCCACTCCCGGCGGCGGTGTCGGTCCGCATATCGATTTGTATGACGTATTTATCTGCCAAGGCTCGGGGCGGCGCCAGTGGCGGGTGGGCGACAAGGGTGAGCACCGGCAGTTCGCCGCGCACGCCGCGCTGCTGCATGTTGACCCCTTTGAGCCTATCATCGACACAGAACTTCTTCCCGGCGACATTCTGTACATCCCGCCCGGCTTCCCCCACGACGGTGTGTCGCTGGAGACGTCGTTGAGCTACTCGGTCGGGTTTCGCGGCAAGTCGGCCTGTGCCATGCTCAGCGGTCTGGCCGACCATGTGATCGACAAGGACCTCGGCACCACATTGTTCAGCGACCCCCGGCGCCCGATTCACACGCACCAGGGCCACATTAACGCGCAGGACTTCCAGATGATCCGGGCGCAGTTGCAGTCTCTGCTGGACGACGACACATTGGTGGCGGACTTTGCCGGCAGCTTTCTCTCCAAAACCAAGTGCCAGCTCGACTTGCAGCCGCTGGAGGAACCCATGACAGATGCCAATGTCGTGGCCCTACTGGAGCGTCAACGCCTGGTGCGTACGGGTGGCTTGCGCTGCTTTTACCTGGACCAGACGGTCAACAAAGGTGTGTGCTTTGTCGATGGTGAACGCCATGCCTTCGGCGCTGCCACCAAAACCGCCGTCAAGGCACTCTGCGACCACGACACCCTTACACCCAAGTTGCTAAGGTCCGGGCTGAAAGCGCCCGCTTTTGTCGCGGCACTTACGCAATGGGTGAACGCGGGTTACTGGTATTTTGAGGTATAGATTTCAAGGAAAATTGGCCTGCAGAGCCCGTGGATATTGCGCAAGCAGCTACTTAATTCATAGCGATTTCGGGTTCCCGGGAGTTTGCAGGAAAGCATCCACACCGCTCCACTGCTTGTCTTTGACCATCACAAACTGGCAAGTTCCATTCGACAACTTGGCCCAGAGGCCACCAATATCGCGGTCGTCTTGCGCATCGGTCCAGCCGTTCGTGCCTTTGTACTCCACGATCAAAAATGAATCGTCGTTGAGCTTGCAAACAAAGTCCGGGTAAAAGCGCCCGTCGGCCTTCTGGAAAAAGAACGAAGCCACTTCGCGGCGCGCCAGGTTTCGCACCCAGTATTGCAGCCTGCCTTTTTGCGCCTGGGTATCCAGCCAGGCGGCGCACTCAAACTCTTCCTTGCTGTCAAAGTCGCCGATGCGGCTGTAAAAGTGTTTGCGAAACCGGTGTTGCCCAAAGCGCTCGTCATAGTCGCGGCTGGGTGCGTAAACCTCGGGTCTGAAGTCATAGACAAAAGCGGTGGAGACGCTGACCTGTTCGGCCGCCGCTGGGCCAAACAAACTTGCCTGATACGCCTGTTTGACGGCCATCGTGCGCAGTTCCCGAATGCGCGCCTCCAGCAGGTTGCGCATCAAAAACTTCTGCAAGTTGGCCCGGCCCAGATCAAAACCGGGTTGCACCAACAAGTCTGACAGCCAGCCCGATACAAAAGCCAACTTGCTTGCGTGGGTCAGTGAGGGCTCTGGCAGATTGGTACACAGCCAGGCGGCGAGTTTGATGCGGTCCCAGTGCTCGGGCGTGTAGGCCAAACCCAGGTCGCGCTGCAAGTTGGGCATGAAGTCTTGCACCAACTTGCCACTGGCCTCATCAATGTCGATCACGCCACCCTCGCTCACCATCAACGCGGCGCCGAGTCGGGCCAGGCTGTCGAGGGTGGGTTTCGCATCGAACAGCGACAGCGCCCACGGGTAGTCGAGCACCTCCGGATCGTCAAATAGCTGCAACTCGCCCTGCACCCGCAATGCGATCTGCGGTACCAGCAAGGTCTTGCCCTCTTCGGCTGGGGTTTTGAAGAATTCAATGGCAGTCGTGCGGCTTTCGATGGCACCTGCTTCAATCGCGGCCTTTGCCAGCGGTGTGGCTACCAGCAACTTCAAGGCGTCGGTTTCGTCCAGCGTCAGCGGTGCCCGAATGGTGAGCGTGCTGGTCTTGCGGTCAAAGTCCACTTTGTCTTGGATAGCGCGCGACAGGTCTTTGGGCAAGGCCTTCAGATCCGGCGCCTCATGCAAGGGTATAACCACCGGTCGCAGTTCTACTTGGCCGCCCATGCCCTCCAGATCAAATAGCTGCTGCTCTTGCCGTGCGGCGGTCACAAACTCCGCTACATCCCTGCGGTCAAAGCCCGAGCCCTCGACCAGCCGGTCGCGCAATGCGGTGGCCGTCTCAAAAAAGCTGCGTGACACCACCAGCGCATACGACTGGTTAAGCGCTTTGGAAGCGCGCTGCGTTGCACCCGGCTGGCGCAATATGCGCCCTAGCAACTGTTCTACCGACGTGGCCGATTGCAGCGACGCCATGCTGACCAGCACATAGGCAAACGGGCAGTCCCAGCCTTCGGCCAGGGCCTTTTGGGTGATGACAAACTTCACCGGGCAAGCCGGGTCGCTGATGCCGAGCGGGTACTTCGCATCCACCGCCTCCAGTCCTTTTTCATCGCTGGTGGCCACGATGATCTCGTCCGCGGGAATGCCGTGGTTGGCAAGCAACTCCTGACGCACGCGCTCAAAGTCCAGCTTGTCCAGCCCCTCACGGCGCGGCTCCGACTGAATCAACACGATCGGACGCAAATACGGTGCGCCATGGCGCTGTTCGTCGTCGGCCAGCTTTTGCAAGCCATTGCGCCGGGCAATGGCATCACTCAAACACTGCTGCCAGTTGGGTTCGGTTTCCAGCACCACCGGCAGCTTGATCATCTGCTCGGCCTTGAGCTGCGATGCACTCACGCTGTGCAGTACGTTGCTGGGGGTACGCTGCATATCGGGGGTAGCCGTCAGCTCCATGATGCCGCTGGGGTTCAGGCGGGCCAACATGTCAAAGGCCAGATCGGTACGGTTGTTGTGCGCCTCGTCCACCACCACAAACGGGCGGCGCAGGCGCAGCACATTGGCCAGCGAACAGGGCACGGCGTCGCCATCCTTGAGCAAACCCTGGGCTTGTGCAGGCGTCAAATTCTCGAAATGGTGCATCAGCGCGCCACTGGATGCATACACCTTGCGGCTCTCTTCGTCTTCTACCTGAAACGCCTGCCGGGTGGCAACGATCACCACCGTGGTCGTATCCAGCGTGGCGCGCGTCAACGCCCGGGCCTCAGCCAAATCCAGCACCGTCACCGGCCCTGCTTCACGCAGTGCGGCACTCAAAGGGTGGTTGCGGTCTTTCAGGCCACGCAGCGTTTGCTCGCGAATCGGCTTGCTGGGCACCAGCCACAGCACCACGCTGTGCGGCACGCGCAGCAAATGTGTGTTCACCAGACGCAGGCTTTTGGCCGCCAGCCAGGTCTTGCCACCACCCGTGGGCACGCGCAGGCAAAAGTAAGGCATGTCCGGCGCAAAACCGGCCAGCGGCGTGTAACGCAGGCTCTGGCCCCACAGGTCTTCGGTAACAGCGGTAAAAGCTATCGAGGCGCGGCCAAACGTGTGAACGGCTTTGAAATACGCCTCTACGCTGTCGAGCACACCGCCCTGGTTGGCGGGGTCTTACTGGTATTTTTTGGGGGTGAATGGGGTCATTCGGTGTCGAATTTCCCGAAGACTTCCTCTGCCGAAATGCTGGTACCTTCTCCACGCCGATGGGCCGCGAGACGGCGCAGCGCCTCTTCGCCCCAAAGGCGTTCAATTTCAGGGTCTGGCGGTGGCAGACTCGACAGCAATACCGATGCCAAATCAGCACGCTCATCCGGCTCAAGTTGAAGCGCTAAAGCAATTAACTCTTGGAAATTCATCGCGGTTGCCTTCGGTTTTCTTTTCGCATCAGTCACTCCCTCACTTTTCGCGTGAAATATGTCACTGGCCTCCTGTGCGGCTGTACCAGTAGTTTTGCTCTCGGCGCATATGGGCTATGGCCACGACGTATACGCAATCGGCGACCACGCAATACATCACTTTGTAGGGAAACCGCTTCAGTACCAAGCGGCGATACACAGACACCTCAACGGGGCATGACAGAGGTTGTGACATGACGCGCCTAAGCCCCTGGCGCACAGACTCTGCAAACTCATTACCCAACCCCTCATTATTCAGTTCGTACTGTCGCTTTACGGCGTCAAATTCTGCCTGTGCAGCTGGGTCAAAATCAACCCGCATTAAAAGTGACCCAAAACTTCCGCTGCGGGTATGCCAACCACCAAACCCGATCGATAAGCTTCCAGACGGCTGTCCAACAGGGCTACCCAACGCGGGTCGGGCACATCGTCGGGCTGCGCCAAAGATTCCAGCATGATCTGGGCCACTTCATAGCGCCCGGACCAATCCAGCTTGCAGGCTTCGGCAATGATTTCTTGGGTTTGCATAGTGTGTCCTTTCAGTGTTCACAGAAGGTAATTTACACCGCCAGCGCATACGGCGTTTGCTTGAATGCAATCTGCTCCCGCTGCAAACGGGGGGCACCCAGACGGCAGGCGGCGGCGTAGATGGTTTTGGGGCCAGCGAAGTGCGGCAGGATGTCGAACACGGTGCCCGTCAGCACATTGCCACCAGCCACAGACTTGTCTTTCAAGATGCCGTTGTACAGCAAATAGACAGCGCGGCCTTCGTGCTCGCCCAGCAGCGGCGACGTGGCCGTGCCAGCGTAGCCTGTGCCGGTCTCCGCAAACCAGACAAACTCTGCCAGTTGCGCAAAAGTCACGTCCTCGCGGATCTGGCCTTGCGGGGTGAACAGGGGCTCAGCCGACAAGGTGCAGAACTGGAAGCCGCCACCGGCGGGTGACAGGCCGGGCACGGCATCGCCCTTGGCATTGGTGTAGCCCTGGCTCACACGCTTCACGCGCTCGGCAGTGACGTTTTTGGCGATGTGCTCGTCCATCTCTACCAGGATAAATTTGCGCGTGCCACCGTCTTCGGCATTCTGTTTAAGCACCGCGTGGCCGGTAGTGCCGGAACCTGCGAAGCTGTCGAGGATGAGGCTGTCTTTTCCAGCCACCATGGAAATCAAATATTTCACCAGATCAACGGGTTTGGGGAATGGAAAACGGAAACCCATATCAGCCAATGCCGCAGACTGCGCCTGTGTGCTGCCCACGCCACCAATAACTGAGATCACATGGCTTGCTTGTTGCCGTTCCTTCACAGACTCAATAGCACCCGTACCCGTCAAAACAAATCTTGTTAGTTGCCCTTTACTGTCGCCGACTGGCTTAAAGCCATTCGCAATGAATTCAAGAAGTAGCTCCCGCGATGACCAACCGCTTGAGGCCGTAACCGGACTTACAAGCTCACCATTTTCGATAAGCACAGCTTGATCGTAATGTGGCCAACTGTTCGTTCTTGGGGGGACTATTGCGGTTTGCACGGACGCGGGAAAGCCAGCGAGTAACAATACCGAGCTAATTGGGTTCTTCGGACCATTCTTAACAATCGTGTTTTGGATAAACGCACGATTGAGTTTGCTGCCCTTGCCTACCGATGGGTCTATGACATGGGGGTGAGGAAATTGTTCAGGATTAGTGGCGTAAGCCAAGATGTGCTCGTGGCAGTTTTTTATCTTGGCTTGGTTATCAAAGTTGCCATCTGTTCGCCACACTAAGGACGCCAATCTTCGGTTTTCACCAAAAATCTCATCCATAAGACTGCGCAGATGGTGCAACTCCGAGTCGTCAATCGACACAAAAATTAGGCCATCCTCGCGCAAAAACTGCCGCAACAGCACCAGCCGCGGGTACATCATGCACAGCCAGCGGTCGTGCCGGTCCAGGGTTTCGCCTTCCTTGCCGACCACCGCGCCCAGCCATTGGCGAATCTCGGGGCTGTTGACATTGTCGTTGTAGGCCCAGCCTTCGTTTCCGGTGTTGTAGGGCGGGTCAATATAGATGCATTTCACCTGACCGGCGTAGCGCGGCAAGAGTGCCTTGAGAGCATGCAAGTTGTCGCCCTGCACGATCAGATTGCCGCTGGCTGAGCAGGCATTGGCGTCGGCATCTGCGCCACACGACAACGCGCGCACCGGCTCCAGCAGGCGAAACGGTACGTTCTGGTGGTGCCGGACAACGGCGTCTTTGCCGATCCAGTTCAGGCTGGGCATTGGGGGAGCCAGTTCATGTCAGTCACCATGTTTGTCGTAGTCGTAGTCGTAGTCGTAGTCATATTCAATAGCCGAATAGGCCTCCAAGGCTTATGCAAAAAGCGCAAGCAGCTACAAAATATGTAGCGCCATCGGCTTGCCGCAGCGAACTGCAGTCCTGCCAGGGCTTCATGGAGGCATTGTGCCTGCGGACCTGCGCCTAAGCTCGCGCAGCATAAACAGGTACAGCCCCTCGACCTTTTCGCGCGCCCAGGGCGTTTTGCGCAAGAACTTCAAGCTTGACGCGACGCTGGGATCGTGGGCAAAGCAGCGTACCGGAATGCGTTGGCCCAAGTTCTCCCATCCATAGTGGCTTGAGAGTTCGGTCACCATGCGTTCCAGCGTAATGCCGTGCAACGGATTGCGCGGCTGAACCGGCGTTGAAGAGGGATCGGACATCTCGCGATTGTGTCATCAACCGCACAGTGACCGTTGGGTCGTGGACGCTCATAATGGGTCGATGCAACCGCCCGTCGACTTTACAGCACCAGCAGGCCTTTCAACCGAACAGGCAGTCGAACTGCTCCGCAAATACGGCCCCAACGCACTGCCGCAGGCGCGCAAACGCACGTGGTTGCACATTGCGCTGGAGATCGCACGCGAACCCATGTTTCAACTGTTGGTGGCTGCGGCAGGTGTCTATCTGGTCGTGGGTGATCGGGGCGAGGCGCTGACGTTACTGGCGTTTGTGGTGATGATCATGGCCATCACGCTGGTGCAGGAACAACGAACCGAGCGCGTGCTCGAGGCCTTGCGCGAGCTGACCAACCCGCGCGCCACAGTGCTGCGCGATGGTGCGCCAACGGTCATCCCCGGAAACGACGTGGTGGCGGGTGACCTGCTGGTGCTGTCCGAAGGTGAGCGCGTGGCTGCCGACGCCCAGGTGCTGCAAGCGCACGATCTCGTCACAGACGAATCGCTGCTGACCGGCGAGGCGGTGCCAGTACGCAAGGCTGCCACACCCGACGAGAAGCCTGCGTTCGCACGCCCAGGTGGTGACAACCTGCCCTTTGTCTATGCGGCCACCGTGGTCGTCGGCGGCCAGGGGCTGGCACGGGTCATTGCCACCGGAGCCCACAGCGAGATCGGGCGCATTGGTGCGGCTTTGCATGACGTGCAAACACCCCCCACGCCACTGCATCTTGAAACGCGTCGTCTGGTGCGGATTTTTTCCGTGGTTGGTCTGGTCTTGAGTGTGATCGTCGCCGTGCTGTACGGCGCACTGCGCAACGACTGGCTGGGCGGAGTGCTGGCGGGCATCACACTGGCCATGTCGATGCTGCCCCAGGAATTTGTGCTGATCCTGACCGTGTTCATGACCATGGGTGCCTGGCGCATGGCGCGCCAGAAGGTGCTGACGCGGCGCTCCGCGACCATTGAGACTCTGGGTTCTGCCACGGTCCTGTGTACCGACAAAACGGGAACGTTGACCCAGAACCGCATGACGGTGGCAGAACTTCGCGTGCTGCAGGGCGACGACATGAAGGGTTGGGACGCTACCAGCCCTGTGCTGGATACGTCATTTCATGCGCTGCTGGACACCGGCGTGCTGGCCAGTGAGGTGGATGCCATCGACCCGATGGAGATAGCTATTCACGCCTTGGGTGGCTTGCACTTGCCTGCACACGGCCGGCACGAAGGTTGGGAACTGGTCCATGAGTACAGCCTGAGCCGCGCACTGCTGGCCATGTCGCATGTGTGGGAAGTTCCCGGTGAGCCGGAAAACCATCGGGTAGCCGTCAAGGGCGCTCCCGAAGCGGTGGTGGACCTATGCCATCTGGAAGCCGCCCAGCAAACGATCGTGGTGGATGCTGCACAGGCCATGGCCCAGCGTGGTCTGCGGGTTCTCGGGGTTGCGCGCGCCACCTACCCAACCCATGCGTGGCCACAAAACCAACACGATTTTCCGTTCGAGTTTCTGGGGCTGATCGCCTTGAGCGATCCGCTGCGACCCGAGGCCATCACGGCCATCCGCGACTGCCGCGCCGCAGGCATCCGGGTTGCCATGATCACGGGCGACTTTGCCTCCACAGCACAGGCCATTGCCGAGCAGGCGGGACTGGACACCCAGGGTGCTGTGCTCACGGGTGGTGAAGTGGCCGCCCTGGATGATGCACAACTGCAGGACAAAGTGGCACACACCACGGTTTTCGCGCGCGTGCTGCCGGAGCAAAAACTGCGCATTGTCAATGCGTTCAAGGCACGCGGGGAAGTGGTGGCAATGACCGGCGATGGTGTCAACGACGCACCATCGCTAAAGGCCGCCCACATTGGCATCGCCATGGGCCAGCGGGGCACCCATGTGGCGCGCGAGGCGTCCGCGCTGGTGTTGCTCGACGACGATTTCAGCGCCATCGTGCGTGCCGTCCGTTTGGGTCGGCGCATTTACGACAACCTGTGCAAGGCCATGGCCTTTGTGCTGGCGGTGCATGTGCCCATCGCCGGGCTTTCCCTGCTGCCACTTCTGGTTGGCCTGCCGATCGTTTTCATGCCGGTGCACATTGCGTTCCTGGAGCTGGTGATCGACCCGGTCGCCTCCTTTGTTTTTGAGGCCGAAGAGGAGGAAGCCGACGTGATGCAGCGCCCACCCCGCAACCCCAAAGCGCCCCTGTTTTCCAGCAGCCTGATGGGCTGGAGCGTGTTGCAAGGGGTTGCCATCTTGCTATGCACCGGCATTCTGTATGCAGTGCTGCTGTCGCAGGGCCATGCGACCGACCAGGCACGGGCGGCCACCTTTACGGCGCTGGTGATGGCCAACTTCGGGCTGATTGTGGTGAATCGGTCCTTCGCGCCATTGGATGCACAAATCCTGTTGCGGCCCAACCAGGCCCTGCTGCGGATTTTTCTGGCAACTGTGGCACTGTTGGCTGCCGCCCTGGGCATTCCGATTGCGCGCGACTTGTTTCACTTTGGTGAGTTGACGCTTTCACTGCTGGCTTTGGCATTGGGGGTAAGCTTGGGCACCACGGCACTGCTGGAGATGCTGAAAAGGCTCGGTCTCTCTGCGCTGCTCCCAGCGCCATGGCGTTTGAGGCGCTGAGGTAGGCACACATTTGAATTGAACTTGAAAGACAAATAGGCGCAATGCAGGCTGAACAACTGTCGAACTGGATCCATGACCACGTATTTGACGAAGGCAGTCAGGCTGCTGAGCGTGGCACCCGCTGGGTGATGTGGATCACCCTGGTGGCCATGGTGATGGAGATCGTGGCGGGCTGGTGGTTCAACTCCATGGCGCTATTGGCCGATGGCTGGCACATGAGTTCGCACGCCGTGGCCATTGGCCTGAGCGCATTTGCGTATGCCGCGGCCAGGCGCTATGCGCGCGATCCGCGCTTTGCATTTGGCACCTGGAAGATCGAGATTCTGGCCGGCTTTGCCAGTGCCATCTTCCTGCTCGGTGTAGCGGCCCTGATGGTGGTGGGATCGGTGGAGCGCTTGCTCTCGCCCCAGACGATCCATTACCAGGAAGCCATCGTGGTGGCAGTACTGGGTCTGGCCGTGAACCTGGTGTGCGCCATGATTCTTGGCAAGGCCCATGACCATGGGCACGGACATGGACATGCGCATCACAGCCACCATGGGCACGAACACCACCATGACCTCAATCTCAAGTCCGCGTATGTGCATGTGCTCGCAGACGCGGCAACGTCGGTGCTGGCCATCATCGCGTTGGTGGGCGGCTGGATCTACGGCTGGTCGTGGCTGGATCCGGTGATGGGTATGGTGGGTGCCGTGCTGGTGGCGGTATGGGCCAAGAATCTGATTCAGGAGACCGGCAAGGTGCTGCTGGACCGGGAAATGGACCACCCGGTGGTGGAAGAAATCCGCGAAGTGATCGCTGCCCTGCCCTTGGACACCTGCCTGACCGACCTGCACGTCTGGCGCGTGGGCAAACAAACCTATTCCTGCGCCCTGACCGTCGTCACCCGTGACTCCCAACTCACAGCCGAACAGGTGCGCGAGCAGTTGGCGCAACATGAGGAGATCGTCCACTCCACCATCGAGGTGCACCACCTGGCTGGCGCGGCTTGAATCCTGTCTCCTGCTAGGGGTAGTTATTCCATTTCGAAATCATTTGTGTCTAGGCGTGAAGCCGAAGGCAGTGCTGTAGCGTGTCCCAAAGCATCTTCAGATACTTTGGGAGGACAAGGCGAAACAACAACGACACGGATGATTTGGAAATGGAATTAGGCAAACAGGCCGTGTAAATACCAGTGTGCTTTGCTCCCATCACCCCTGCCGGTGAGCCGCTCGCGGTACACCCAGACCAGCCCCGCTGACTTGCTGCGTGCCACAAAGTAGTCGCGTAGCGCTGCGGTTTCTTCCCCGTCCAGCCAACCGGTTTCCAAACGTTGCGGCCCAGCCAGCAGGTCCAGGCGGCCATGGTACTGTGGCACGCCTTGCAGAACCTGTAGTCGCTGTGGCGTGTGTAAAAGCCAGGTCGGGTACAGGTCGGCATGCTCCATCCATGAAGCATCGAATGGGGGTTTTACGCCCGACTGAATTGCGTAAGAAGCTCCTTTTTTCGTAGCATTCTTCGCTTGTAAAACTGGCTGTGACTGAACGGCTTCAGCGGCCGCATGCCAGCGCTGCGCACGCTCGGGGCAATGCTCGGCTTGCAGATCCACACGCTGTACGTGCTGGGAACCCAACCGGGCACCGAGGCGCTCGAGCAATTGGTGCAGACTGTCACCGCCTCGCAGGTCCTCGGGCAGGAGGCTGCGACTTTCGCCCGCAAGCGCCTGGGTTTTCAGGCTGCACATGCGCAGGTGCAGCACTGGCGCTGGCAAGGTCACCCGTGCCAACTGTTCAGCCAGCAGGCGTTGCAGATGCTGCATGTCCTGGGTGGGCTGGGAGGTGCGCAACTCCATTCGGCCCATGGAACCCCCTTGGTGGTGGGCATCCACATGCAAGGCGTTGGAGCGTCGGGCATCCAGTTCCCACAACAGTTCCAGCGCCAGCACTCCATGCTGGCGCGCCTGCAGCCAGGCGTGCAACTGCGCAAGCAGCCGGCGTGCACCAAACAGAAGGGCCGGCGCATCCTCCACGCTGGCAGACAGTTCCAGCCGAGCGTCAAAAACGTCGGGAAGTTGCAGCCAGGGGTAGACCTCGGGTGAGCCGCCATAGGCACGGTCCAGCG
>JFJP01001937.1_pt1 | contig 19092 bp, 21 predicted proteins | sample 431651 | NCBI WGS metagenome assembly JFJP01 (sample SAMN02602958, study PRJNA72255) | Microbial mat metagenome, whole genome shotgun sequencing project. | biome: fresh water; feature: sink hole; material: water; isolation source: purple microbial (photo- and chemosynthetic) mats found in...
CTCGTGTGGCCGAGGGGTTGCGCGATCACGGTATCGACGTATTGTTCCACTGTGGTGGCGGGAGTTTCAAGTCGCAAATGAAGAAAGCGGATGCCTCTGGTGCTACTTTTGCCGTTATTATCGGCGATGATGAAGCGAATGCCGGTGAAGTGACGCTCAAGCCCTTGCGTGCGAACGGTGAACAAAAAAACGAACAGAAGCGTGTCAGTGTCGATAGTGTCGCTGATGAAATCATGAACTCATTTTTGGATTGGGAAGAAGCGTAATGGCGACCTATGACCTCGAAGAACAGGAACAACTTGCTGAAATCAAAACATGGTGGAAGCAGTATGGCAACTTGCTTGTCAACGTTCTGACCGCCGTTGCTGTGGTCGTAATCGTCTGGCAGGGCTGGACCTGGTATCAGCGCAATCAATCTGCTCAGGCCTCAATGGTCTACAACGTTTTGCAGAAAGCGGTTCAAGACAAGGATTCGCAGCGCATCAAAGCGGCAAGCGGCGAATTGCTCGAAAAATTCAGCCGCTCAAACTATGCCTCTTTGGGCGCGATGAGCGCTGCCAAGGCGATGATTGATTCGGGTGACGCCAAAACCGCGAAAGTACAGCTGACTTGGGTTGCCGAAAACGGTAAGGACGAATTGCGCGATTTGGCGCGTCTACGTCTTGCGGCCGTCCTACTCGACGAGAAAGAATACGATCAAGCCTTGAAACAACTTGACGGCAGCGCCGGCCCAAGTTTTGCTGCACGTTTTGCGGATACTCGTGGCGATGTATTCAGTGCTCAAAGCAAGAAGACCGAAGCTCTTGCTGCTTATCAGTCGGCTTTGACCAAACTCGACGAGGCGGATAAGGCAAGCAAGGAAAAAAGTTCGTCAGCGGGATGGCAAGGGCAGTCGAACGCGGTTTATAAAGAACTTGTGCAGCAAAAGCACGACGCGCTGGGCGGGAGCAAGTAATGAAAAGGTGTTTCGCCACCGCTTTGTCGCTTCTGGCACTGACTGGCTGTTCGACACTGGAGTCGATGAATCCGTTTGCCAGCAGCGGTCCCAAAATGGCCGATCTGCAAGCGATCAATACGTCTGTGGAAGCGCGTGTCGTTTGGAGTGAAAGCGTTGGCAAGAGCGGCGTTTATGCTTTTGCACCAGCGGTTGTGGGCTCTTCTGTCTACGCGGCCAGCAAAGATGGCGCGCTGCTGCGTACCGATGATGGCAAACTGGTCTGGAAAATTGACGTCGGACAAGCGCTCTCAGGCGGTGCGGCTGCCGATCAAGGCATTGTTGTGGTCGGGTCACCGAAGGGCGATGTACTGGCATTCGCCATTTCAGATGGCAAACCGTTGTGGAAAGCCAAGGCGACCAGCGAGATTCTCTCTCCGCCTGTGCTAGGTGAGGGCCTTGTCGTCGTGCGTAGCGGAGATAACCGTCTGGCGGCCTACGATGCGCTCGATGGTAAACGTAAGTGGATTTATCAGCGACCAACTCCTGCTCTTTCACTTCGTGTTACGGCGCCTCCGATTATCGACGGTAAGGTTGTTTTCGCCGGTTTTCCCGGCGGCAAGCTGATTGCTGTCAGTACGGCCAATGGTGCCGCCATGTGGGATGGGACGGTAGCTTTGCCCAAAGGCTCGACTGAACTTGATCGGGTCGCGGATATTACCAGTTCTCCGGTTATTTCCGCGCGCACGATCTGTGCCGTGGCCTTTCAAGGGCGTGTGGCCTGTTTCGACCTCGGCAATGGTAATCTCATCTGGGCGCGCGATATGTCGAGTTCGGTCGGCCTAGCTATCGATGCACGCCGTCTTTATGTGACCGACGACAAGGGATCAGTGCATGCACTCGACATGGCCAGTGGTGCCAGTATCTGGAAGCAAGACAAACTTTCCTTGAGGCGTGTGACTGCTCCTGTAGCGCGTCGAGGTTTGGTTGCGGTTGCGGATGTCCAGGGCGTGGTTCACTTTTTAAGTCGTGAAGACGGCTCGTTTGTTGCACGATTGACGACGGACGGGAGTCCGGTTGTCGCGCCCCTGCAATTCCAGGGTAGCAATTTTCTGATGCAGACAAGTAAAGGCGGTATTTTCGCCATTGAGGCGCAATGAAACCTACCATCGTTATCGTCGGTCGTCCGAATGTCGGAAAATCAACTCTTTTTAATCGGCTGACCAAAACGCGAGATGCGTTGGTTGCCGATATTCCTGGTCTTACCCGCGATCGTCATTACGGCCACGGAAAGCTCGGCAGCAAACCCTACCTGGTTGTAGACACTGGTGGTTTCGAGCCGCTGGCCAAAGACGGCATCATGCACGAGATGGCACGGCAAGCAGAGCAAGCCATTGCCGAGGCGGACGCAGTCATTTTCGTGGTCGACGGTCGCACCGGCATTACCGCACTCGATAAAGAAATTGCCAACAAGCTGCGCAAGGCAGAGCGCCCCGTGTTCGTCGCGGTGAACAAGGCTGAAGGCATGAATCAGGGCATTGTCATTGCAGATTTTCACGAGCTTGGTTTAGGTGAGCCCTACGCTATCTCAGCAACCCACGGCGAGGGTGTGCGTGGGGTGATCGAACTGGCACTTGAACCTTATCCAGAGCCGGAAGAGGACACTAACGAAAATGATGTGCTGAAGGTGGCGATTGTCGGGCGTCCGAATGTCGGAAAAAGCACGATGATCAATGCGCTGCTTGGGGAAGAGCGCGTCATTGCCTTCGATCAGCCGGGAACAACGCGCGATGCCATCTACATCGATTTTGAGCGTGGCGGAAAACACTACACTTTGATTGACACGGCCGGTTTGCGCCGCAAGGGCAAGGTTTTCGAAACCGTCGAGAAATTCTCGGTGATCAAGACACTGCAATCAATCGAGGATGCCCATGTAGTGATCCTGGTTCTTGATGCAAAGCAAGAGATTTCGGATCAGGATGCTCATATCGCCGGATTTGTCGTTGAATCGGGTCGTGCGCTGGTCGTCGCGGTGAATAAGTGGGACGGACTCGATTCTTACGTAAGGGAACAAACCAAGGCTGATCTCGAAGCTAAGCTGAAGTTTCTGGATTTTGCCAATTTCCACTATGTTTCCGCCCTCAATGGACAGGGGCTGGCGCATGTATTCCGATCGGTTAATGCGGCATACAAGGCTGCTACCGTTGATTTGTCTACACCACAATTGACACGTGCCTTGATCGACGCCGTCGCCAAGCAGACGCCAGCTCGTAGCGGGATATTTCGTCCCAAGCTGCGTTACGCCCACCAGGGTGGGCGTAATCCGCCCGTTATTGTGATTCATGGCAATGCACTGGACAAAATCCAGGATTCGTACCGTCGTTATCTGGAGCATGTTTTTCGCGAGGTGTTCAAGTTGCAGGGAACACCTTTGCGCATTCAGTTCAATGTTTCGCAGAACCCATTTGCGGATCGCAAAGCACCTGAACAGAATCGGCGCAAACCGAAAGCAGAAGAAAAGCCGAAACCAAAAGCGAAGATTGCTGTCAGATTGAAGTCTGATACCACTCCAAAGTCCAAACCGAGACCAAGAGAAAAAGCGAAACCGTCGGTAGCCTGATTGTTTCGGGTTTGTATGGCAAACGTAAGAAAAATCATTTAAGCTACATATTCCACCACCAATAAAGAAACATGGAGTTCTAACCATGAGTAATAAAGGGCAACTATTGCAAGACCCCTTCCTTAATGTTCTGCGCCGCGAGCATGTGCCAGTGTCGATTTATCTGGTTAATGGCATTAAATTGCAAGGTCAGGTTGAATCTTTTGACCAATACGTTGTTCTGCTTAAGAACACCGTTACTCAGATGGTCTACAAGCATGCCATCTCGACAGTGGTACCCTCCCGCCCGGTCAGCATCCCCCAAGATGGTAGCGACGAAGCCTGAACTATATTCCCTTGTCCTGTTTCGGTCTTCTTCTTCGGCGGCTGCTCGTGTTGCCGATGTGCTTCTAGTTCGAAGTTCCTCCTCGTCGTTCGCAAGGCGATTTAATGATTGAACGTCCGACCGCCGGCGAGCGCGCGATTATTGTCCAGCTGGATTTTGGTTGCGATGGCGTTGTTGAGCAACTTGACGAGGTTCGTTTGCTTGCCGCATCAGCTGGCGCTTCCGTTTGCGCAGAGATCTATGGACGACGAAAGAGTCCGGATGCCTCATTGTATGCGGGCAAGGGCAAGGTTCAGGAAGTGGCGGCCGAGGTTGCAGCACATTCGGCTAATCTGGTGATTTTCAATCATGAGCTGTCTCCTGGGCAGGAGCGCAACCTAGAACGTACGCTGCAGTGCCGGGTGATCGGCAGGACCAGCCTGATTCTAGACATTTTTGCACAACGCGCTCAGAGCTCAGAAGGCAAGTTGCAGGTTGAACTGGCGCAACTCGATCATCTCGCGACTCGACTGGTTCGCGGCTGGACCCATCTGGAGCGTCAGAAGGGCGGTATCGGATTGCGCGGTCCGGGTGAAACTCAGCTTGAGACCGACCGACGCCTGCTCGGCAAACGGGTCAAGCTGCTCAAGGAACGTCTGATTCGACTCGAGCGCCAGCAGGGCGTGCAGCGCAAGGCGCGTGGTCGTGGCGAGGTATTGAATGTTTCCATCGTCGGTTACACCAACGCCGGGAAATCAACACTTTTTAATGCACTGACCCATGCCGGGGCTTACACGGCTGATCAGTTGTTTGCCACGCTCGATACCACCTCGCGCAAACTCTGGTTAGGAGACGCCGGGAATATCGTCATTTCTGACACTGTTGGCTTTATCCGTGATTTGCCGCACGAACTGATAGCGGCTTTCCATGCAACGCTGGAGGCGACTTCCCGTGCGGATCTCCTGCTGCATGTTGTTGATTCCGCCAGTCCTACGTGCGATGAACAGATTGCTGAAGTCGATAGGGTTCTCGTCGAGATCGGTGCTAGTGATGTGCCACAACTCACGGTGCTTAACAAACTGGATCTGACCGGATTACCGCCGGCTGTCGAACGGGACGAGTATGATAGAATCACTCGCGTTCGGGTTAGTGCGAAAGGCGGCGATGGCTTGTCCCTGCTGCGCGAGGCCCTGACCGAGATTGCTCTTGAAAAGCTTCGTTTTATACGTCCCGTTTTGACCGGTGATGCTTCTCTCAACCCTGATATTGTTCTGGACCCAGTTTCTACCTTCCTATGATTTCTAGCATTGGAGTACTTATGTCGCTCAATGACCCGCAATGGGGCAATCGCGGCAACGACAACGGTGGTGGCAAGCGACCGAATCAGGGGCCGCCCGACCTCGAAGAGTTGTGGCGCGATCTGAATCGCCGTCTTTCTGGCATGTTCGATAAAAAAGGCGGCGGCGGGAATGGTGGTAGCAATCGCCCGCCAGTCGAATTCAGCCCGAAGTTTCTTGGTGGCGGTATCAGCCTTATCGTTGGGGTTGTTGTTCTGGCTTGGCTGGCAAGTGGCTTCTATATTGTCGATGCCTCACAGCGCGGCCTTGTTCTCCAGTTTGGAAAATACAAGGAAAGCACGGAATCCGGTTTGCGCTGGCGTTTGCCTTACCCGATCCAGTCACATGAACTGGTCAATATTTCCGGCGTGCGTACGCTTGAAATTGGCTATCGCGGAAGCGAAAAAAACAAGGTACTCAAGGAATCGCTGATGCTGACCGATGATGAAAACATCATCAATATCCAGTTTGCCGTTCAGTACATTCTCAAGGATCCCGTTGAGTACCTCTTTAACAATCGCAGTTCTGAAGAGGCCGTCATGCAGGTAGCCGAAACGGCAATTCGTCAGATCGTCGGCAAAAACAAGCTGGACTTTGTTCTGTATGAAGGGCGTGAGCAAATCGCCGTCAATACCTCAACCCTGATGCAGCAGATCCTTGATCGCTACAAGACCGGTATCATGATTTCCAAGGTGACGATGCAGAACGCCCAGCCGCCGGAGCAGGTACAGGCCGCGTTTGCTGATGCCGTGAAAGCCAGCCAGGATCGTGAACGTCAGATCAATGAAGGTCAGGCCTACGCCAACGACGTGATTCCGAAGGCTCAAGGTACCGCCGCCCGATTGAAGCAAGAGGCGGACGGATACAAGCAGCGGCTGATTGCCACCGCAGAGGGTGACGCCAGCCGTTTCAAGCAGATCAATGCCGAGTATGCCAAGGCGCCCGAGGTGACACGTAGCCGGATGTATCTTGAAACCATGCAGCAGGTTTACTCCAGTACCAGCAAGGTGATGGTTGATGCCAAGGGGCAGGGCAACCTGCTCTACTTGCCACTGGACAAGTTGATGCAGGCGGCTGGATCGATCGCGGCTTCGTCTGAAATTGTCGGCAGCAGCGCCGAGATGCCGGCTCAGGTAAGATCCGGATCGGCAAATTCCAGTGATGCTCCGCCATTGGTGGATAAGGCAGAAACGCGCTCACGTGAGGCTTTACGTTCGCGTGATCGGGAGGTACGGCAATGAAAAATAGTTTGAATTTCATGGCTGCTATCGTTGCGGTGGTATTGATTGTTCTGGCAATGACGATTTTTACTGTCGATCAGCGGAAGCACGCCATTGTTTTCCAATTCGGAGAAGTGCGTGAAGTGATTTCCGAGCCCGGGCTTTACTTCAAGTGGCCGTTGATCCAGAACATTCGTTACTTTGACAAGCGGATATTGACCCTCGATGCGTCGGAACCCGAATCTTTTCTGACATCGGAAAAAAAGAACGTGCTGGTCGATTCCTACGTCAAGTGGAGGATTGTTGATCCCAAGCTTTACTACATCTCGGTTGAAGGCGATGAAGTACGAGCCAAGACGCGTTTGTCGCAGACGGTCAATGCCGGACTGCGTGAGGAGTTCGGCAAGCGCACCATTTCTGACGTCGTTTCGGGCGAACGCGACAAGGTCATGGAGCAAATGCGAGAAAAGGCCGATCTTGATGCGCGCACGATTGGCGTCCAGATTGTTGATGTCCGGGTGAAGCGTGTTGACCTGCCGACGGAAGTCAGTGAATCGGTTTACCGGCGCATGGAAGCAGAACGCAAGCGCGTAGCCAATCAATTGCGTTCGGAAGGCGCTGCCGAGTCCGAAAAAATTCGCGCCGACGCAGACAAGCAGCGTGAGGTTATCGTTGCCGAAGCCTACCGTGACGCCCAGAAGATGAAGGGCGAAGGGGATGCCAAGGCCACGACCACGTATGCCGAGGCCTTCAATCAGAATCCCGAGTTTTATGCGTTCTATCGAAGCCTCGAAGCCTATCGCAACAGTTTCAAGAACAAGAGTGACATTATTGTCGTCGAGCCCAATTCGGATTTCTTCAAGTACATGAAGAGTGTTGGAAGGGGTGGCGACAAAGCGGGTAAATGAACACTAGTCTGTTCCTGGCTTTTGCGCTGATGCTGGTGCTTGAGGGCTTGCTTCCTTTTCTTGCCCCGAGCGCCTGGCGCGAAACATTTCGTCGTTTGATCCAGCTTACTGATGGGCAGATCCGTTTTATCGGTCTGACCTCGATGCTTGCTGGCATAATTCTGTTGATGGTTTTTAGATGAACTGGTTGTTACCCGAATACATTGCTGATGCGCTGCCGCATGAAGCGGCTCAAATTGAGCGACTTCGCCGGGCGGTACTTGATCTTTTTCGAGTGCATGGCTACGAACTTGTCATGCCCCCCGTTCTTGAGTATCTGGATTCTTTGCTTACCGGCTCGGGTTCTGATCTTTCACTGCGAACCTTCAAACTGGTCGACCAGTTGTCCGGTCGTACGCTTGGAGTGCGTGCAGACATGACGCCGCAGGTTGCGCGCATCGATGCACATTTGCTCAACCGTCAGGGAGTTGCCCGTCTTTGTTACTGCGATAGCGTTTTGCATACGCTACCAGCGTCACAGGCCGCGAGCCGCGAGCCGATTCAACTCGGTGCCGAACTCTACGGATATGCTGGCATAGAGGCCGACCTGGAAGCTATCCGGCTGCTTGCGGCGGCCCTAGAAACGGCTGGTACTCCGGCCTCTCGTATCGATATCGGGCATGTCGGTGTGTTTCGTGCTCTGGCGAATGCAGCCGGTCTCGACTCGGATGATGAGGCCAGGATATTGCAGCTCATGCAAGTCAAGGACATTCCGAGCTTGCGTGATTGCTGTGCTAGGTTGATGGAGCCTTATCGCTCTGCACTTATGCGCTTGCCGGAGCTCTATGGCGGGGCTGACCTGCTGGATGTTGCCGCTCGCGAACTACCTGCGCTTCCTGAAATAAGCTCCGCACTCGAAACAATGCGTCAGTTACAGTTGGCCATGCCAGAACTTCCTCTTTCGTTCGATCTCGCCGATTTGCGCGGGTATCACTATCATAACGGGGTTGTTTTTGCTGCCTACTATCCGGGATTTCCCAGTGCAATAGCGCGAGGCGGGCGTTACGATGGAGTTGGCAAGGATTTTGGTCGAGCGAGGCCGGCAACTGGTTTTTCCATGGATTTGCGTGAAGTTGCCCGATTGGCGGCAAGCTGCAAGCCGGCTGGAGCGATTCTGGCTCCGTATTCGGCATCGGATTCCACATTGGCGAAGCGCGTAAGTGATCTGCGTAAGCAGGGTGAGGTGGTCGTTGAACTGTTGCCAGGCGAAACTGGCTGCGAGGGACCTCTTTGCAACCGGCGCCTTGTCGAGAGCAATGGACAATGGATTACTCAAGCAATTTAAAAGGACTGATTGAAATGGCTAAGAACGTCGTAGTAGTGGGGACGCAGTGGGGCGATGAGGGCAAGGGCAAGATCGTCGATTGGTTAACCGATAACGCCCAGGGCGTCGTGCGTTTTCAGGGAGGGCACAATGCCGGCCATACTCTGGTTGTCGGCGAGAAAGTGTACAAGCTCAATCTGGTTCCCTCTGGTATTGTTCACGAAGGTGTCAACTGCTATATCGGAAACGGTGTCGTGCTCGACATTCACCATCTGCTCTCCGAAATCAAGCAGCTTGAATCCGGCGGTATCGAGGTGCTTTCGCGTCTCAAGATTAGCCCGGGTTGTCCGCTCGTTCTCGCCTATCATTCGGCACTTGATCGCGCTCGCGAAGCGGCCAAGAGCGCTGATTCTCGGATCGGGACCACCGGCAAGGGAATCGGGCCGACCTATGAAGACAAAGTCGCACGGCGTGCCCTGCGGGTCTATGATCTCTTCTATCCTGATCGCTTTGCAGAAAAGCTCAAGGAGAATCTCGACTATCACAATTTCGTCCTGACTAAATACCTTGGCGCAGATGCGGTTGACTATGAAACTTTGCTTGCGCAGGCGATGGCTGATGCCGAGTTCATCAAACCGATGGTCGTCGACGTTTCTGCAGCCCTGCACGCGGCCAACAAGGCCGGACAGAATCTGCTGTTTGAAGGTGCTCAGGGCGCTTTACTCGATATCGATCATGGAACCTATCCCTTCGTGACTTCGTCCAATTGCGTTGCTGGGCAGGCTTCAGCCGGTGCCGGCGTTGGCCCCGGCATGCTTCACTATGTTCTAGGTATAACCAAGGCCTATTGCACGCGCGTTGGTGGTGGTCCATTCCCAAGTGAGCTTGATATTGAGGCGGTTGGCCAGCCGGGGCATCAGATGTCGCAAGTTGGCCGCGAATTCGGTACGGTGACTGGCCGCAAGCGTCGCTGTGGCTGGTTTGACGTACCGGCGCTAAAGCGTTCGATCCAGATCAATGGTGTCACTGGTGTGTGTATCACCAAGCTTGATGTACTGGACGGCTTGCCCGAACTGAAGATTTGCACTGGCTACAAGCTCGACGGAAAGATCATCGACTTGCTGCCAATGGGCTCCGATGAGGTAGTTGGCTGCGAGCCTATTTTCGAGACCATGGCCGGCTGGAGTCAATCTACAGTGGGTGCAACTACGTACGAGGCGCTTCCCTTCGCCGCACAAGCTTACCTCGCACGTATTGAGGCTTTGTGCGATGTCGTGATCGATATCATATCGACCGGGCCAGAGCGTGATGAGACGATTCTGCGTCGTCATCCTTTTGCTTGATTCTACTCTGGCTTAGCCTTGATTTGAGATCATGAAAGCGGGGGGCAACCGGCTTTCATGATTGATCAGCAAGATTCGTTCAGAAACCATGGTGCCGCTGAACAGCCCATCGCTATACCGACAACCGCATGTTTTGATCGCGTAATAGGTTAGTTCATGGGTATTCTCGACTGGTTCAAGAATCGTCAATCACAGTTTGACCCTGATTGCCTGTCCGATGAAATGATGGCGCGGGCAATCGAAAAGGCCGTTACGCTAACCAATCCGCGATTGAAGCTTGTCCGTTCGTACCAGGAACGTCTGGCTCCTGCAGTGGAAATCAGCGTTAGCTATATCCAAGAGCTGCTCTTGTCGCTGCCACCGCCGATTCAGGTGTCAACGGCCAGTTGGTCAACCGATCCGGCCTTGAGAGCTTTTTTTGTCGCTGCGTCGGACATTTCTTCGGCAGTCGGACGCTCGAATAATCTTCGCACACTCTTCGACAAATATCCTTCTATGGATGAGGCCTGCTTCATTCTCGGTATGGTGTATTGCGAACAGGATGTATTCGGCATGTCGTTGCAGGGCGACGTTGTGCAACGTGAGGTGGCGCAAGCGGTTGTCGGCTTTTCCGAACATCAGGTGCGCATTTGTGGGCATGAAAAATCGGAAGTTCTGCGTTTACTGGGTACGCAGGCGTATGAATACCTGGTCGCTCAAGCGTTGTCAGAAATCGGTGAGGAGCGGTCCGAACGTCGGGACCTGGAAGAAAAGAGGGCTTTGATTCGTTCCCGGCTGCGTTTATTACGGCAGCATGGGCCTGGTCTCGGCTCGGTTTTTGGATCGGCACCGGCGGCTCAGGGTGAGGAGTTGGCGCTTGAAGCTGAGCTTCTGGCGAATGAGCGCCAGGTTGAAGCTATGGGCAGTCCTCAGTCAACAATGGAAGGGGAGTTGGAGTCTTTGCGCGAAGTCCTTGAACATCCAGAGCGCTACGTTCGCGTTGAGAAAAAAACGATGCGGCTGAATACGATGAACGTTGTCGTAGATGAAAAGAGTAACGATGTTGCTTCCGATATCGCTTTTTCATTGGCGCAACTGATGGGTGTCCCAAAGATACAACGGGCTTTCGTACTGGCGCGTTTTGCTCGTGCCGATTTGCCAGAATTTAGAATGAATTTCGAAGATGCTGTGCGCTATCTTTGATCGCGTAAAAAGAAAAAGACCCTACGATTTAGTTCGCTGGTGAATTATTGGTGGCCGGCAAGGGTCAACAGCGCCTGACGGCTAAGCTCGATGGACAGTAAAGCGACTCAGCGAGAATGGTTAATGATCCCCTAAAGACCTGCCAGATTGTCGGTCGTTGCGCGCAATCTCTCAGCCAGTTTGAGCGCCAGCGACTGATAAAACCGGCTTGATAGACCCGGCACCGAAGCCAGTAGAGAAAATACATCGGCTCGTTCAAGGACATCCGCTTCGGAAGGCTCGATCGCTATAACGGACGCGCTGGTCTGCTGGCTGTCAACAAACGATACCTCGCCAAAGACTTCACCCGGCCCCAGCGTTGTGATCGTGTGTGGCAACTGAGTGAAGCGCTTCTCGATTTTCACGCGCCCTGAACGAAGAACGAATATCCCTTTCGCCTCGTGACCCTCGCTCAGCACGATCTCTCCGTGTGAATACGCGACGCGCTTGGCTTTTTCAGCCAAGAGCCGAAGGTCGTCGCTGGTTAAAAAATGGAAGACATCGCTCATGGTTCAAAGTAAAGCAGAAATTGTTCGGAATTGCCACAAAATATCCTGATCGCATCGGAATATCCTAAAGCGTGTGCTAACCGGGCTCATTTTTCCTTGTCTTTTGTGTATTGCTGTATAAAATTACAGTATCTGAACAGGAGGCCGTGGTCATGATTAAGCTTACCCCGCGACAACAGGAAATTCTCGATTTCATTCGCAACACGCTGGAGGTTCTGGGTGCGCCACCAACGCGAGCGGAAATCGCCAACGCCTTCGGTTTTGCCTCGCACAATGCGGCTGAAGAGCATCTCAAGGCGCTCGCCAAGAAAGGCATTATCGTCCTTGAACCCGGTTCGGCTCGCGGCATACGGCTTGTCGAGCAACTTGGCTTGCCGCTCATCGGTAGTGTGGCTGCAGGCAGCCCGATCCTTGCAGTGGAAAACGTGCAAGGCCGCTACGCGCTCGACGCCAGTCTGTTCAAGCCGCGCGCCGATTTCCTGTTGCGCGTGCGCGGCCTGTCAATGATCAATGCCGGAATTATGGATGGCGACCTGCTGGCCGTGCATCGCAGCAGTGAAGCGCGCAATGGACAGATCGTCGTGGCCCGGCTGGAAGACGATGTGACTGTCAAACGCTTCCGTCAGCACGGCAGCATCGTAGAGCTGATAGCCGAGAATCCTGATTTCTATCCGATCATCGTCGATACGCGCGAACAGTCGGTGGAGATCGAGGGTATTGCCGTCGGCCTTATCAGAGGCGGCGAGGCGATGTAGCACCCGGTAGTGTGTTGATCAGTCAGTTGTGGCTGAACATGCCCTGAATCATTGTTGCGGTGAATATGCTTCCAGCACGGCCGTTGTTTGCGGATGCTTGTTCTGGACAGCATAGGACAAAGGCGTTTTTCCGTTCGAGTCCTTGCTTTCCGGATCGGCGCCGCGTTCGATCAGAAATTTCGACAACTTGGGCTGGCCGGTAGCTGCGGCAAGGTGCAGAGCGGTTTGTCCAGCTCCCGATTTGGCTTTGATATCCGCCTTCTTGTCCAGCAAGAGTTGCACTTCTTGCCGGCCCCCCGATAGCACGGCTGCATGCAGGGGTGTCATGCCGACATGATCCTTGGCATTGATGTCTGCGCCGCTGACGATCAGGAGTTCGGTAAGCTTCAGGTGACCATGAAAGGCGACCATGTGCAGTGGCGTTCTGCCAAGGTTGTCTTTGGCGTTGACGTCAGCGCCTGCCTCAATCAAGGCCTTGGCTGAGGCAGGGTCACCCTTGATGGCGGCATCTGTCAGGGTGGAGTTGGCAGCAGAAGGCGCCTCTGCCGTGACCGGAGCATTGGTTTTTTCCGATTGTTTCCCGCAGGCGGCAAGTGACAGCGCAAGTGCTCCGAAAACGATCATTAACGTCATGCGACCAGCCTCTGCGAGGGCGGAATTGCGACTGTTGCTGCCGCGAATGGTAGTGCTCATGCTCATGTAGGTCTCGCTGTCGCCTTGGGTCTGAATCAAGCACTAATCATAAACGATTGTGATCAGGATGGCTGGTATCGCCGATCCGGAATTCAAAACGCCTCTTTTTGCTTGTCCTGTTTTTCGGCTACAATTCGGCTTTCCCGCTGCAGATATCTCCATGACCAAATATGTTTTCGTAACCGGCGGAGTGGTTTCCTCCCTCGGAAAAGGCATCGCTGCTGCGTCTCTGGGTGCGATTCTAGAGTCCCGTGGCATCAAGATCACCCACATCAAGCTTGATCCCTACATCAACGTCGATCCCGGAACGATGAGTCCGTTCCAGCACGGTGAGGTGTTCGTCACTGAAGACGGCGCCGAAACTGACCTTGATCTGGGGCATTACGAGCGCTTTACCAGCGCCAAGATGAGCCGACGTAATAACTTCACCACCGGGCAAATCTATGAAACGGTGATCAAGAAGGAGCGGCGCGGTGAGTATCTCGGCAAGACGGTTCAGGTCATCCCGCACATTACCGACGAGATCAAGACGCACATTCGGCGCGGTGCTGAAGGCGCCGATGTGGCTATCGTCGAAGTCGGCGGCACGGTTGGCGACATCGAGTCGCTGCCATTCCTCGAAGCGATCCGTCAGATGGGGCTGCAGGCCGGGCGCAACAACGCCTGTTTTATCCATCTCACGTTGCTGCCTTACATTCCGACCGCCGGTGAACTGAAGACCAAGCCGACGCAGCATTCGGTCAAGGAACTCCGTGAAATCGGTATTCAGCCCGATGTGCTGCTTTGCCGTGCAGATCGCCACGTTCCGGAAGAGGAAAAGGCAAAGATCGCCCTGTTCTGCAATGTGCAGAGCGAAGCGGTGATCGAGTGCCTGGATTCCGACTCGATCTACAAAATTCCCGCCATGCTGCACGACCAGATGCTTGACGAGATCGTTTGTCACAAGCTAAACATCCTGGCCAAGGCTGCCGATCTCACACTGTGGAAGAATCTGGTCAATGCGCTTGAACATCCGGAGCTCACGGTCAATGTGGCCTTTGTCGGCAAGTACGTCGACCTCACCGAGTCGTATAAATCACTGACTGAAGCGCTGATTCACGCCGGGATGTACACGCGCAGCAAGGTCAAGATCCACTACATCGATTCCGAAGAAGTTGAGAGCAAGGGCTGTGATCCATTGACGGGGATGGATGCCATTCTGGTGCCGGGCGGCTTTGGCCGGCGCGGGACCGAAGGCAAGATCGCGGCGATTCGCTATGCCCGTGAGAACAAGGTGCCGTATCTGGGCATTTGTCTTGGCATGCAACTGGCCGTTGTCGAATATGCACGCAATGTGGCTGACATGGCAGGTGCACACAGTACCGAATTCGACAAGGCGTCGCCCTTCCCGGTGATCGCACTGATTACCGAGTGGCAGGATGCTTCGGGCAAGATCGAGAAACGTGACGAGAGTTCGGACCTTGGCGGCACCATGCGTCTTGGCGGGCAGGTTTGTAACCTGGGCGAAGGCACGCTAGCGCGCGAGATTTACGGCAAACCTGAGATCGTCGAGCGTCATCGCCATCGTTACGAAGTTAACAACACTTTGCTCGGTTTACTTGAGGACAAAGGCCTGATCGTGTCCGGGCGTGCGCCGGTTACCGATCTGTGCGAAATGGTCGAACTTCCCAAGGAAGGTCCGCACGCGCATCCGTGGTTCGTCGGCTGCCAGTTCCATCCGGAATTCACTTCCTCGCCACGCACCGGTCATCCGCTCTTTACGTCTTTTGTTCGTGCGGCCATCGAAAGCAAGGCGAAGAAATGAGGCTTTGCGACTTTGACGTCGGTCTGGATCAGCCATTTTTCCTGATCGCCGGGCCGTGCACCGCCGAGTCGCTTGAACTTTGCATCGACGTAGCCGGGCAGGTGAAGGAAATCTGCGCCCGTCTCGGTGTGCCTTACATTTTCAAGGCCTCCTACGACAAGGCCAATCGCAGTTCCGGCACGTCGGCGCGCGGTCCAGGACTTGACGATGGCCTGCACATTCTCTCGGAGGTTCGTCGTCAGATCGGCGTGCCAGTGTTGACCGATGTGCATAGCGAAGAAGACATTGCGGCGGTCGCCTCGGTTGTCGATGTGTTGCAAACGCCGGCCTTTCTGTGCCGGCAAACCGACTTTATCTACGCGGTGGCCGCTTGCGGCAAGCCGGTGAACATCAAGAAGGGGCAGTTCCTGGCTCCGGGTGACATGAAGCATGTCGTCGCCAAGGCCAGGGAAGCCAATGCCGGCGCCAATAACCTCATGGTTTGCGAGCGCGGCGCATCCTTTGGCTACAACAATCTCGTGTCCGATATGCGCAGTCTGGCGATCATGCGCGAAACGATGTGCCCGGTCGTATTCGACGCAACGCATTCGGTACAGCTGCCAGGCGGGCAAGGAACGGTTTCCGGTGGTCAGCGCGAATTTGTTCCGGCGCTGGCGCGCGCGGCAGTAGCCGTGGGAATTGCCGGCCTGTTCATGGAAACGCATCCGTGCCCTGAAAAAGCGCTGTCCGACGGTCCCAATAGCTGGCCGCTGCAGCGCATGGAAAGCCTGTTGAAGACTTTGGTCGAGCTGGATCGTCTGGTCAAGGGCGCCGGTTTCGAGGAAATGCATTAATCGTGGACGGTGTTTGCCGCTTACGAATGCTTCAGTACGTATCTTTGAGATAAAGGAAGAAACATGAGCTCTGTCGTTGATGTTGTTGCCCGCGAGATTCTTGATTCCCGAGGCAACCCCACGGTTGAATGCGATGTATTGCTCGAATCCGGGGTCATGGGGCGTGCGTCCGTGCCTTCAGGTGCGTCCACTGGCTCACGTGAGGCCATCGAGCTACGTGATGGCGATGCGACACGTTATCTCGGCAAGGGGGTTATGCAGGCCGTTGAAAACGTCAATACCGAGATTGCCGAAGCGATCATCGGCTTAGATGCCCAGGAGCAGGCCTTCATCGACCAGACGCTGATCCAGCTCGATGGCACCGAGAACAAATCCCGTCTCGGCGCAAACGCCATGCTGGCCGTGTCGATGGCCGTGGCCAAGGCTGCAGCGGAAGAGTCTGGATTGCCGCTATATCGCTATTTCGGTGGTTCCGGCCCGATGCAGATGCCGGTGCCTATGATGAACATCATCAACGGCGGTCAGCACGCCAATAACAGTCTGGATTTCCAGGAATTCATGATCCTTCCGGTCAGCCAGAATTCCTTCCGCGAAGCACTGCGTTGTGGAGCCGAGGTTTTCCATGCGCTGAAGAAGTTGCTCGACAAGAAAGGTTTTTCCACGGCGGTTGGCGATGAAGGTGGTTTTGCCCCCAATCTCGCCAGCCACGCCGAAGGTCTGCAACTGGTGGTGCAAGCGATCGAAGCCGCTGGCTATTTCCCCGGTGAAGATGTGTTGATCGGTCTGGACTGTGCGGCTTCCGAGTTCTACAAGGACGGCAAATATCAGCTGGCGGGTGAAGGTCTGCAACTGACCTCAGCGCAGCTCGTTGATTACCTGGCCAATCTGGCTGATCTGTTCCCAATTGTTTCGATCGAGGATGGCATGGCCGAAGGCGATTGGGAAGGCTGGAAGCTGCTGACTGATCGTCTGGGCAAGAAAATCCAGATCGTTGGCGACGACGTTTTCGTGACCAACACTCGAATCTTCAAGGAAGGCATCAAGCAGGGTATTGCCAACTCGATCCTGATCAAGATCAACCAGATCGGTACGCTTTCAGAGACTTTTGCCGCTATTGAAATGGCCAAGCGTGCAGGGTACACGGCGGTCATTTCACATCGCTCGGGCGAGACCGAAGACAGCACCATCGCCGACATTGCCGTCGGCATGAATGCGCTGCAGATCAAGACGGGTTCGTTGTCGCGTTCGGATCGCATCGCCAAGTACAACCAGCTGCTGCGCATCGAAGAAGATCTGGGCGATACAGCCGGCTATCCCGGTCGCGAAGCCTTTTACAACCTTCGGTAATGAGTCTGGGGCAGGAGTCAGGAGTCTCGGTAAAAACCAGGTCACTGGTTTTTCTGCAGACTCTTCACGCCTGACTCCTCACTGAATCAATGCGCTGGCTTTCTGTCGCGCTGGTCGCCCTGCTTGTGCTGTTGCAGTATCCACTATGGATTGGCAAGGGGGGCTGGCTGCGGGTCTGGGATGTCGGCAATCAGTTGCAACTGCAGAAGGACGGCAATAAAAAGCTCGAAATCCGTAATGCCGGTCTCGATGCCGAGGTTCGAGACCTCAAGCAAGGCTACGACGCTATAGAGGAGCGCGCGCGTTTCGAGCTTGGCATGATCAAACAGGACGAGGTCTTCGTCCAGATCCCTGAGAAATCTCCGACGGAAAAAGTTAGCGAGAAACCTGTTCCGGAAAAAAATAAGTAGAAGGTTTCACGGGGATACTTCGGGCATGTCTTATTCAAGCTCGATTTGCCCCGAAATCGTTGTGCTTACCTGTGATTCGCCGGCATCTACAGGCATTGGTGCGGACTCCGAAAGCATCGATTTAGCAGCAGCACGGAACATTGGTTGAACGATTATTCCGCTGGTATTTACCGTAAGCTGCTTGATGTGATAGGGCTTGCCCAAGGCGTCTGCAATCACCGTGGCACGCGCTTTGAACGCAGACAGGGCATCAAGCATCGCTTCGTTTTCAACCTTCCTGCGAGTGTCGGGAGACGGTTGCAGCGCAAGATTTGAGACGGCGAGCGTTGTTTGCAGTTTGCCAAGCAGTTCAGAGAAAGTGGCGACATCGCCGGACTCAAGTAAAAGCTCGGAACGCATACGCCATGATTCGATCTTCCCGCTTTTTGAGTATACGGGATAAGTGGTGGTTCCACCGCTCTGTGTTTTTACACTCGGGTAGGTCTTGGCGATTTTCAATGCATCAGCAATAAGGCGGTTAACTTGTTTTGACAGTTCGCTGGGTGTTGTTCCGGCGGACTCTGCGGAGATTGATGCGCGAACCAGATCGTTGGCAGCTGGGCGACTCGCTTCGGAGGACAACTCAATGACTGTCGATGCAGCAAAGGCCGGAATGGCGAGCAGCAAAGTCGGCAGGGACAACAAGCGCAGTATACGTGGCGGGCGGGTCATGGAGCCTCCTTCAAATAATGGAATTTTTTACAGGGCTGGCAGTCTCAAAAAAGTGGCGGACTCCCCCGGTAAGGAATCTTGCCTTCGTCTCAATCCATTGTAACGTGATAGTGGCATCGATTTCTTGTAGTCAGGCGAGAGAAGCTTGGTTAGAATCCAGCTGACCTTATCGCTATCGTGCGTACGGGTCAGGTCTTGGAGGAGGAAAAATGCTGAAAGTTGGACAGGTTGCACCGATGTTCGTCCTCCCCGATGCGGATATGGAGTCCATTGATATTGCCCAGTTTCACGGCAAGAAGAATGTCATCCTGTTTTTCTACCCCCGAGACGACACACCGGGTTGTACGCTTGAAGCAACCGATTTTTCTGATCACGAAGATGAGTTTTCGCGTCATGACTGTACCGTGATCGGCCTCAGTCGCGACGAGTGCATGAAGCACGCGGAATTTCGTGACAAGCATGGCATCTCCGTTCGGCTGTTGTCTGATTCTGAGGGTGTGGTGTGCAAGCAATATGGTGTGTGGCAGGCGAAAGAGGTCGATGGTGTCAAGAAACACGGCATCGTGCGTTCGACTTTCGTTATCGACAAACAAGGCGTTCTCCAACTCGTGCTTTACGGAGTCAACGCCAAAGGCCATGCGCTGGATGTCCTGCGTGCGGTGAAGGAAATCAATAAATGAACATGCAAGTTGTAAAAAATACGGTTGTTACTCTTGACTATAGCGTGACCGATCCCGATGGCGTTCTCGTTGATGCCGGACAGGAACCGCTGGTCTATATTCATGGCGGCTATGACGATATCTTCCCGATGATTGAAGAGGCTGTCCACGAAAAGAAGGT
>JFJP01005483.1_pt1 | contig 19089 bp, 14 predicted proteins | sample 431651 | NCBI WGS metagenome assembly JFJP01 (sample SAMN02602958, study PRJNA72255) | Microbial mat metagenome, whole genome shotgun sequencing project. | biome: fresh water; feature: sink hole; material: water; isolation source: purple microbial (photo- and chemosynthetic) mats found in...
GGGCCAGTTCGTCCAGGGCAGCCAGGTTGACAGCACCCAGGGCGGCAAGCTCGCGGTTCAGCCGGTCAATCTCGCCTTGCAGGCCGCTCAGGCGCACGGAACCGTCGGCCAGCGTTGCCGCCAGTGCGGCAAGATCGGTTTTGGCATCCGCCAGCAGATCGGTGTACTGCTCATAACCCAATCGGGCGGCCTGCTCCTTGAGCTGAAACTCGGTGATGCGGGCCCGCAGGGGATCGAGCTCGCGCTCAAGCTGCAATCGACGCTCATCGCTGGCACGCAGTTTGACCGTCAAATCATCGTACTGGCTACGCTGGGCACCCAGGTGTTTTTCGCGTTCGAGCTTGACACCCAGCGCTTGCTGCAGGCCGCCCTGAGCGGCAGCATCGTTCAGCCGCATCAATTCTTCATGGGCTTTTTGGCTTTCAGCACTGACAGAATCTGCCTGTTGTGCTGCTGTTTCCGTAGCACGAAGGAGTTCGGCCCGGCGTGCCCCCAGACTGCGCATGGTAAAGGTCGCTTCCTGGGCCTGACGCTCCAGGCTGCGTTGCTGCTCGCGACATTCGCTCAGCCGGCGCTCGGCGCTGATCACCCGATCGTCCAATTCGGCATGACGCTGTTGGGTGTCGGCGAGCTGCATGTCAAGCTCCTCAAAGCGTGCCTCGGCGGTGACACGACGCTCTTGCAGGTCATCCAGCTGGGCATCGACATCGGCTAGGTCAGTGGCAATCTGGGCACTGCGACTGCGTGCCTGTTCCTGCGCCTGGGCCTGACGCAGGGCTTCCACCTGCAGGGCATGAGCCCGCACCTGTGATTCGGATGCCTCGCGACGTACCGTGACCAGCCGCTGCGCGACATCGGCATAGGCGACCTCAGCACGCACCAGGGCGGCGCTGGATTGGTCTGTGATCAGCAACTGGGCACGCAACTCCTTTTCAAGGTTTTCAATCTCCTGCGCGCGGGCCAGCAAGCCGGCCTGCTCGGAGTCAGGCGCATAAAAGCTGACGCTGTGCCGCCCCACCACATGGCCGGCTTTGACGTAAATCTGTTCACCAGGCTGCAGTTGGCCACGACTGGCTAGCGCGTCCTCCAGCGTGGCGGCGGTAAACCTTCCTTGCAACCAGTCATCGAGCACCGCTTTCTGGCCAGCATCGTGCAAACGTAACAGGTCTGACAGCCGCGGCATCAAAGAGGGGTCAGTGCCAGGGCTGGCCCCAGGCGGACTGTAAAAAACCAGTTTGGCGGCAGGCACATCCTGCGCAAAGGCCCGCACCATGTCAAGGCGACCGACTTCCAGCGCACCAAGCCGCTCACGCAATGCGGCCTCCAAGGCATTTTCCCAACCTTGCTCAATATGCAGGCGGGTCCACAGTCCCGGCAAGTGATCGAGTCCATGTTTTTGTAGCCAGGGTTGCAGTTTCCCGTCAGTCTTGACCCGCTCTTGCAGTGTTTTGAGCGCCTCCAGGCGGGCAGAAAAATCGGCCAGGCGGGCTGACTCGGCGTTGACCACTTGCTGCTGCTGGCGTCGCTTGTCGTCGAGCTCCGGCGTGCTGTGTTGCAAGTCGGCCAGACCTGCCTGCGCCTGTTCAGCGACCTCCTGAGCCTGCTCCAGTTGGGCTTGCAGGCTGGCCAGGCGGGACTCATCGGGTGTGACCAGGGCATTGCGGTCTTGCAGCAAGCGCTCGCGCCGGGTGCCCAACTGTCGCGAGCGCTCATCCAGACTGCGCTGCTCGGCGGCCAGCACACCGATTTGTTGCTGCACCTGCGAGACGCTGGCACGCTGCTCTGCGGCACCGCGCTGGGCCACGCGCAAGGCATCCTCCAGATCGGGCAATTGCTGCGCCTGATCTTCCACCTGAGCCGCTAGCAATTCGTTCTTCTCTTGGCCCAGCATTTCAAGTTCGGACAGTTTGTCCAACTCAGCCTGTGCGTCCTGGCTACGAATCAGCCACTGTGCACCCTGCTCTTTGAGCACCTGCAAACGCTGCTCGACGCGCTGGCGCGCTTCCACCACATAACGGATTTCGGCCTCCAGGCGGCCCACCTCGGTGCTGGCTTCGTAAAGTCGGCCCTGGGCCTGGTTCACCTGATCGCCCGCCGCGTAGTGCGCCTGGCGCACGGTTTCCAGCTCCGCCTCGATGTGACGCAGGTCAGCCGTGCGGCTCTCCAGCGCATTCACCGCACCCGCGGCTTCGGCTTTGACCCGGTTTTGATCAGCCTCGGACTCGGTGCGCTTTAAAAACCAGAGCTGGTGCTGCTTGAGTGATGCCGATTGCGACAGCTTATGGTACTTTTTGGCGACTTCGGCCTGCTTTTCCAGCCGATCCAGATTGGCATTGAGTTCACGCAGGATGTCTTCCACGCGGGTCAAATTTTCACGCGTGTCGTGCAGGCGGTTTTCGGTTTCACGACGGCGCTCCTTGTATTTGGAAACTCCGGCGGCCTCTTCCAGAAACAGGCGCAATTCTTCGGGACGACTCTCGATGATGCGGCTGATGGTGCCCTGGCCAATGATGGCGTAAGCACGCGGGCCCAGGCCGGTACCCAGAAATACGTCCTGCACATCTCGGCGGCGCACCGGCTGGTTGTTGATGTAATAACTGCTGGTGCCATCACGCGTGAGCACACGCTTGACGGCAATCTCGGCAAACCCGCTCCACTGTCCGCCGGCCCGATGGTCGTCGTTGTCAAACACCAGCTCGACACTGGCGCGGCTGGACGGTTTGCGGGTGTTGGTGCCGTTGAAAATGACATCCTGCATCGACTCGCCGCGCAGCTCGGATGCCCTGGATTCGCCCAGCACCCAGCGCACCGCATCCATGATGTTCGACTTGCCGCAGCCGTTGGGCCCCACCACGCCAACCAGTTGCCCGGGCAGCAAAAAATTGGTCGGTTCGGCAAACGACTTGAAACCGGATAACTTGATGGAATTGAGACGCACGGACGGGAAAAATTCTTGACTGAAAGTTGGCAGGAATCCGGGCCTGATGGCCACCCTGCCAGGGTGCCGTGATGATAACTTGCCTGAATTGGTAGCGCACAGTGCAATAGGCCAAAGCACTGCAAGCCAATTTCGTTTAGGGGGTCAAGCGAGAATAACTTGCACAAAGGCGGTCGTGATGGCAAGTGCAAGGCTAGGCGCAAGCCGCGCGGTGTAGCGGGCTACACAAACGATTTGCAACGACGCAGTGCGCCCAAAGCTGGCGAGCCAAATGTGCATGTTATTTGTGGACAAGCGCTTAGCCTTGGCAAGCCAGCGCCCGGACCTGATCCGGCGGCAAGTGTTTGTGGCGATGGTCGCTCCAAATCTGGCGCCAGCGGCGTGCGCCGGGCATTCCATGGCGCAAGCCCAGCATGTGCCGGGCGATGGTTGGCCAGGGTGTGTCATATGCCATGGCCTCTCGGCTCATGTAGGCCACCATCTGACACTCCACAGACTCTCGCGTGCAGTCGCTGGCGGGCTGTGCTGGCTGACCGCCGGTGGGGGGTGGTTCGGCAAAAAACTGTCTGTCCCACTGGCTCAACCACCAGGGGTTGTGATAGGCGGCGCGGCCGAGCATGACACCGTCCACCTGGTTCAAATGCTGCAAAACCTGCTCAGAACTGGTTATTCCACCGTTCATCACGAAGATCAGGTGAGGAAAGTCGCGTTTCAGCCGATAGACCTGTTCGTAACGAAGCGGTGGGATGTCCCGGTTGTCTTTCGGACTCAAACCTTGAAGCCAGGCGCTTCTGGCGTGCACGATGAAAGTACTGCAACCCGCCAGACTGACGGCACCCACAAAATCACGCACAAAATCATAATGCTCAAGCTGGTCGATGCCGATGCGATGCTTGACCGTGACGGGGATGTCGACCGCATCGACCATGGCCTTGATACCGTCGGCCACCAGCGCTGGCTCACGCATCAGGCAGGCACCAAAAGCACCACGCTGAACCCTTTCACTCGGGCAACCACAGTTCAGGTTGATCTCGCTGTAGCCCCATTGTTGACCCAGCCGCGCGCAATGGGCCAGATCAGCCGGCTCGCTGCCACCCAATTGCAGCGCCAAAGGCTGCTCTTCAGGGTTAAAACGCAAATGTCGCGCCACGTCACCATGCAACAAGGCACCGGTGGTGACCATCTCGGTGTACAGCAAAGCACGGCGCGTCAGCAAACGATGAAAAAAGCGGCAGTGGCGATCTGTCCAATCAAGCATTGGGGCAACACAGACTCTCCAGCCTAGGGCATTGACAGCATTAGGGGGCAACATAGACCAAGATTATCCCAGCCCATGAGCAAAAGTCAGATCGTCGAGCACCAAGGCGCATCAGCGTGCGCATAAGCCATCCACAGAGCCCAGGCGGCACTTGCCGCCAGGGCCAGACCCGCCAACCGCACACCCCAATCTCCCTGGCTGTTTTTACCAAACCGCAACCACAACCAAGGCCCGAGCATCATCGACACGCTGGTACCCAGGGCAAACAAAGCCATGACCACCGCACCCTCGAGCATGTGACCGGTCAGGGCGGCCACCAACAGCGCCGAGTACAGCAAACCACAGGGCAGGAATGTCCATACCACACCCAACATCAAGGGGCCGGCCACCCCTCGGCCGACCGAAAAGCTGCGCGCCACCAACCAGATTTTTTTTCCGGCGCTCTCGAGCCAGACCGGCTGCTGGGCCCGCCACACCAGCATCAGACCCAGCACCATCACGCCTACATGGAACATCGTCCAGACCGGTCTTAAGGCGGCTGAATGCACCGTCATCCAGCCCAAACCCTGCATCGAAGCCGCAGCCAGCGCCCCGAAGGCCGAGTAGCCAAAAACCCGACCGAATTGAAACACCCACATCGCGGTGGTGCCCCGCTCCCCCGCCGCCTGGCCAATGCCGGCGCACGCAGCACCACACATGCCAATGCAGTGCGGGCCACCGGCCAAGCCCATCAGCAAGGCGGTTGTTGCGAGAGTTGTTTGCATTCTTGGAATTTAGAGGATTTTGGAAAACCTGGCACGCGTACGGTCAGCTTGCAAATAGCGGTCAAACACCATGGCCACAGCACGTACAAAAAACCAGCCTTTGGGCGTCACCTGTATCCCTGTGGCCTCGAACTGGACTAGACCCTGTTGGACCTGCACCGCCAGAATTTCCATTTCTTTGGCAAAGTACTGGCGGAAATTGATCAGATAGGCCAGTTCAATCGACTCAAAAGACAATTGCCCCTGGCACATCAAGGCCATGATGACCGCGCGACGCACCAGATCATCGCGCGACAACGCCAAACCGCGCACCACCGCAAACTGTCCCTGATCCAGAAAATCGTAGTACTCCTCCAGAGTTTTGGCATTCTGGCTGTAGGTGGCACCAACTCGCCCAATGGAGGAAACGCCCAAGCCAATCATGTCGCAATCGGGCTGCGTGCTATACCCCTGGAAATTGCGGTGCAGACGACCCTGCCGTTTGGCAACTGCCAACGAATCATTGGGCAAGGCAAAGTGATCCATACCAATATAGACATAGTTCGCAGCCATAAAGGCCGCCATGGAGCGGGCCAGCATCGACACCTTGGATGCCGCCGCCGGAATATCTACCGAAGATATTCTGCGCTGCGGCTTGAAGCGCTCCGGCAAATGGGCGTACGCATACAGGGCAATACGATCGGGTTTGAGTTCATTGATTTGCGCCAGCGTGCGATCAAATGACTCTGGCGTCTGACCCGGTAATCCGTAAATCAAATCGACATTGATCGACTCAAAGCCACGTTTTCGAGCGGCATCAACCAGCGCAAACACCTGTTCTGCCGGTTGAACCCTGTGTACTGCCTTCTGCACAACCAGATCAAAGTCCTGCACACCAAAGCTCAAACGGTTGAAACCCAGCTCAGCCAAGACATCAAGCCGTCCGGCATCAATCGTGCGGGGATCAATTTCTATGGAATATTCACCACCCGGCATCAAGCTGAAACTGCGCCTGAGCATGCTCATCAACTCGCGCAACTCGTCATCCGACAAAAAAGTCGGCGAACCGCCACCCAGGTGGAGTTGGGACACTACCTGCCCCACACCCATGTGCCGTGTGTGCAGGTTGACCTCAACTTCAAGGTAGCGCAAATAGGCAGCGGCCCGATCGTGGTGCTTGGTGATGATCTTGTTACAGGCGCAGTAATAACAAAGCGACTCGCAAAATGGGATATGAACGTACAAGGACAAAGGCAGCGCCAGGGCCGCCACGCCGCTGCGTCGCTGCTCAAGTGCCTGAATGTAGTCCTGGGAGGTAAAGGCTTCCACAAAGCGGTCCGCTGTCGGAAACGATGTATAGCGCGGACCCGACACGTCGTACTGACGAATCAGGTCTTCAGAAATGGGCTCGTACGCGCTATCAATCATGGGGGCTCCTTCGCAAACTGTGCAAATATGCCTTTGAACGAATAAACCAATCTTGATCCTTATCAACCAACCAACAAAAAGCAAGACGCCCCATATTTGATCAAGATCAGGGTTTTCTTCAGAACAATGTCAAAATTGCACCTATGAACCACGAGACAATCAAAATCGCCTGCTCAAATTGCAACATGCGCGAGCTTTGTATGCCGGTCGGTCTAAGCCATGCGGAGTTGGCGCGCATTGACGATTTGATCGGCGCAAGACGCAAAATCAAGCGTAGCGAGACCTTGTTTCACAACGGAGAGCGATTTACCAACCTCTACGCCATTCGTACTGGTTTTTTTAAAACCTGCGTGGCATCAGAAGACGGCCGGGACCAGGTCACGGGTTTTCAGATGGCCGGAGAAATCATCGGACTCGATGGCATCGTCAACGACCTTCACACCTGCGATGCAGTGGCTCTGGAAGATGGAGAAATCTGCGCCATGCCATTTGCCCAGATCGAAAACCTGTCACGCGAGGTGAATGCACTGCAGCATCATGTGCACAAGATCATGAGCCGGGAAATCGTGCGCGAACACGGCGTGATGCTGCTGCTGGGCAGTATGCGCGCAGAAGAACGGCTAGCTGCGTTTCTACTGAATTTGGCCCAACGGTTGCATGCCCGCGGCTTCTCCCAATCAGAACTGGTGCTTCGCATGACACGCGAAGAGATTGGCAGCTTTCTGGGCCTCAAACTGGAAACCATCAGCCGGACTTTTTCGAGGTTCGTTGAAGACGGCATCGTTGAAGTACGCCAACGACATGTGCGAATTCTCGACACGGATGCTTTGCAGGAAATCGTCAATCCGAAATAGCCAGCCATGGCAGCCATTGGAACTGGGTATTTACTTTGTTACAGGTACGACACCGGTTGCAGCATGGTTGCGCGCCTGCAAGGCAGGTGAGTCGCTGCCACTCATCAATGTGCTTCCTTGAGCTTTTTTGAGTTCCATGGTTTGCTGGTAAGCCTCATCTGTCACCAGTTCATTCGGACTCGCAGCGATAAAAAAGGCCGTGATCACGCAGGCCACAATCACCAGAACAGGTCCAGAAATAACCAACCAGACATGACCAAACTGCCACCATGGCTTGGTCTCTACAGAACTAACGGATTGCATCAGATTTTCCTCAAGCAGACTGAACCCAACTCATAGGGCGTTCAAAGTGCAATATCCAAAAAGTATTGGGTGACCGGAAGGTCACCCAAATATACATTTCAGCGACTGTTAACCAGCACCTTCAGGCGATGGTTAAACGCCAGCATCATTTATTGGACAAGCCCCAGATATACGAAACCAGCACATGCAACTGACCTTTGGTCAACAACTGCCCCTGGGGCGGCATCACATTAACCATACCATTGTTGATGCGTTCGATGATGGCCTTTTCGCCAAAACCATGCAGCCAAATGTTGTCCGTCAGATTAGGTGCACCAACTGCTTGCATACCCTTGCCGTCCGGACCGTGGCAGGCCGCGCATACCGCAAACTTTTCCTTACCCAAAGCCGCTTTGGTTGAGTCATGTGGACTACCCGACAGACTCAACACATACTGCGCAACATTTTTGACATCATCAGCACTGCCTACTGCTGCGGCCATAGGTGGCATATTGCCCGCCCGACCCACGGTGATGGTCTCCTGAATCTTCTCCGGGGTACCACCATACAACCAATCCTTGTCTGTCAAGTTCGGGAAACCCTTGTTACCGCGAGCATCCGACGCATGGCACACAGCACAATTGTTGCTGTACAGACGCTCGCCAATCGCCATCGCCTGGGTATCCTTCGCGATTTCCTCTGGCTTCATGCTCAAGAACTTGGCGTAAATCGGGGCAATCTCTTTATCACCCTTTTCAACCTCAGCCTTGTGCAAACCTCGCGAAGTCCATCCTAATTGACCAGGATAGGTGCCCAAGCCAGGATACAACACCAAATACACAAGTGCGAAGATGATCGTTAAAACAAACATATAACTCCACCACCGAGGTAGCGGATTGTTCATTTCACGCAGGTCACCGTCCCAAACGTGACCGGTCGTGTTGTCACCTGCCGTCATTGCATGCGTTTTGCCGGTGAGTATCAACAACACCCAGCATGCAACGATGCTGACAAAGACGATACCACCCACGTAGTACGCCCAAAAATCGCTCGTGAAATCACTCATTTTTGTTCCTTATCACTATTTAGATCAATCCTGATCGAGAGGCAATTTGCCTGCCTCTTCGAAGCCAGCAGCATTTTTGCTAGAGTAAGCCCAGACTATGAGTCCAATAAAAGTCACCAGGCCCAATACTGTGATGATCGAGCGACCAGTGTTGATATCAAAGTCCATAACCATTTCCCCCTTACTTCACCAAGGTGCCAAGACCCTGCAAATAAGCGACAACGGCTTCCATCTCGGTTTTACCCTTGACTGCCTCTGTAGCACCAGCGATGTCTGCATCTGTATAAGGAACACCAACTTTACGCAGCGCCTTCATGTGTGAAGGCAGACTGGCTCCATCGACCGGTGCCTTCATCAACCAAGGATAGGCGGGCATGATGGATTCAGGAACCAGGTCACGCGGATTGTTCAGGTGCGTAATTTGCCATTGGTCACTGTACTTACCACCGATACGATGCAGGTCAGGACCCGTGCGTTTGCTTCCCCACTGGAACGGATGGTCATAAACAAACTCGCTGGCAAGTGAATAATGTCCATAACGCAGCGTTTCGGCGCGGAACGGGCGAATCATTTGCGAGTGGCAGTTGTAGCAACCTTCGCGCTGATAGATGTCCCGACCCGCCAGGCGCAGCGCATCGTAAGGCATTAGACCGGCCACAGGCTGCGTGGTCGACTTTTGAAAGAACAGTGGAACGATCTCAAGCAACCCGCCGATCGAAAGGACGATCAGCATCAACACGATCATCAGTCCATTGTTGGACTCGATGTTGCCGTGAGAAAAACCGGTATGTGTGCTGTGATTAGACATTTATAAATCCTTAAGCGTGCGCTGCAGTCACAGCCGGAATATTTACAGTCACCGACTGGCCACGCGTCGCAGTCATGAGGGTGTTCCAAAGCATGATGATCATGCCGCCGAGGTACAACAAACCACCAGCCAAACGCAGCACATAAAACGGATAGCTGGCTTTGACTGACTCAACAAATGTGTAGGTCAGGGTGCCATCAGCATTGATGGACCTCCACATCAGACCTTGCATCACGCCAGCGATCCAAAGTGCAGCGATATACAACACGATGCCGATCGTGGCCGTATAAAAATGCACCTCTACGGCCTTCATGCTGTACATCTGTTTTTGACCAAAAAGCCGAGGAATCAGGTAATACATCGAGCCCATGGTGACCAGACCCACCCAACCCAAGGCACCAGAGTGAACGTGGCCAACAGTCCAGTCGGTGTAGTGCGACAAGGCGTTTACGGTCTTGATGGACATCATCGGGCCTTCGAAGGTCGACATGCCGTAAAAGGACAACGACACAATCAGGAAGCGCAGGATCGGGTCGTCGCGCAGTTTGTGCCAAGCGCCAGACAGCGTCATGATGCCGTTGATCATGCCACCCCAGCTGGGTGCCAACAAAATCAGCGAAAACACCATACCCACAGACTGCGTCCAGTCGGGCAAAGCGGTGTAGTGCAAGTGGTGCGGACCCGCCCACATGTAAGTGAAGATCAAAGCCCAGAAGTGAACGATCGACAGGCGATAAGAATACACCGGGCGGCCAGCTTGCTTGGGGATGAAGTAGTACATCATGCCCAGGAATGCGGCGGTCAGGAAGAAGCCCACAGCATTGTGGCCGTACCACCACTGCACCATGGCATCTTGGACACCAGCATAAGCCGAGTAAGACTTCATGCTGTCCATGCCCACCGGGATTTCGGCACTATTGACGATGTGCAGCAGGGCAATCGCCAGGATGTAGGCACCAAAAAACCAATTCGCAACGTAAATATGTTTGACTTTGCGCGTTCCCACGGTTCCAAAAAACACAATCGCGTAACATACCCAAATAACCGTGATGAGCAAGTCAATTGGCCACTCGAGCTCAGCATATTCCTTGCCAGAGGTATAACCCAAAGGCAACGTGACGGCAGCCAGCACAATCACCAACTGCCAGGCCCAGAACGTGAACGTTGCCAAACCTTCAGCGAAAAGTCGAACCTGGCAAGTTCGCTGCACAACGTAATACGATGCCGCGAACAAACCACAACCACCAAAGGCAAAAATCACCGCATTGGTATGCAGTGGCCGCAATCGACCGAAGGACAAGAACGATATCCCCAGATTGAGCTCTGGCCAGGCGAGTTGGGCAGCGATGATCACGCCAACCAGCATACCGACCACACCCCAAACCACGGTCATGATGGCAAACTGCCGAACGACTTTGTCGCTGTAGGTAGTTGCCTGCGAATTTAAAAATGCCATGTTCACCTCTTCTCAGTTAGTCTGCGCGGAGTTTCCGTTATCCAATATCAGCCTCATTTGATATAAATCAAATCGCCACAAAATTTGTTGTCAATCCTTAAGAATTCTTTCCCCCTCCTGGTCAATGTCGTCAAATTGACCACGGTAGATGGCCCACCAAACGCCGCCGATGATAAAAAACACCAGTACCACCGACAGTGGCACCAGTAAATAAAGCACTTCCATCAGACTCCCTCTGCCGGTTGCGGATCACGAGACAAGCGTAGCGCGTTGAGAACAACCAGCAAAGAACTGCTTGCCATGCCTATACCAGCTAACCAGGCAGGCAACATTCCGGCGATCGCCAAAGGCACACAAATGGTATTGTAAATAGCGGCCCACCACAAATTCTGACGCACAACTTTCAGGGTTCGACGCGCCAATTCAACGGCCGCCGACACGTCAGTCAGGCGATTGCCGGCCATCAGAAAGTCCGCTTTTGCCTGCGCCAGTGGCACCGCCTGACCAAACGCAAAGGACACATGGGCACCAGCCAGGACCGGGCCATCGTTCAAGCCGTCCCCCACCATGGCGACCTTATGTCCCTGCAACTGGGCATCGCGCAAGAAATCGAGTTTGTCCTGCGGAGAACACTTTCCCTGAAAATTGGCAATGCCCACCTTGTTGGCTACCCGCATGGCTGCATCACTGGCATCGCCCGACAGCAGACGAACCACAATGCCGGATTTGGACAAATCAGCCACCGTGGTCGCTGCATCTGGACGAATATCCTCCTGCAGCCCAAACGTTGCCAACCACCCCTGAGCGTCACTCACATAAACCTGCAAATCATCAGACTTGACTTGAGGCACACGGCAAAACTCGGCTGACCCCAAGCGCAATTCGATGGCCGTCCCGGTCTGCAGGGCGGCGAACACATCGCCACTCAAGCCGAGGCCCGGATGTTCTGTCAGATTTTTCGCAGTCCAGACAGTGGCATCTTCCGCCTGTGCATCGGCCGCCAGCAATGCCCGAGACACCGGATGCAGCGAATGCCGGGCCATTGCCGCAGCCATGGCCAGCCCCTGACGCGGGTCAACACCGTCCCTCACTGCCATTTGACTCAGCACCATGGCATCGCGGGTGAGCGTGCCGGTTTTGTCAAAAATCACCGTATCCACGGCTGCCAGCGCTTCAAACGCATCCAGCCGCCGCACCAGCACACCTCGCCTTGCCAACGCACCGGCCGCGGACAACATGGCAGCGGGTGTCGCCAGCGACAACGCACAAGGACAAGTCACCACCAGCACCGATACAGCCACCATCAGGGCGCGCTCCGGGTCGGTCTGCCACCAAAAAGCACATGCCAGGCCCGCCGCAACCAGCACACCCAATAAAAAGGGCTTGGCAATGGTGTCCGCCAACCGGGCCAAATGCGGTTTCGTCGTCGAAGCACTTTCCATCAAACTGACAATCTGGGCAAATCGGGTCTTGTCGCCAACCTGGTCCACCCGCACCCGCACCACGGCAGCCAGGTTGTGGCTACCCGAAATCACTTCGCTTCCGACCCCGCGCAGAACTGGCCGAGACTCTCCGGTCAACAGCGACTCATCAACCGAGGTCTCGCCCTGCAAAAGCACCCCATCGGCCGGGAACGCCTCGCCTGGCAAGACACGAATCACATCGCCCACTTGCAGGCGTCTGACCGGCACGCGCTCATACTGGCCATCAGCCATTTCCCGCTCAACGCTGTCAGGCAAACGGTTCATCAGCGCTTCCAAGGCACCGGCGGTCTTGTCTCGCAAGCGCAGTTCAAACCAGCGCCCGGCCAGTAAAAAGAACACAAACATGGTCAGGGAATCAAAGTACACCTCGCGTCCAAAAATACCGGCGGGATCAAAGGTGCCAGCAGTACTGACTGCGAAAGTAATAAACATACCCAGCGCGACCGGTAGATCCATACTGATCTGGCGGTGCAAGATGTCGCGCCAGGCATTCACGAAAAAAGGCGCACAAGAGAAAAAAATCACCGGCAGAGTCAAAACCCATGAGGCCCAGCGCAACAGTTGCTCCATTTCTGCTGTCAAATCTCCGGCTTTGGCTACATAGGCCGGATAGGCATACATCATGACCTGCATCATGCAAAGTCCGGCCACCATCATCCGCCACAACGCCTTGCGCGCCTCGACTTTGCGACGCTCCCGCGCAAAGGCATCGTTGGCCGGCACGGCCCGGTAGCCCGACTGACGCACCGCCTGCATCCATTTCGACGGCGAAACTGCCTGGGCTGCCCACACGATGCGAGCACGTTGACTGCCGGCGCTGACCTCAGCCGACACGACCCCAGGAACACCCTGCAATGCATCTTCTACCGTCAACGCACAGGCGGCGCAGTGCATACCCTCAATCAGCACATTGGATTCCCAACAACCTGTATGGGTGGGATCTGGTCGGCTGAAAACCGACCACTCCTGTTCATCATCAAGCAAAGCCTCGGCCACAGCCACCTGATCCTGCCCGGTCAGCATCGCATCCGAGGACTGCTGCGGACTGACTGGGAAGCGAGAGGCGTTGGATTGAAGCATGGGGGCAAGGGTATCCGACATCGACTTGTCATTACCTGATACAAATCAAGACCCGATGCAAGTGTAGGCGTATGCTGTAGCTTTCATGAATGAGGAGATGCCAGCATGTATGAAAAGATTCTTGTCGCAACCGACGGTTCTGTCTTGTCCAAAAAGGCAGTCAGCAGCGCCATCGCATTGGCCGCATTGACAGGAGCCAGCCTGTTTGCCATCAAAGTGGTGCCGCGTTATCCCCAAAGTTATTTTGAAGGCGGGTTGGCCCTGCAGGCGACTGAAGTTGGGCGGATCGAGAAACAATGGGCCGATGAAGGACAGGCCGTTGTGGAGGAAGTCAAGAAGGAGGCTGAACTCCAGGGTGTCAAGACCCGTGCCTTGACCGTCAAGTCAGATGTGGTGTCAGATGCCATCATTTCGGCGGCCAAGAAAAACAAGTGCGATCTGATTGTGATGGCTTCACATGGCCGCAAGGGGGTCAAACGCCTGTTGCTCGGTAGCGAAACCCATCAGGTACTGACGCACTCTCACATTCCGGTCTTGGTTCTAAGATAAATCAGGCTGTAGCCCAACATGGATAAGCGCTAGAAGCTACAACTTATGTAGCACCTTGGGCATGTCCATCGTCCTGATAGCGCTGGCGTATCTCCATCACACCCTCCCACTTGGAGAAAAAAGCGTCCACACAAAGTGGGTCAAAGTGCGTCCCCGAGCTAGCTTTAATGTGTTCTGATGCCCGTTCCAGGGTCCAGGCCTTTTTGTAGGGTCGCTCGGAGGTCAGCGCATCAAACACGTCAGCGACGGCGACGATACGGCTAAATATCGGGATGTGATGACCAACCAGCCCGCTGGGGTATCCCGATCCGTCAAACTTCTCATGATGATCACGTGCGATTTCAGCACCGGCCTGCAATGTCTTTGACAGACTCCCTTGAAGAATTTCGTAGCCAAAAATGGCATGTTGTTTCATCACCTCGAACTCTTCCGGTGTCAGACGACCAGGTTTGAGCAAGATATTGTCGGCGATGCCCACTTTACCTATGTCATGCATGGGGGCCGCCTCAAGTAGCAGTTCCTGGTCGGCCTTGGGCAGATCCAGCGTCCGGGCAATCAATTCAGAGTAGTGCGCCATGCGCAGAATATGGGCACCCGTCTCGGGGTCACGGTATTCAGCCGCTTTGGACAGGCGAATCACCGTTTCACGCTCGCGGCGAACGATCTCGGCGGTGGCTTTCTTGACTTCCTCGGCCAACCAGGCGGCCCGGTCCGCCAACGCTTTGCGGCTGGCACCCAATTGCAGCATATTGTTGGCCCGAGCCATGAACTCAACCTTGTCCACCGGCTTGGTTAGAAAGTCGCTAGCACCAACATCCAGCGCACGGTAGCGTATCTGCTTTTGGTCATTGGCCGTGATCATCAGGATGGGCGAGTTCTGCTTTTCGGGCATGGCACGAAGCTGGGTAATAAACTCAATGCCATCCAGACCCGGCATCATGTAATCCACAATCAGCAAGTCAAAGTCGTGCTCCTTGGCCCATGCCAGACCTTGCAAAGCATCAGCAAAGGTGATGGACTCACTGTTGCCCATGCGCTTGACCAGCGCTTGAAACAAGACGAGGTTGATTTCTGCATCGTCAACAATCAAAACTTGATAAGTCATGGCCAAAAATATTATTGTTCAGTTTGATAGCTTCTACTGAAATGGAGCCTGATCCACGCACATCAGCCGATCCACTGTAACACTCAGACCGTGTTACTCTTCAACGCTGCCAACAAAGTTTCAACCTCAGTGCACAAAGCATCGAGTCTGCTGATCGCCTGTAAACGTGCCCCGGAAAAGTCATCAGATAACGGGTTGGCCGCCAGCGCCTCCAGTTCTGCCGCCAAAGCCACTGCCGGTTTGGCGCCAAACATGCCCAAACTGCCTTTGAGTGCATGCGCGGTGTGCCGCAAAGGCACTGGATCGTTCTGTTGTAGCGCATGTCGCATCTTTTGCACATCTACCGGCCACTGCTCGACAAACACCTCTGAGATGATGTCAACCACCTCCTGGTCGCTTGATCGCAGCGCTGCCGCGTAATCAAAAGCGGATGAACGGCTGGCCATCGCAGATTCGGCACCGATCGTCTCGATCTGGCTGGAGGATCTGTCGGCCCGGTTGCGTGCTGTTTCGCAGCCGTAAAGCTCCAGCATGCGTTGCAGTTCAACAACTTCAATGGGCTTGGACAGGTAGTCATCCATACCTGCCTGCAAGCAACGCTCCCGATCCCCCTGCATGGCGTTGGCAGTCATGGCCACAATCGGCGTGCGTGGCCCCTGTTCTCCTCTTCGAAAACGCCGGGTTGCTTCCAGACCATCCATAAACGGCATCATCATGTCCATGAAAATCAGGTCGTAACGGTGCTGCATCAACTTGTCCAGCGCGACCTGACCGTCGCCCGCCACCGTCACATGATGACCCCAGCGCTCCATCAGCGCCACAGCCAGTTTCTGGTTGACATAGTTATCCTCCACCAGCAAGACATCGAGTCCTGGCTGATGATCACGCGACACAGGCGTCGGCGCTGCCACAGCGATCCTAGTACCATGCAGCACGCGATGAATCGTCTGCACCAATTCAGCAGCGGTGAACGGCTTTGACAAATAGGCATTCGGGTTGATCCCTTCAGCACGCTGCACATCATTTTTTTGACCCGCCATAGACATCATCACCATCCGCAATTCAGCACCATCGGCCCGAGAGCGCAACTGCCGGGCCAAAGTCAGGCCATCCATGCCCGGCATGTGAACATCCAGCAACAGCAGATCAAACCCATGTTCACCGGACCCCGCACCGTGAAACAGCGCCAGCACTGCCTCACATGAATCCGCCTGGGTCACCAAAACACCCACATGCTCCAAAGCGCGGGCGGTGACTGAGCGTGCCAGTTCATGATCGTCGACCAGTAACACCCTCAGGCCCAACAATCCCGCCAAGTCTCCATCGGAGTACAGGGATGCAGCACCCGTATCCATCAGCACCGAAAACTCGAACTGGCTGCCTTGACCCACCTGGCTTTGAACCGAGATTTGCCCACCCAGGGCTTCCACCAGCCGTGACGAGATCGACAGCCCCAGGCCAGTGCCACCAAAACGCCGCGTGGTACTGCTGTCCTCCTGGGAAAACGCGTCGAAAATACTTTGCAATTTGGCTGCTGGGATGCCCATGCCAGAATCGAGCACCGAAAACCGGAACTGGCAAACCCCTGGGCTGGTGCCTTGCACCGCAATACGCAGGACCACCTCGCCTTGGTCGGTAAACTTGATGGCGTTACCAACCAGATTGATCAATATCTGGCGCAAGCGCACCGGGTCGCCCTGCACCTGCATGGGGACTTGCAGGCCGATATCACACACCAGCTCAATGCCCTTCGACTGGGCCCGAACCGCCACTGTCTTGAGCATGTCGCTGACTTCCCGACCCAAATTGAACGGGATGTGCTCGATCAGCAATTTCCCCGCTTCGATCTTCGAGAAATCCAGAATATCGTTGATGACCCGCAGCAGCGAATCCGATGACGACTTGACAATTTCCAGGTACTCGCGCTGTTCATCCGTCAGTTCCGTCTCAAGCGCCAGCTCGGTCATGCCAATCACTCCGTTCATGGGCGTGCGGATTTCATGGCTCATGTTGGCCAGGAAATCGGACTTGGCCTGATTGGCCACCTCGGCGGCCTCCTTGGCGCGGCGCAACTCCTCTGAGGCTTGTTTGGCTTTAGAGATGTCGGCCAGGTAGCCATTCCAGAGCACACCGCCATCGAGCGCTTTTTTGGGCATGGACTCGCCATGCACCCAGATCACTTCCGAGCTGACCTTGTGCTGCATTCTGAAATCAAGCGAAATGCGCTCATTGTTGCGCGCCGATGCCACAAACGCGGCCACAAAAATTTCCCGATCCACTGGCCATATCTGCTCGAAAAAGCTTGCCGGGTCGGCCATCACATCTTCTGGCTTCAAGCCACAAATCTGCTCGGATACCGAACTGCAAAACGGAAAGCTCTGGTGCCCATCCGACCACAGGCGATACTGGAATACGACCACCGGAATACTCTCGGTGACCTCTTGCAGACGGCTGCCGGCCTCTTTCAGTTGTGTCACATCCTGCCAGATTCCGGTAAACACCGTGGCACCATCTGCTGCCAAGTGCGGCTCCGGGTTGATCTCCGAGCGAATCCAGCGTAACCCACCATCTGGCAAACGCACGCGGTAGTCGGCATGCCAGCTTGTGCGCAGGGCAGCTGCTTCAAGCACCCCCTGAAAGCAGCGGTCCCGGTCTTCGTCAATCACTTGAGCAAAGGCAATTCGGCCGTCAGCCATCAGTGCCTCGCGGTCAAGCCCGCGAATTTCAGTCAGGCGCTCACTGACAAAGGTGTAACGGATGCTTCCTTCACTCACCTCGCATTGATACACCACGCCCGGCACCGCATTGGTGATTCGGCGCACGCGGCTCTCTGCCTCAGCCACAGCGGCCTGCATACGCTTGCGCGCTGTGATGTCAGTGCGTATGGCAATAAACTGCTCAGGCGCGCCCCGGTCATCCATCAGCGGCACGATGGTGGCCTGTACCCAAAAGAGTTCCCCACTCTTGGCACGGTTGCAGACCTCACCGTGCCAGACCTGACCCGCCAAAATGGTCTGCCACAAATGACTGAAAAACGCTTTCGGTTGTTGGCCAGAATTGATCAGCCGGTGTGACTGGCCCAACAGCTCGTCACGCGTGTAACCACTAATCTGGCAGAACTTGTCGTTGGCATATGTCATGGCACCAGCCAAATCAGTAATGCTGACAATGGCATGCTGATCGAGTGCAAACTTCTGCTTGGCCAGATCTGACAGGGCAGCCTGCAAATCACGCTGGCTCATTTCACGTTGATTAACCAGTTCGGACATCAGTTGCGACAGCGACTCCAGGCTGTCGTCCTGGGGGGTCGGCAAGTCCGCGTCCACGTACTGCATCAGACTGCTGGCAGTCTCACGCAACGAGTCAATGGCCCGGGTACGGCTGTCAAGCTCGTGGCGCAGCCGGTCGTTGGTGTGCGACAACTCCACGGAACTAAGCTGTAGGCTACGCGTCTTCAGATCCAGGTCGCGGTCACTCTGTTCGTAGGCCTCCTCGACACGGGCGAAAAAACCCTCAAGCCCGGCCAACAAACGGGCCGACTCGGCCGATAACACACCACCCCGGGCCAAACCCGACAACTCCGCCAACACCGCAGGAAGTTGATCTTCTTCAACACCCAGCAAGCGGCGGACCTGGCGCGTCAGAAGCTTATGCATTCAGCGGGGCCTTCAGGGTCTGCCCATTGCAGCCAATTCCGTCAGGCAGGTAATCGTCATGGTTTGATTGTGCAACCGACATAACACTTCGCGGGAAAACGGGCTAATCTCACCATAGGAGTAAAACCCGGTCAACACCGCACCAGGCCCTAGCACTTCGGCCACGGCCTCGACCTCTTCTTCCACGCGCCCCCCCATCACCAACTTGCGCCCGACACAACTTACCAGCAGCGCCAGGCTCTGGTTCAACGCGGGTACCGAACCGTCATTCGTGGCCTGCGCCGCCGTCCGCGCACCGTCAATCAGGGACTTCGTGCTGGAGTGCATCAGGCGCAAATAACCGTTGGTATCAATATCACCGGCCAGCGTCAGGCTACCCTGC
>JFJP01000297.1_pt1 | contig 19086 bp, 17 predicted proteins | sample 431651 | NCBI WGS metagenome assembly JFJP01 (sample SAMN02602958, study PRJNA72255) | Microbial mat metagenome, whole genome shotgun sequencing project. | biome: fresh water; feature: sink hole; material: water; isolation source: purple microbial (photo- and chemosynthetic) mats found in...
GATTGCCACAAGAGCGAGAAGCACGTCATCCCGGGCAAGGCGCTTTCCGTGAGCATGAGCGGGGGCGGCCAGACCCTGGATTGCACCACCTGCCATGCTGGCACGCCCCACAAGAAGAACCCGGCTTTGGACAAGCACGCGAAGCGGGTGGCCTGTCAAACCTGCCACATCCCGACCTTCTCCCGCGACCTGCCCACCAAGGTCTGGTGGGACTGGGCCGAGGCGGGCAAGGACACGCCGGTCACGAAGGACGCGAACGGCATGCCCCTCTATGACAAGATGAAGGGCAGCTTCCGCTGGGCGAAGGACGTGAAACCTACCTATGCGTGGCACAACGGGACCGTGGAGCGCTACCTCCTGGGTGACTCCATCCAGCCTGGGCAGGTGACCTACCTGAACAAGCCACTAGGCAACCGCCAGGACAAGACCGCCAGAATCGCTCCCTTCAAGGTGATGGAAGGTCGTCAGCCCTATGACCCGGAGACGAAACAATTGATCGTCGCTCACCTGTTCGGGGGCTACTGGAAGCACTACGACTGGGTGAAGGCCTCTGCGGATGGCATGAAGAAGGCTGGGCTGCCCTTCTCCGGCAAGGTGGCCTTCGGCGAGACCAAGATGTACTGGAAGGTGAACCACATGGTCGTGCCGAAGGGGCAGGCCCTGAAGTGCGCGGACTGCCATGGCGCGAACGGACGCATGGACTGGAAGACGCTCGGCTATGCGGGCGATCCCTCCAAAGCGAAAGCCAAAGCCAAGGGCTGATGCGATTGGCTGGAACGACAGACGGGCCGATGAGCACCCAGCTCCGGCCCGTCCGCCTTTCCGAGTATTTCTGTCATACACGCACCGTCATGCCGCCAGGAGACCCCGATGCCTGTGCTCAAGGTTCACCTCTGCCGCTTGTTCGACGGACTGCAGAGGCTCTGGGAGCATCCCCGCTGCCGGATGGCCGTGGGGTGGGTCCTGATCCTGACCTTCGCAGGGGCCCTACTGGTCATCGAGGCTGCACGCCAGGGCTGGATCCCTGATCCCGCCAAGGCCCTGCCACGGAGCCATTTCTATGCCATCAGTGCCGCCTTCACCGTCCTTCTGTACGTCGAGGTCATCGATCTCGTCTTCGGACTCAGCCGGAGCTTTTCAGACGCCGTGGGCAAGCAGTTCGAGATCTTTGCGCTCATCCTGCTGCGCCAACCATTCAAGGAACTCACCCTGCTGCCTGAGCCCTTGGCTTGGCCGGCGGATCCGGGCCCGCTGACAGTCATCGCGGCCAGCGCCCTGGGTGCACTGGCCATCTTCGCCATCCTCCATGGATTCCAGGCGGTCCTTGGTCACCCGCCCCTGAGCTCCGACAGTCGGGAGACCCAGGACTTCGTGGCGGCCAAGAAGGTCCTCGCCCTTGGCCTTCTGGTGTTCCTGGTGGTGAACGGCCTACGCCATCTTTCAATCTACCTATCGGGAGCGCCAGCGGGCCACTTCTTCGACACCTTCTACACCGTGCTGGTCTTCTGCGATGTCCTGATCGTACTGCTGAGCCTGCGCCACAGCCACCGCTTCACCGTGGTCTTCCGAAATTCAGCCTTCGTCATGGCCACCGTGCTCCTGCGACTGGGGCTCACCGCCCCGCCGACCCATGGCGCGGTGGTCGGCGTGGGAGCGGCCCTATATGTCCTGGCGGTCGCGGCGCTCTACCGGCGGCAGACCACAATGGAGCCCGGCTCGGGCCATCCCGCTGCGCCGCCATCGGTCGGAGACTGAAGATGGGGCTGGGGTCCAAGGTCCTGATTGCGTTTCCACTGCTGGAACCCGCGCTACCGGATCAGGAAGTCTAGGGCTGGCTGGCAGCTTGGTCAGAGATTAGTGAAATAATGGGCCAAAACGCTGAATGAGAAGGCCCCTCGGCGCTCTGACCGCTGAAGAACTAGCCATCCTGCAAAGGGTTACACCCGCCTGCGTGAGCATCTACACCCGGGAATGGGAGGAAACCCAAGGCAGGCACCTACTGAGGCGAGGCGTAAGCCAGGATCTCCGCCCCACCCTCACCCACAAGAAATTGCGCGCGTTGCAATCCTGACCCATCCGCACATGGCGGACTTGCAGGCGCTGATGAACCGGCTGCCGAAAGAGCGTCTTCGGCCCATTGGCCGACTGGCATGGAGATCCACCGCAATGACCCTAAGCAACATCCCAAGGGACGCCGCATCGTGATTCTCGGCATGCCTCCAAGACCGTTCTCAGGCCCAGGCGGAGGTGGTGTTCCGCCTGGGCGCCGGAGGAGTCTACTTGGCCTTTTCCCCTACCTTCAGTGCCGTGGCGAGTTTGTCCAGTTCGCTGGCCGCCATGCCTTCACCGGCAGCTAGGCTGAGGGAGCAGCCCTTGGCCTTCAATTCGATCTGGAGCATGGCCATGCCCGCCATGGCGTAACTGCGGGTGCGCAGGCCTTGGAGGGTGGCCTCCTTCAGGTTCTTAATAGCGCCGGGCATGCGCTTGACGTCATCGAAGGATTTCAGGGAGCCACAGCGCACCATCAGGACTTTGGCAGGCGTGGCGCCCATGAAGGCGGCGGTGTAATCGGGGCCATCCTGCTCGCACTGCATGAGCTTGTAGCCGGGAACGGTGGTGGCCTTCATCCAGGTCTGGAAACCAGAGAAGGAGAGCTTCGGGGCCTGGGCCACGAGGGCGGGGGCGATGAGGAGGAGTGCGGCGGCCTTCACAGCTTCACCAGTTCCACGCGGCGGTTCTTGGCGCGGCCTTCTTCGCTGCGGTTGTCCGCCACGGGCTTGTCCTGACCGAAGCCCTTGGACTGCAGGCGGGGGGCCTCGACACCCTTGGCCACCAGAGCCGCCTTCACGGCCTTGGCGCGCTCCTCACTAAGCTTGCGATTGCCTTCGGGCGTACCGGTGTTGTCGGTGTGGCCTTCGACGCTGAGCTTCAGCTTGGGGTTGGCCTTGAGGAGTGCGGCGATCTCGTCCACCTGGGCGGTGCTGTCGGCCTTGATGGTGGCCTTGGCGGTATCGAAGTGAATGTCCAGGGCGATGAAGCCATCCTTGTTCAAGGCGTCCAGCATGGCGCTGGAACTGATCTTTTGCTCCATCTGGCCCTTCTCTACGATGGTCAGGTGGTAAGACGTGCAGTTGCTGTAGCAGTTGATGTACGCCCAGGTCTCGGCACTCCCCTTCTTGAGGCGGAAGGTGGCGGCGATGCCCTTCTTGTCCTCCCACACCATTTCGCCACCAACTTTCTTGAGGGCGTTCCCGTGGTTGCGCACAACCTCCAGGGATGAGGGCTTGTTCGCACCCTTGGTGAGTTGGTAGGCAATGAAGGTCTTCTTCCCTTCCACCACCTGTTTCTCATCTTTCTTGGCGCTCTTGACCCAGAAATCCTCGCGGTCGAAGTCAGAGGTCTTGTACCGGTCAATGATGAAACCGGGCATGCGGGTGAAGAGGGGGTGATCCTGGCTGCCGGGCTTGTCGACCTTGATCTTGGGAGGTGCGGCGACGAGGGCCGGGATGGCGAGGAGGAAAAGGGCAGAGCGCATCAGAGAACTCCTGGAAGGGGCGGGAACAACCCGCTATTTCTGGGGCGTGGCGGTGAGGGTGTAGCTGGCGCCTTTGGCGTTGGAGCCGGTCACGGTGAAGGCCTTGCCCTCCCGCATCGAGGCCACGGCGGCATCACTCAGGCGGGCGGTGACATGACCTGGTTCCTTGTGCAGGTTGGAGCAGGGCGTGGCTTCGATCGTGAAGACCTGCGAAGGGCCGAGATCCGGGAGGTCGGCCCAGAGATCGAACTGCCAGGTGAGGTAGATGCCTGTTGGCAGCAGCGCACCGCAGAGGGTGTGGCCGGGCACATCCTGGTCCACACGGATGACCTCAGGCGGATTGGTCAGGTAATCCTCCCGGAAGTCGATGCGAAAGGTGGAAGCGATCGGGGCATATGCGCCGCCCGTAGTGCTGAACCGATGGGTGGCGGGCTCGTTGTTTCGGATGGGCATGGAGAGGTGGACCATGCCTGCCTCTTCAGCCATGGCAATGCGGTAGGGCGGGTAGAGGGGCTTGCCGGTGGAATCCCGCAGATCACCCGAGTCGGTGTGGCCCATGTCCAGGATCACGGGCTCCTCTCCGGGTTTGCCGGTGTTGACCTGGACACACTTCCAGGTGGCCTCGAGCTGAACCTGCCCGTAGATCGGGTGGGGCTCGCGATAGGACAGGTGCAGCGTGTAACCCGTGCAGGCGAAGGCTTCCTCCAAGGTCGCAAGGGACTGCTCGCGGTCTTCGCCGTTCTGGCTGAGGCACTTCAGCGTGAAGAACTCGGTGCGTTCGCAGACTTGGTCACAGTCGTAGGTGATGTAGTCGAAGGTGAAGCTGCCGGGGTCCGCAACGTAGTCGCTGCCCTTGAACGTGACCTTCTTCGCCTCTTTGCCGTCCCGGTCCACCAGCAAGCCGTGGCGGCATCCCAGTTCGAACAGCGTGAGGGGATTGGCCGGGTTCTCTCCGAGGGGGCGGTCGTGGCTGGACTCGGGAAGCGTCTGGATGCGAATCTCGCCGCGGCGCTTACCATCGGCCTTCATGGGGCGGTCGTCCGCAGGGGCTTTGGGTTTGAAGGTCAGCACCGCCGAACCCAGCTTTGTGACTTCCTGGAGTTTGGCCTTAAGGTCCTCCGACGTGATCAGCTTGGCCTCAAACTCCGCGAACATTCGGTTGGCCATCTCCACGGGATCGGCCTCGCCGGTGACGCTCCAGGGGACGCTCTCAAGCTTCCACTTCGCCAAGATCAGGTGCGTGATGGGGTCCGTAAGGGTTGTGTATACCAGCATGGATTCTTTGGCCTTGGCCTCGGACCCGGTGCAGGGATCGCAGTCCCGGAAGTAGAAGGCGCTAAACTCCAGAGTAAAATTGGGGCTGGGGCCGCCCTTCAGACTGACTTGGGCAAGCTCCGAGCTCAGGCCCGAGGCGATGGAGGCCTTCCGCTTCTGATAGAGGTTGTCGAAGGCTTGGGTGAAGCCTGGAACCAGATGCCCCGTGACGCCCGGCATAAGGTCCGTGGTCAGCAGGGTGACGCGAGGCTTTCCGGTGCTCTCGGCCCAGGCGAACGAGGCCAGTAGGCAGCAGGCCAGCAGAACGCGGATCAGCGGTTGCAACATCGCGAAATACCCCATGAGGAATGATTTTAAATTCTCCAAGAGTGGAGCTTGTAAGTCAAAGAAACCACCTGCACTTTTCTTCATGCCGCAACGACTAATAGGTCTTGGGCGACCGGGCAGACCTGCCAGGATGGATTTGCTACCCCTGCGGCATCCAATGACCTGAGGAGGCTTCATGACAGGAATCGAACATTTTGACCAAGCGGCCGCAACGTGGGATCTTGCGGATAGGCGTGTCGCACTGGCCCATGCGGTGGCGGACGCCATTGCTGCACGCATACCCCTCTCCAGGGAACTCACCGTTCTGGATTTCGGCTGTGGCACGGGCTTGGTGACCCTCGAATTGGCGCCGAAGGTTGGCGCCATCACGGGTGCCGATACCTCGCCCGGCATGCTCAAGACCCTGGGAGAGAAGGCCAAGGCCCAGAGCCTACCGGTGCATTTAATTTCTCTGGACGCCTCAGAGATGGGAAATATTGGCGGCCCTTACGACCTCATCGTGAGCAGCATGACCCTGCATCATGTCGCTGACGTCGCCGCCCTGTTCCACCAGTTCACGCAGCACCTGCGCCCCGGTGGACAAGTGGCTTTGGCCGATCTGGATGAAGAAGATGGCAGCTTCCACGACGCCACCATGGCCATTCACCACCGCGGGTTTTCGCGGGATCAAATTCAAACTTGGCTGAAGGAGGCTGGCTTCCGGGAAATCAACGTGGAGACTGCCACCATCACCCAGAAGGAAGGAAAGGACTATCCCGTATTCTTGGCATCAGCCCGACGGGGTTGAGCAGCAAGATTCTCCTTTAAGTCCCGTTCCATGTTCTTCACCCCTAACTCACCTTTTGGAGACCCCATGTTAAACACCGCCCTCATCACCCTAATCATGCTCGCCACTCCTGGAGCCCCAAAGGCCAAGCCCGCTCACAACACCACCTGCCCCGGATGTGGCAGTGCCGTTACCGCAAAAAACCCTACTGCAACCGTGCGTGGGCAAGCCTACCGATTCTGCTGCTCTCACTGTGGCGAAATGGTGCAGAAGAACCCTGACAAGTTCCTTGCCAAGGACGGAACCCCGAAGAATGCGAAACGGTAAAATTCCACCTAAGGAGAAGGCCATTTTCAAGTGGATTAAATAATTTTGGACTCCTTTTAGCAACATTTGCGTTCCATCTAGCGGCTCAAACAAGCTTCCGCCCGTCGACCTTAGGCGTGCTGCTCCTTCGCCGCCTGAAGGATGGCCAGAACCGCCGGGTGCACCAAACGACGGTCGGTGGAGATGGCGTAGATTCGAGTCTGAAGCCCCACCATGGACCCCACGGACCGGGTTCCAAAGCTGCGATTGACTTCCCGCAGAATGGCCTCAGGCACGGCAAAGAAACCCTCACCTTCGCCTCCGAAGGTCTTCAACAAGGCACTGTCATCGAAGTCCCCAGCCACTACAGGCCGTACCCCGTGCTGCTCGAACCAGCGGTCCATGGCCAGCCGAAGGAAGCTGCCCTCAGAAGGAAACAATACCGGCGCTCCGTCCAGAAACCCCGGAAATCGCCCCGGATGTCGCCGCCGCAATTCTGGCGTCCCCACCAGCCTCAGCTCCCACTCCCCAAGCAGATGGTTATAGGCGCGGGCTCCCGCTCGGGCGGGCCAGGGAGACTCGGAGAACATCAAATCCAGTTCGTGAGCGAAAAGGGCCTGCGCCATTCCGGGAAGGGCCCCCTCTCGACAGGTCAAGCGCAAGGGTTCTGGCAACCTCAGGGCGGGGCGAAGAAGACGATGCACCAGTAGCTTTGGGAGCAGATCCGAAATCCCTATGGACAGCCTCAGGGGTCGTCCCGTGGGCCGACCCTTTAGTTCGCTTTGGAACTCCCTCCCCAACGTGAAAATCTCATCCGCGTAGCGAAAGGCAACCCTGCCCGCTTCACTAAGTGCCAGTCCTCTCCCCTGACGCTCAAAGAGCTTCTCCCCCAAGGCTTCCTCCAACTGCCTTATCTGGCCGCTGAGGGCCGGCTGAGAGAGATTTAAGGCCTTCCCGGCGGCGGTAACCGAGCCTTCCCGGGCGATGGTCCAGAAGTAGAAAAGGTGGTGGTAATTGAGCCATTCCATGGACAGAATCTATCCAAATTAAAGATAGATTCAATCCGTTTTATATATTTGTTGGAACCTTTGCTTTGACCGAAGCTGTTCCTGCGCAACCCCTGCGCAGGAGTTCGAGATGAAGCTCGATATCAAAGGCATCGGATTCAGCACCACCGAAGCGATTCGTGATCGGGTGGCCCGCCGCGTGGGCGCGGCCCTCTCCCGGCGGACTGACCAAGTGCTTCGGGTGGTGGTTCGGCTGCAAGATCTCAATGGTCCCCGGGGGGGCATTGATAAGCACTGTCGCATTGAGGCCTCCCTTGCCCAGCGACCAGGGGAGGTTGTAGAAGCCTTCTCAAGCGACCTCTATACGGCCATCGACTCCGCCTGTAGGCGGCTCGGGCGCGCGGTGTACCGCTCCCTAGAGCGCGCGGAATCCTGAAGGATTCGCCCATCCCATCTCACGCCAAGGCCGATGTCGGCCCTCTCCTCTGGGAGTTGTTATGAATCCGAGCCGTGAATCTCAGCCCCTCCTCATTCCCCTTCCCACCGGTGACACCCTCGGTTCAACCCTCGCGGACCGCGCCCGGAGCCGAGAGGAGGAATACCTGTTCCGACAAGAACTGGAGCGGCGCCGAGCATTGGAAGTCAAAGCGGAACTGACCAAGCTCCAGGCGGAGCAGGAATTCCAGGCCGCCGTAAGAGAAGCCCAGCGTCAGCATCACTGGATGCACTGCCCGAAGTGTGGCGGGGAACTCTGTGAAATCGACCACGGGGATCTGTGCATCGATCGCTGCGAGACCTGTGAAGGGGTCTGGTTGGATGCGGGGGAGCTGGATCAACTTCTCCAGCGAGAAGGAGATGGTCTCTTGGGGCGTTTTTTGCGCCGCCTCCGGGGATGAGCCGCCACGGGAGGATTGGCGCAGGCTCAGTGTTCTTTATTCCAGCGATGAGGAAGGTCGCTCGTTCTTCAGAAGAGATGGCGGTGCCACGATCCCCATGGAGAGATAGACACTGGTGAGCGTGTCGACCCCGATCTGGGCCGGGCGCACCCATTCAGCGGGAACATAAAGCAGGCCGCCACCGATGGGCACCGGTGCCGTTGGAACGAGCACGGCGAGATAGGCCCTGCCCTCCAACTGAACCGGAACAGGGTTGGACAGCAGGGCAAGCACAGCCACTCCATCTCCCCCAAAAAAACACCAGACCGGGCTCATGGCCCCAATATCCGCATCCTGCTTTTGATCCACTAGTCCGACGAAACGATCAACAAGACTGTAGAGACTTCCAACCACTGGGATTCGCCGCACGGTCCGATCCACGAAGGCCGTCAGCGGCTTCGTCAAACTCGATCGGACCACAAGCCCCAAAGGATAAATCACAAGGACCAGGAGAGCCGAACCGGCCAGATATTCCAGTACCGGATGATCGGCAAATGGCTGACCAAACAAGGAGAAAATACGCCCTGCAGGGCTGTTGGGGCCCAAATACACATGGATCACGTTGACAACCCAGACAAGCAGAGAAAGCGTCAAGACGAGTGGTAGCAGGGCCAGAAGACCCGCTAACCAAGTTCCTGCCAGTTTTTGAAGCCTTTGTTTGATCATGCTGCTGCTCCGATTTCAGAGAAGCCAAATGATAAGCGGGCTCAACGCCCCAGCACCAAGTGACCTCCAAAAAGGAGGACACCTTTGGTCCTGCTGAGGTGACTTCCTTTTGGAGACGGTTGTGGAAGCCTACATGGAGGGGAATATCGGACTCCCCAAGGATGAAGCGAAATACGATTAGTGGTTTCGCAAATGGCAGCAAGTCAGGACAGCCAAATCGCCTCGAGAAATGAGGTCTTTGAATTTCCTATCCACTGCCATTTCACCATCGATAGGACCGGGAATATCCTAAACTCGCCTTCCCGTTCCTGATTCACCCTGGAGGATTCCCATGACGCCCCGCCTCTTCCTTGCCTGCGCCTCCGTGTTTCTGCTGACTGCCCCGACCCATGCCCAGGGAACCTGGTCCATGCTCGATGCGGGCATCGGCATCCTGGATACGTCCCAGGCCCCGCCGCGCATCGTGGAGCGGGATCGCGGCGAATGGTTCCTGGATGACCTCACGGCCAAGGTCGGGGGGCGTCGGATGTTCATGTTCTGGGTGGTGGGCCCCCGTCCCGACTCCTTCCGGAACCGCTTCGGCATCCCCGTCTACAGCTTCAAATACCGCCAGGGCCCCCAGGGGCAGCCCTTGAGTGGAAGCCTGCATAGCTTCACGGATGAGGGCTGGGGCACCTACCAGCTGGAATACCGGCCCGGGAGCTACCAGGTGGAAATCTTCCTCGTGAATCGGGATACCCAGGAGGAGCGCCTCATCAAGAGCCTCACCTACCGCGTATCGCCCGGAAAGGGAGCGGGCGGCGGCCAGCCCCAGGATCCCTCCCGGCCAGAGATTTCAACGCGGCCCGGCGGCGGTCCCGATGCGTACCTGTCCGATTTGCAGGAAGCCACCAGCGGCCATATCCACGGCGGTCTGGGCAAGGATCGTCCCTACTGGGCGCCAAGGCTGATCCTCGGAGGACGCAACTTTGCCAAGGGCCTCGTGACCCATCCCATCGCTGGCGGAGAGCGGGCCTTCGTGGAATACACCCTGGGCGGACAGTACCGCCAGTTCCTGGCCACCCTGGGATCCGCGGCGGACGGTGCCAACTGCGGCCAGGGCACCATGAATTTTTCCGTGATCGTGGATGGACGCATCGTCCAGCAGGGGCGCTTCCCCACCCCTCCCGCCACCCGCGAGATCAGCGTGGACGTGAAGGGGGCCCGCACCCTTCGCCTGGAAGTAGATAACGGCGGCGATGGCAACGCCGCCGATCACGCAGCCTGGGGGGATGCGCGGCTAAGGCGCTAAGGCAGTCTAAAAAAACGGACACCATCGATCTCAGGAAAACCGAGATCGGGGTGTGCAAATCGGAACGAATCCCACACCAGGTTTTTACAGACGCCTTTCGACCGGAGGCGTAAGGTTCGCTCGCTGGCAGGTCAACCTGTCCTTGATGCCTCACCCGGATCTGTACCCTGCGGGAAATGTGGATCTGTACCTGTCTGAGAGGATGAGCGGGAGGGATTCTTGAGGGAGTCTTTTGAGAATCGAGTACGCGATGAAGCGAGCCAAGTTCCATTTCCTCCTGTATGGGGCCCTTTTCCTACTTTTCGCTGCTTGCGGTGGAGGAAAACAGTCGGATGTTCTTCCCACCGCTTTGGCACCAACGATCACCACGCAACCCTTTAGCCAAACAGTGAGCCTGGGGCAAACGGCGACGTTCTATGTGCGCGCAACCGGCGATGGAGCCCTGAGCTACCAGTGGAAGAAGAATGGCAGCCCCATCAGCGGTGCAAGATTCACCGCCTACACGACACCACCAACGACGAGCGGGGACAGCGGTGCCGTCTTCAGTGTCGCGATCACCGATGCTTCTGACCGAAACGTGACCAGTACGAGCGCCTCGCTCACCCTGAAGGACGCTGTGGGGCGTTCGCAGCACTTTGTGGATCCCGTGAATGGCACCGATGCGGGAGATGGCAGTGCGTCCAGGCCCTGGCGGTCCCTTCAGGATGTGGTGGCCCGCCAAATCGAAACCCAGACCTGGGAAGGCTCGTTGCCATTCGTCGAAGGGAAGAAGCTGGTCCCCGTGAATTCCGGCGCACCCGTCAAGGCTGGCGATACGGTTTGGCTGAGGACTGGAGACTATGGAGCCCTCGCCATCCAGAGCGCCTACAACGTGGCGCCGATCACCCTCGCCGCGGAGCCAGGGAGCGTGCCTCGGTTCAGCAAGGTGGTGGTGGATTCCGCGCAGAACTGGATCCTGCGAGGTTTGTCTGTCAGCCCATCCTATTCGGCGAACTACAGCACGAACACGATCGTGACCGTGGAGAATCACAGTTGGAGAGGTCCGGTCTCCGATATCGTGATCGACGAATTCGAGATCTTTTCGGTCCCGAATGAAAGCGTTTGGACAACCGCGGCGGATTGGGATACCAAGGCGGCCAGCGCGGTGAACACCTCCGGGGCGCGGGTCCTGGTCCGCAACTGCCGAATCCGTAACATCGACTTCGGCATCTCCATGAGCGGCAAGGACTCCCGAGTCGAATACAACACCATCGATGGCTTCTGTGGCGATGGCCTGCGGGGCCTCGGGGATGACGAAGTGTTCGAGTACAACCTCGTCAAGAACCGCCGCTTTGTGAACGATAACCACCCCGACGGCTTCCAGTCCTGGTCTACAGGCCCTGGGGGCGTCGGCACTGGGGTCGTCAAAAACATCACGCTTCGGGGCAACACCTTCATCGCCTACGAAAATGCGACCATTCCTTTTGCCGGGACACTTCAAGGCATTGGCTGCTTCGATGGCACCTACGATGGGTGGATCGTTGAGAACAACATCGTGATCACCGATCACTGGCATGGCATCTCGTTCTACGGGGCCAGCAATACCCGGATCGTGAATAACACGGTGCTTGATCTCAATGCTGCAACGCAGGGAACGCCCTGGGTTGCCGTGACAGCCCACAAGAATGGAACCCCGAGCCGAAACTGCGTGATCCGCAACAACCTCACGACAACGCTGAACGTAAGCGCGGATGCCAGCAATGCCATCGTGGTGGACCATAACCTCGTGATCCCCAGCAATCCTGTCGGGTACTTCGTCAATGCCTCGCTCCGCAATTTGCGTTTAGCGCCAGGTTCTCCTGCCATCGACCAGGGCAGCGCCACCCAAGCCCCTCTCCTGGATGCCGACCAAGTTCCTCGGCCCAAAGGGTCGGCTATTGATGTGGGTGCCTATGAGAATGTGCCATGACAAATGAGGTCTGCACCTTCGCGGCGCCCCTGGCCAAACGGACAGCACGGGCAGTTGTCATGAGCCTCGTCACCCTCCCGTTGTTGATGGGCCTCGGCTGCGGTGGGAGTGGATCAAATGCCACGAATCCCCCCATAACGCCTCCTGCCAATGTATTCAGGGAGGATTTCAACGGGACCACCCTTGATTCCAGCGTGTGGCAAGTGGCCGCCTGGGCAGAGCACGGAGGACAAACCAGCCCGGAACGCTGCTATGCCAAAGACGGTTTCCTGACCATGGAATTCAAGAACGACTCCGCGTACTACGCCGCGCACCAGGTGTATCTGAGTTCCGCCCTGCAGACCCGGGAGACCTTTCTCTACGGACGCTGGGAGGCGCGTCTGAAACCCTCGAGCGTGTCCGGGGTGCTCAATTCCTTCTACACCATCGATTGGGGAAACGGGAATGGCACCAAGCAAGAGATTGATATCGAATTCCTAACCAAATCCTTTGGCAGCGGGGCTGGAGAAGTGCACTACGCCGTCCACGCCGAGGGAAAAACGAGCTTCAATACAAATCCCGATGTACCCCTCGCCTTCGACCCATCAGCCGATTTCCACATCTATGGCATCGAGATCACACCCACGGAAATCAAATGGACTGTGGACGGGGCTCTCATGAAGACCTATACCTACTCCCCATCGGGGGTCACGATCACCGCGCCCTATCAACTCAAGCTCAACGCATGGTCCCAAACGAATTGGATCGGAGGTCCGCCCGTTGCCAATACCGTCTGCACGTACCTGATCGACTGGATCCAGTTCACGCCGCGGGCACAGTAATGTGCCCTTGCTCTGTCGACAAATCGGATGACATCAAGATTTCGACAATCGTCAGAATGTCATATTTCGAAAGAGTGAAATGGGGATGCCACTATTCTGAAATGTATTCGTAACGGTGGCGACAAGCGTCCTGTACGCAGCGATGCTTTGCCACCGTCATTCAGAGGCATCCTCGCGCCAGCGACCTCTTGGCTCATCTTGAGGCGATGAATTCGGGATCCTCCTGCCGGAGACAGGGGCCAAACAAGCGTGCGGATGACCGACGATTTGATGTACCGCGGAAAAGCGGGAGGCCATGGCCAGAATTCTCGAAAACGGAGCAGGAAACACCTAGATCAGGCAGAAGCTTGCGCCTTGAAGGAAGTAAGGAATCCCGAAACGGCCCTTCGATTCTGAAGAGTTCAGGCCAGGTGGGGACTGGGTTTACGCCCCTGGATGGCCGCCTGGAGCATCAGGAATTCTCCAATGTTGTCGGAGGTCACCAACCCGATCAGGGTGCCATCGCGCAAAACGGGCACAGTATGGCACTGGCATTCCTGCAGGCGGGTGAACAGGGTTTCGAGCATTTCGCCCTCTTCAGCTACCGGGTAATCTCGCAGCATCGCGGTACTGACTTCGATGGTGGCTGGTTCTTGGGCAAGGACCCCGAACAGATCCGCCCGCATCAGGATCCCAACGAGGCGACCTTCAGCTACCACAGGGAAATCCTGTTGAGAGCCCTGCAAGATAAGCTCCACGGCACGGGATAGCGGGTCGGTGGGAGCAAGCACCTTAAAATCCGTCAGCATCGCCCGACTGACGGGAATTCCGGCCAAGGCGGATTTGATCTGGACCATGCTGGCTTCCTGTGAAGCGCCCATCCAGACAAAGAATGCGATGAACAGGAGCATCGGGTTTCCGAACAAGCCCGCCAGACCAAAGAGCAGAGCCAATCCCTGGCCGATGACGGCCGCAATGTTGGTGGCGCGGGTGTATTCAAGCCGCATAGCCAGAACGGCCCGAAGCACCCGCCCGCCATCCATGGGAAAGGCCGGAATGAGGTTGAAGATTGCGAGAAACACATTGGCTAAGAGCAGCCGTTCCAGGAATGGACCTGTGGTCACCGTTAAATCGGCCAAGGGCTTGATCGTCTGAGAAAAAAGCAGCCAGAGCAACAGGACTGCGGCAATGACCACGTTCACCAGCGGTCCAGCCAGGGCCACCCACAGTTCCTGGAGCGGCTTTTCTGGCATTCGTTCAAGGCGGGCGACGCCCCCGATGGGGTAGAGCGTGATGTCCCGGGTCTTGATACCGAACCTTCGGGCGGTCAGCGCATGGCCGTATTCATGCAGCACCACACAGGCAAAAAGCGCCAGCACGAACAGGAGACCTTCGATCACCCCGGACGGTCCCAGCGCCCAGTGCTTCCAAGCCACGAAGGCAAGGACCAACACGAAGGTCGCGTGGATATAGACATCGATATCGGCATAGCGACCTAGCTTCCACTGCCACTTCATTGTAAATTCTCCAAAAATGCAGTTCTTGGTTTATCGGATATGAAAGGGAGAACTGCCTGCTCGCTGTGCTTGCAAGGTTCACCCTTTGACCCGAGGAAGTGCATGAGCAATGCCACCCGCCTCCTTTGCTCAGGGCGCCTTCGGAGGAAGGAAGGGACCCGTGGCGGTTGGATACCCCCTGGACATCCATGCCTGAATGCCCCCCTTCAGGTCGGTGACATCGGTGAATCCATGCTGCGGAAGCAGTTTCGCCGCCTGTTGAGTGCGGTTTCCCGAACGGCAATAAAGCAGGATGGGTTTGCCCTTCCACGAATCCAGTTCTTGAATACGCCGGGTAAGCTCCTGCAACGGAATGAGTGCATCAGTGCCTGGGATGTGCCGGTCTGTGTATTCGGCCTCGGTACGCACATCCACCAGGAGGGCTTTTCGCCCGTCAATAATCACTTTGGCTTGCTCAGGCGCGATGCGTTTCACATCCACATCCGCGGAAGAAAACCCACAGGCCTGAACCATCACCATAAGGGTTGCGGGAATAATCCATCGAAACCGACCGTACACGTCTACCTCCCTGTTCTTTGGATGCATCCGGTGCAACAAATTTGCACCAAAACCCGCAAGCTACGCGTGCTCTCCCAGCAGACGCTCTGCCTCGTCAAGGGCATGATCCGATCCCGCGAGAGCCAGGAGATCGCCCTCTCTCAATTGCGGCGAAGGGAGGAACGGCAGGGGCGTGCAGCCCTCCCGCAGGAGGGCCACCACGGTGACACCGGCCCGCCCTGGTAGATCCAGCTCAGCCAGGGGCCGGCCTAGGCTAGGGCAATGGGGCCCCAAGCGCAATGAACGTAAGGTCCCCGTGCCTTCGGCTTGAGAACTGCCTCCATGGGACCAGGGATCCCGCACCTGGGTTAGCAGCCATTCGGTGCCGGTGATGGTCTCGTGGGCAAGGTCCCGGGCCCGAACCCACTGGATCGCGAGGGTGAAGAGGAAGGTAGCCGATGCCACGGCGAGACTCCAGCCCCGGGGCGCAAAGGGCTGTACCACCGCCAGCAGGGGCAATCCCACCATGAGCACCAAGGCCATGCGCAGGCCACCGGCCAGCAGGTGCCGGCCCCGGCGGGGCGAGCCCAGCGGACCGGGCGTGGGCGTGAGCAGGGCCAGGTTCCGGGCCAGAATACGACCCTGGCGCAGGATCCCTAGCAACAGCAGTCCTACCGCCAGACCCAGGAGCCCTGCCACCAGAAACTGAACCCCCTTAAAACCCCAGTGCAGGCGCCCTTCCAGCCAGACTGTCCAACGGGTTGTGAGCCAGCGATGCCCGATCATCAGGCCCACCAGGGCTAGGGAATCGATGAACATAAACAGGGATGGGTAGCGAAGTCGGTGGCCCTCCCCTCTCCGGATACCCCGCTGGCGCAGGGACTGGGCCCAGGCCTGATAGAGCCCCAGGGAGGCGCGCAAGCGCGCCGGAAGTCGGTTCTCGAAGCTTTCAGAGATGGGACCCGAGGCCTTCAGAAGCAATGGCGTCGCGAAGGTGGTCACCACGCCAACGGCCACCACGGCGGTGTAGAGCTCGGTGCGCACCACACCTGCCGCGATACCCGTGCCCAAGATGATGTAGCTGAACTCTCCGATCTGTCCCAGCGCCATCCCCGTTCGAAGGCTCGTGCGCAGCGGCAGCCCTGCCAGCAGACCACCCGTGGTGAGCGACAGGATGTTGCCGAGGATCACCAATCCACTCAGTAGCAGGATGGGTAGGCGCTGGGACCAAAGGGCCTCCGGAAACAGCAGCATGCCCACACTTACGAAGAACACGGCCGTAAAGAGATCCCGCAGGGGGCTCAGCAGCTGTTCGATGGTTCTCACCCGGCCGCTCTCGGCCGCCAGCATCCCCGCCAAAAAAGCTCCCAGGGCCACAGAGAAGCCCGCCAGCGCGGCACCGATGGCGAACACAAAACAGAGTCCCGCAGAGGTAATGAGCAAGGTCTCACGCCGGGTGTTATCCGCCACCCAGCGCAGAAGGCGCGGAATGGTCAGCCGTCCCAGCGTAAACACAACGAGAAGGTAGAGCCCCAGGTGCAGGAGGGTGCGCCCCAGGTCCGAGGCGCTCAACCCGCCCACCTTGGCATAGGTAATGAGGCCCGTGAGGAGCAGGAGGGCGAAGAGATCCTGCACCACCAGCACCGACAGAACGGCCTCGCGCACGGGGGGCGTGGGTCGATGTTCCTCGAAGAGTTTGGCCACGACCATGGTGCTGCTGATGGACATGGCGGCGCCGATAAAGACGGCCTCCATGGGCTTGAGCCCCAGGGCTTGGCCCGCGGAGATCCCCAGGAAGAAGGCGAGTCCCACCTGGATGGAGCCCATGAGAAGGGCCGTGGGGCCCGCCCGGAAGAGCTTCTGGAGGCTGAACTCCATGCCGATGCTGAACATGAGCAGGATGACGCCCAGTTCTGCCAGGGTCTTCACGTTGGCTTCGTCAGCCACCAAGGGGATGGGAACGTGAGGACCCACCACCAGGCCCGCGAGCACGTAGCCCAACACCACCGGCAGCCGCAGCCACTTGCACAGAAGGCTCGTCAAGGCACCGACTCCCAGCACCATGGCCAGGTCCACCAAGAGGCGAGGAACTTCATGCATGAAAGGATTCAACCATGGAAGGCAAGAGAACCCGAGCCTGTTCTTGGCGGGAATCACGTGGCCTGCAGCCATGTCATGATGATGGCGAGCGGGATTCCGGGCGATGATGCGAATCCGATCCCACCGAATCTGGAGGCCCTATCCTTCTTGAGGCAAGCATCATCGCCATCCTGATCCTGTTGAACGGTGTGCTCGCTGGAGCAGAGATTGCCATCGTCTCAATCCGCCGGACCCAGCTAATGGAACTGGTGGAACGAAAGATCCACTGGGCCCGGTCCGCCCAAGCCCTGCGGGAGAATCCCGAACGCTTCCTCGCCACTGTTCAAGTGGGTATCACGGTCATCGGCACCGCCACGGGCGCCTTTGGCGGCTCCACCCTGGCCATCCACCTCATCCCCTTCTTTCAATCCATCCCTTGGCTAAAACCCTACGCCGAAGAGGTGGCGGTAGGCCTAGTCGTGGCGTCCATCTCCTACCTCTCCATCGTCGTGGGCGAGTTGGTACCAAAGTCCCTCGCCATGAGAATCCCCATGATCTACGGACGGGTGGTCGCGACACCGCTGCTGTGGGTGTCGAGGATCTCCAGCCCCGCCGTGCGGCTCCTGGCTGCCAGCTCGAACCTACTGCTGAAGGTGTTCGGGGACCGCACGAGCTTCACCGAGGCTCGGCTCTCCGCCGAGGAGATCCGCTATATCGTGGAGGACGCTGCAAAGGTCGGTAGCTTGCATCCCGGAGCAGGTTCCATCGCTAGCCGAGCCCTTGAGTTCAGCGACCTGACCGTTATGGACGTAATGGTCCCCCGCCATCTGGTGATCTCGGTACCGGCGGAAGCCAGCCTGGAGGCCCTGTCCGTCCAGTTGGCCCGAACTCCTTTCTCGCGCCTGCTCATCCATGGGAGCAGCAAGGACGAAATGCTCGGTTACTTGGCTGCCAAGGACCTAGTCCTCCGGGCTAAAACGGCCGCCTGCGCAATGGATCTCCTGCGCAAGCCCATCTATGTGCCGGAATCCCTTCAAGCCATTCGGCTTCTGAAGCGCCTGCAACTGGAACGCCAACAGATGGCCTTCGTGGTGGATGAGCAGGGAACCTTTGCGGGCCTGGTGACCATGGAGGACCTGCTGGAAGAGCTGGTAGGGGATATCTTCAGCGAGTTCCGGGAGGAAGCTATCCAGGAGATCCGCTGGGCTGAAGACGGCACTGCGGTGCTGCCGGGCTTAACCCCCCTGCGGGAGATCAACCGCCACCTCGGGCTGGACCTGAAAGACGGTCCAACCTGGACCACCCTGGGCGGGTTGTGCCTGAGTACCGTGGGCCATGTGCCGGTGCCCGGGGAGATAATCACGCTGACGGAGGACCTTAAGGCCGAGATTTCTTTGACCCACGGCCCACGGATCGTGACTGTAAAACTCCAGCGGCGCTGGCGGACGACGGATTCATCGGCGACTTGAGGCAGTAGAAAGATGTCCGTGGGCAGCCCTTTGGCGCCCAAACCAAACTGGGGAGGTCCCGGTGCGGCTATCGCTGGGACCGGCGCCGTCGCCAGGCCTTTTCCAGGCTCACAATGGGCAACACCAGAAGGCTCACCCCGAGTGCCTTGAGCCACTCGCCCGTATCCAGGGCCGTGGTATGGAAGAGCGCCTGGAGGTAAGGAACGTGCACCAGGGCCACCTGGAGAACAAACAGGAGTAGGATCCCGCCGTACACCAGGGGGTTGGTGAAGAGTCCCATCTTCCAAAAGCCGTCCTTAAGGCTGCGGCAGTTGAGCAGGTAAAAGGCCTGCATCAAGGCCAAGGTGGTGACCGCCAAGGTCTGGGCCTTGCGCATGGCGAGATCCGGATTCAGCCCATTGGTCTGGTTCACCTCCCATAGGAAGAGGCCCAGGGTTCCGGCAGCAAAGAGCGAGCCGGCCAGCAGGGTCCGATAGGCGACGAAGCGACTGAAGAGGGGCTCACCGGGGCGCCGCGGCGGGCGCTCCATGAGGTTGGGCTCCGGGGCCTCGAAGGCAATGGGCAGGGCGAGGGTCACCGTCACCACGAGATTGATCCAGAGGATCTGAACGGGAAGGATCGGGAGCAG